>Ga0207889_1000057_pt1 | contig 98190 bp, 59 predicted proteins | sample LinPmetageLP47_FD_184058 | JGI IMG/M metagenome (GOLD analysis project Ga0207889, IMG submission 184058) | Marine viral communities from the Pacific Ocean - LP-47 (SPAdes) | ecosystem: Environmental > Aquatic > Marine > Oceanic | place: Pacific Ocean | collected 2011-06-12 | reverse complement strand
TTTGCGTTCGGCTTCGGGGTCAGGGTCGAAAATCGCGACGTCCCATCCAGACAATGCAAACCGCGCGGCCCAACCGCCGCCAATGACTCCACCGCCGATGATTGCTGCTGTTTTGGTCATCGTGGTGCCTGCTTTGTCAGGCCAAGTTTTTGGCGCACGGCATCGGGGCCCATGATGGTTGCCCCCATGTTTTCGATGATCGACACGGCACGCGAAACAAGCGCTTCGTTCGTGGCGAGCTCGCCTTTTCCAAGCCACAGGTTATCCTCTAGCCCGACGCGCACATGCCCGCCTGCCAAAACAGATGCGGCCACATAAGGCATCTCGTCACGGCCAATCGAAAACGCGGACCAGTTCCAGTCGGCAGGGACATTGTTGACCATCGCCATAAAGGTGTTCAGGTCATTGGGTGCGCCCCACGGAATGCCCATGCACAGTTGCACCAGCGCGGGCGACGACAATACACCATCCTTAACCAGTTGTTTCGCATACCAAAGGTGACCCGTATCAAAGGCCTCGATCTCCGGCTTCACGCCAAGCGCTTCCATACGCGCGCCCATTGTCGTCAGCATGCCGGGCGTGTTCGTCATCACATAATCAGCTTCGGCAAAGTTCATCGTGCCGCAATCGAGGGTGCAAATTTCGGGAAGACAGTCTTCGATATGCACCAGCCGTTCTTCGGCGCTGACCATATCAGTCGCGTCGTTCAGCGGCAGTGGTGCGGACGGCGGGCCAAATACCATGTCACCGCCCATGCCTGCGGTGAGGTTCAAGACCACATCGACATCTGCATCGCGGATGCGATCGGTCACTTCGCGGTAGAGTTTCGGATCACGTGAGGGAACGCCGGTTTCAGGATCGCGTACGTGGCAATGCACAATCGCTGCTCCGGCCTTGGCGGCGGCGATGGCCGAATTGGCAATCTGCTCCGGGCTGCGTGGAACATGGGGTGAGCGATCCTGGCTGCTGCCAGATCCGGTCACGGCGCAGGTGATAAAAACATCACGGGTCATGTGCAGGGGCATCTTAATTTCCTCTCAGGTTTTTTCCGAAACTACACGGATTGATCAGTCGAGGTGTGCAGTGCTAGACATAAACATGCATGAAAAGACAAAATCGCCCTTTGATACTGTAACAATCGACGTGCTGCTTTTTGATGGGTTCTCCAATCATTGTCTGGCCAACACGCTGGAGCCGTTTCGCGCCGCAAACACCATTACCGGTCAGATGCCCTATCAATGGCGCCTGCTTTCGCTTGAAGGAGGCCTTGTGCGGTCTTCGAGTGGGATGTTGGTTCAAACTGAAATGGCCACAGCAAGCAGACCGCCGTGTGATTATCTTATGGTGACAGCCAGCTATGGCCACCTCGCACTCTGTAGCAGTCAGGTCCTGACCGCGCTGAGGGCCCTCTTCATAAACGCCAAATGTCTGGTTGGGCTCGATATGGGGTCGTGGCTGCTGGCGGCTGCTGGGCAACTGAACGGCAGGCCGGCGACAATCCATGGGCATCTTTTTGAAAGCTTTTCAGAGACGTTTACGCAGGTAGATGCACGGCAAGAGCGGTTTGTGATAGATGGCAACCGGATCACCTGCGGGGGTGCCATGGCGTCCTTTGACCTGGTCCTTACCCTGATCGGGCAGCACTGCGGCGAAATCATACGTCTCGATGTCGCAAGCCTTTTTCTGCATCAAACCAATCAGCCGTTCGGGAACGCAGACAACATACCCGTGCGCTCAAAACTCGTGTCTCGTGCTCTTGTCCTGATGGACCAGAATATTGAGACGCCTGTGCCTATCCCGCTTATCGCGCGTCACCTTGGGTGTTCGCTGAAAAGCTTGCAAAGACGGTTCGCACGCAGTTTGAATGCAACGCCCGGTCAGGTCTACAGACATAGGCGCCTGATCGCTGTCAGAAGCTTGGTCGAAAGCACCAATCTGTCCATCGTTGAGATTGCCGCGCGGTGCGGTTACGAAAACGCAAGTTCCATGACACGCGCCTTTAAGAACCAGTTTGGCACGACGCCAATGGATATGAGAACAGACTGATCGGAACCTCTCCGTCTTATTCAGATGCGGTTAAAAGCCATCCAATCTCGGACGCCGCTCTAGGGCGGCGCCGTCCAAAATCCTCAAGCAAAAGCTCTACAAATCTAAGGCGCCTCATGACGACATCGCGCGCCCTTCATTGCCCGGCTCGACCGGGCCCTGTTTTCGCTCAAGCCCCCACCCCTTGATGACCCCGTAAACCGCAGGGATCACGATCAGCGTGAGCAAGGTCGATGACACCATGCCACCAATCATCGGCACGGCGATCCGCTGCATGATCTCGGAGCCGGTTCCATGCGCCCACAAAATGGGCATCAAGCCTGCCATGATCGCCACGACGGTCATCATCTTGGGGCGTACGCGGTCAACGGCGCCGACCATAATCGCGGCATATAGCTCCTCTTGTGTAAGCGGGCGGCCCTTGGCGCGGTCCTTGGCCTCGGAGAGGGCTTGATCGAGATAGATCAGCATGATGACACCCGTCTCTGCCGCGACGCCCGCAAGCGCAATGAACCCCACGGCAACTGCGACGGACATGTTGAACCCCATGAACCACATCAGCCAGATCCCCCCGACGAGCGCGAAGGGCAGTGACAGCATGACGATCAAAGTCTCGGTCAGGCGGCGGAAGTTGAGGTAAAGCAGCAAAAAGATCAACGCCAAGGTCAACGGCACCACGATAGCAAGTCGCTGTTTGGCGCGTTCCAGATATTCGAACTGACCGCTCCATCCCAAAGAATAGCCCTGCGGCAGGGTGATCGAAGCCGCCACTGCCGCCTGCGCATCGGCCACGTAACCGCCCAGATCGCGCCCGGCTATGTCAACGAAGATATAGACGGCCAGCTGCCCGTTCTCGGTGCGGATCGACGTGGCCCCACGCTTGCGCTCAATCGTGGCGACATCGCCCAAGGGGATGGTGCCGCCACCTGGCAAGGCAACCTGCACCTCGCGCCCGATTGCGTCGGGGTCAGAGCGCAGCGCCGCAGGGTAGCGCACCGCGACGTTGTAGCGCTCGCGCCCTTCAACGGTCTGAGTGATCGCTTTCGCCCCCAACGCCATGCCGATCACCTCCTGAACGTCTTGAACGGACAGGCCGTAACGGCCCAAGGCGGCACGGTTGGGGGTAATATCAAGGTAATACCCGCCAATGACTCGCTCCGCATAGGCGCTGGTGGTCCCGGGGACCGCGCGCACGACTGCTTCAACCTCTCGGGCTACTTTCGCCATTTCTGTCAGGTTGTCGCCATAGACCTTGATCCCCACCGGCGTGCGAATGCCCGTCGACAGCATATCAATCCGCGCACGGATCGGCATGGTCCAAGCATTCGAGACACCGGGAAACTGAAGCGCTGCGTCCATTTCCTGACGCAAGCTTTCGGTCGTGACGCCCGGTCGCCAATCCTCTTCGGGCCGCAGCTGTATGATGGTTTCAAACATCGATGTCGGCGCAGGGTCAGTCGCGGTGAGCGCGCGCCCGGCTTTGCCGAAAACTGTCAAAACCTCGGGAAAGGATTTGATAATCCGGTCTTGCGTCTGCATCAGCTCCGCGGCTTTTGTCACCGAAAGGCCGGGCAGGGTGGTCGGCATATACATTAAGGTACCCTCGTTCAGCGTCGGCATAAATTCAGACCCCAACTGTCGCGCGGGCCAAATGGTGACGACAAGTGCGGCCAGCGCTATGACAATGGTCAGGGTCTTGGCCTTCAGCACCCATGTGATAACCGGGCGATAGACCGTAATCAAAAATCGGTTCACCGGGTTCTTGTGCTCTGGAATAATCCTCCCTCGCACGAAAACAACCATCAGCGCGGGCACCAAAGTGACCGATAGAAACGCAGCTGCGGCCATTGCAAATGTCTTGGTATAGGCCAACGGGCCGAACATCCTGCCTTCTTGCCCCTCCAGCGAGAATATTGGCAGGAAGGATACGGTAATGATCAGCAGGCTGAAGAACAGCGCAGGGCCAACTTCGGTCGCGGCATCGATCAACACCTCGACACGCGGCTTATCAGGGGCGGCGCGTTCAAGGTGCTTGTGCGCATTCTCGATCATCACGATGGCCGCGTCGATCATCGCGCCGATGGCAATGGCAATGCCGCCAAGGCTCATGATATTGGCCCCAATCCCAAGCGCTTTCATCGCGGTAAAGGCCATCAACAGCCCCACCGGCAACATCACAATGGCCACCAAAGCGGAACGGAAATGCAGCAAAAACAAAATCGTCACCGCCGCCACTACGATGCTTTCCTCCAGCAAGGTCGTTTTGAGGGTCTTGATCGCGGAAAGGATCAGGTTCGAACGGTCATAGACCGGTACGATTTCAGCCCCTTCAGGCAAACTCTGGGCAATCACCTCGAGCTCTGATTTTGCGTTCTCGATGACATTAAGCGCGTTGGCACCGACACGTTGCAGTACAATCCCGCTGGCGACCTCGCCTTCACCGTTCAGCTCTGTAATGCCGCGCCGCCCATCTGGGACGATCTCTACTCGCGCGACATCGCTCAGCAAGATCGGCACGCCCGCAACGCTGCGTAAAGCGATGTTGCCGATGTCTTCGGTCCCTGACAAATAGCCGCGACCGCGGACCATGAATTCGAATTCTGAAAGCTCCACGGTGCGGCCGCCGGTGTCCATGTTACTGGAGGCGACCGCTTTGCCTACGTCTGACAGGGTAATGCCTTGGGCCCGCATTCGAACCGGATCGACCGTGACCGAGTATTGCTTGACGAAGCCGCCGACACTGGCGACTTCAGACACGCCCTCGGCACGGCTGACGCCATAGCGTACCACCCAATCTTGCAGGGTGCGCAATTCGGCCAGCGACAGGTCTTCGCCGGTTACAGCGTATTGATAGACCCAGCCCACCCCGGTGGCGTCGGGGCCAAGGGCAGGTGTCACACCCGCAGGCAAATTGGCGGCGGCGGCGTTCAGGTATTCCAGCACCCGCGAACGGGCCCAATACGGGTCTACGCCGTCTTCGAATATGATGTAGACAAACGAAATGCCAAAGAAGGAAAAGCCCCGCACCACGCGCGACCGCGGCACCGTCAGCATCGCGGAGGTCAGTGGGTAGGTAACCTGATCCTCGACCACCTGCGGGGCCTGACCGGGATAATTGGTCATGACGATAACCTGCACATCGGACAGGTCTGGGATCGCATCAATCGGCAGTGTTCTCAGCGACCAAACGCCAGCACCCACGATCATCGCCGTGGCAAAAAACACGAGCATCAGGTTGCGCGCTGACCATGCGATGATACGCCCTATCATTGCGTCGCCTCCGGCGCGACCAAAGCTGCTAGTGCAGCGTTCAGGTTGCTTTCAGCGTCTATCAGGAAGGTCGACGTGGTGACGATACTGTCGCCGCTTGCAATGCCCTCGCGGATTTCGATCATCCCGTCGCCCTGTCGTCCGATCACCACATCTTGCGGTGCGAACGTGCCCTCCCCCATATCGCGGATCACCACCTGACGGTCGCCCGTATCGATAACAGCGCTCTGGGGCACCTGCACTACGGGCGTCGCATCGCCTGCCGCCAGTGTGACCTCGGCGAACATATTGACCAGCAGGCGTCCGTCCTGATTGGGCAGTTCGATCCGCACACGTGCGGTTCTGGTTTGCATATCGACTGCGGGGTAGATCTCGTCGATTGTGCCTTTAAACGTCTCTGCGGGCAGTGCGGGAAATGTGATCGAGGCTGGCGTGCCGCGCGCCAATCCCGCGAGCGAGGATTCAGGCACCTCTGCCATAACCCACACCACTGACGTATCAGCAATGCGGAACAGTGGTGCGCCAGCAGGCGACATCATGCCCTGCACAGCCATCCGTTCCAAGACCACGCCAGACAACGGCGCCATAAGCGGTGTGTTCACGGGCGGTGTCTTTTCAGCGCTTATCTGTTCAATCACCGCCTGTGGCACTCCGAGGTTGGCCAATCTTTGTCGGCTGCCCTTGGCACGCGCTTCGCCACTGCGCAGGTCCGAGACATAAAGCGCGGCCGCCGCTGCAATCTCGGGCGAATAAAGCATCGCCAAAGGGGCTCCGGCGGTGACAACCGTACCAACTGTAACGTCCTCTACCTGTTCGACAAAGGCATCGGCGCGCAGCGAGATAACGCTAACCTTGCGCGTGTCCAGCTCGACGATACCGGGCGCACGCACGGGCATCACCATCGGGGCCAAGACCGCCACCGAAGTACGGACGCCTGTTCTTTGCAGCTTGCCGGGGGAGACGGTTACGGAGCCTGCGTCCGTGGCCTCATCCGCATAGACTGGCAGATAATCCATATTCATCGAGTCTTGTTTGGGTACTGGCGAGGTGTCGGGAAGCCCCATCGGATGTCGGTAATAGAGGATCGTGCGTTCGCCGTCGGTGGCGGCAGGCGCAGCTTCCTCTACTGGTTCGAAAGAGACATCTTCGCTGGCCAGCACGGCGATGAAGTCGCGGCCGTCCTTTGTCTGCGTGGACTGGGCCGACCATTCGGCAAGCCCGTCAGGGTGGCGGTAATAGATCACCGGTCCGGTGGCTGCGGCGGCTGGCATGGCCTCGGCTTTCCGCCCGATCAGGGCTGTGAACGCCATCTGGGCTTCGCCGCTTAGACGCGCGGGGGTCCAGCCCTTGCCGCCTGCCGACAGACCGATCCACCCTGCGGTGCCACTGACGATGGTGATCAGGGCCAATTTTCCGAACACGCTCATTCCTGCACCTCGATAACGATGCGCGCCTGAACCGTCTCGGCCTCGCCTTGCACCTTGGCCGCGACCGAAATCTGCCAGTTGCCTTCCATCGAAAGATCGGTGGCAAAGCGGTACTCGCCCGGCGTTTCAACAGGCAACGCTGTGATCTGTGATGTCATCATCGCCATACCGTCAGGCTCCATATCGACCCGCGTGGCAAAGATAATAGCGCCCTCAACGGGCTGCTGGCTGCGCAAATCCGTTAGGCGCAGGGTCAGCACAGCATTGTCACTGACGGAGTAAACAGTCTCGACGAGCTCGAACGCATAGTCGGCTTCACCTGCCTGAACGGCGGAGACAGTCAAAAGGCTGGCGGCAGCAAAGGCCGCGCAGAAACGCGAGATAATATGGGGCATAGCGGGCCTGAAATTTTATAAATGTATTGGGCGCGCGCGCGACATCGCACCTGTCAGGGGCGTGCTGCGATCGCGGAGATCAAGGTGCGCAAGGCACCTGAGTTTTCAGGCTTCCGGGGGTCTTTGCAGATCATTGCCGGAGCGTTGCGCCGTGTGCGCAATAACCGCGGTGGAAAGCGGTACAGCGTCGACAAGAATGCGGCTCGGAACCGGCACCCAATCAGGGCCTACTAGGCCAACCGCGCCGCGACACTGGGACGATAGGTGGCAAGGGGCGTCGCAACCGGGGATATCTGCGCAGTCTTCCATTGCAACATTGGGCGCGACTTCGGCTTGCATCATTTCCATCGTGGCCGCTTGGGCCGAAGACACTAAAGCAGTGCCCGTCTGCGCAAGAATTGCACCGACCAGCAGAGACATCAGGAAAGGCGGAAATATACCCACATAAGATTGCCTATGTCGCTTTATCTCAGGCGCAACAATACACTTTTTGTTGAAGCGCGCAGGGGTGCTCTGCTCAAGGCGTTCATCACCTTAAGGGGTGCTAGCAAGGGTTAGGTTTCACCCCATCAGTGGGCCGATCCCGACCAAAAGAAAGATCAGTATGATGGGATTTAACAAGACTATCAGCAGTGCTGCCTCGGCAGGAAATCCGGCAAATTCAACCATATAAGTTATAGCTACAACGATCGCGCCGAACACGGGCACGCCTCAGCGGAACGACATTTGGCTCCATTGCGCTCCGGCACGGACCCGTGAAAGTTGCAGGTCCGTTGGTCATTCCCAGATATTTCAGAGCTAGGGATCGACAGAACTGCACGGGGTTCCTATATCAGGACCATGCGCATTCTGCTTCGCCTCGCCACCTTCTGCCTCTCGCTCGCTCTGTTGAGCGGCGTGCTCGCGCATGATCTGGCGGCTGCGAATATGTCGATGGAGATGTCCGGCCTGACCACGTCCGCGCATATCGAACAGGACGACGATTGCACTGCGTGCCTACAAGATGACCAAGGCGCAATTGTTTGCGACATTGATTGCACGGCTCCCGTCTTTTTGATCGCTCAGTTGCTCCATCCTCAGCCGGAAACTTTGCACCGCTTTGCTGTGCCTATGCCGAAAGACCTTGGTCTTAGCGGCACCGATCCCGCGTCTGACCCGTTTCCTCCGCGAACCATCTCCCTGATTTGATCGGCGGCACCCTCGGGTGACGGCCAGGTTCCGCGATTTTGCCGCTAATAGGCAGTTTCACGGTCAATCCTATCTTTCACTTTTGGGAACTACTTTCATGTCACAAAATCTACCGCGCGCCCTGTCGCGCAGGTGCTTGTTGTCTGGCGGCGTCGCTGCATTCGGGGCAGCGCTACTCCTGCCCCATACTTCTCTTGCCGCCACGACGGTGGTTTCGAGCGGCAGCCTTACATACGCCGACGGCGCGATACTTGCGGCGTCCAAGCGCACCCTTTGGCGCGTTGACGCTGCGGGCAAAATTGAACATCGCCCCCTCGACCGTTCAATCACCGCCTTCGCCAGCCACCCCGAAACCCCGGGCACGCTTTTCGCGGCAGTTGCCCCATCCGGCCTTCTTCGCAGCCGTGATGGTGGACGCACATGGGCCGATATCAGCGCGGGCCTGCAGGCCACCCGCATCACGGCACTCGCGCAGGCGGCGCTAGAACCGGACATGCTGTATGCAGCACTGGAAGGGGACGGGCTTTGGCGCAGCAAGGATGCTGGGATAAGTTGGGAATTTGTCATGGATCGGCCCTATCTCGACGGCACCGAGCGCGACGTGCTCACCCTCGTGTCCGTCGGCAATCCGACCGGCATGGGTGGAATCTGGCTTTATGCCGGAACCGAAGCCGGATTAACCCGCGTGCCCGATTGCTTTTGCCGCTGGCAAGATGTGACCGCTGGGGACGCCATGGACGCCTTGGTCGCGGGTAAGACCCCACCGCCAACCAAGCCATTGCCCGAGAGGGAGCAGGTCAACCATCTCGCCCTCTCTCCCGAGGAGCCCGAACGTATTTACGCTGTGCTGAAAAGCGGAATTTGGACGTCGACGGGTGCGGGCGTGAATTGGACCATGACGGCTTCTGGCACTTTCGACGCGCTGGCCGTCGATCCTGAAAACCCCCGACACCTTGCGGCCCTCCGCAATGAAACCCTTTCGGTCAGTCGCGATGGCGGCATGACCTTTGAACCCCTCAACCTCTCTTAAGGAGACTCGGAATGACCAATAAATTTACCCTTGGTGCAACCGTGGCGCTTACCGTCGCCGGTATCGCCAGTTTCGCGGCCTTTGGCATCGCTGAAAGCGACAGCACGCCCGTGTCGGACACCCTCACGGCCGCCACCGTTCCAGCAGACCGGCAGATGACGATTTGGCGCGACCCCTCTTGTGGTTGCTGCGATGCCTATGCCGACTATGCCGAAGAAAACGGGTATCACGTCACCCGCATCGACGACCGAGACTTCGACCAACGGTCGGTCGAGGCCGGCGTGCCTGAACAAGGTCTGGGCTGCCACCTCGCTGAGGTCGACGGGTACTATGTCAGCGGGCTGGTGCCCGTTGAAATCATCCAGCGCCTCACGTCTGAACGCCCCGATGTCACCGGCATCACGCTGCCAGGTATGCCCAGCAACGCGCCCGGCATGGCTGGTAAAAGTGGTACGCTCAAGACCTACGCCTTCAGCGAAGATGGCGTAAATGTGTATTCCAATGAATGAGGATAGAATGATGGAAATGATGAACGGTTCAATGATGAGCGGCCCGATGTCGGCCTGGATGATGATCGGATGCGGCGTGCTGTTCCTGCTGGTGCTGGCCTTGCTCGTGCTAGGTGCCGTCGCCCTAATCAAATATCTGAGGCAGCCAAGATGAAGCGCGTGGCCATAGCTGCCGTGATTGGCTTCACGGGTGCGGCGGCAATCGCTGTCTGGGCCGGTGGAAAGGGCGAAAGCCCCCCGGCGCTAACCGTCCTTGGCAGCCCTGTCGACGCAACGATGGTCGATCTGGGTGCAGGACTGTATGCCGACAACTGCGCCTCGTGCCACGGTGCCGAGCTTGAAGGCCAGCCTGATTGGCGCAGGCGGCTCGAAAATGGCCGCATGCCTGCGCCGCCGCATGACGAAACCGGCCATACGTGGCACCACGCGGACCAGCAGATTTTTAACATTACAAAGAACGGGGTGGGATCCGTCGTACCTGGCTATGAAAGCGACATGCCGGTGTTCAACGGCATCCTGAGTGACGCGGAAATCACGGCGATCCTTGGCTATATCAAAAGCACTTGGCCTGAACGGGAACGCGACTTTCAAGCCGAGATTACCGCCAATAATAAGGAGGGATCATGAGCCGTCTAGACCAAGTTGCGCGAAAGTCGCGGTGGTCCTTCTTGACCGCCGCACGCAGGTCAATCGCTGAACTTGGCGGCCCCTATAAATTTGGCAGCGCAGATACTTATGGTCGGACCTCTATAGGTAGGCGCGTTCGCGCGATGCTGAAAACCTTTACCATCAAAGCAAAGGGCCGCAGTGTTTTCAGACATGTCGGTACTTTTCAGCAATCTCTCGACGACGGCATCCTTGCAATGGAGCGGCATTTGCAGTCGGGGAAGGTCGCGTGAAGCGGCGCGGTTTTCTTGGCGGTGCTCTTGCCCTCGGGGCCTCTCCGGCAGCAGCACGAGAGGTTATGGCAGAACATAAGGCGCCCCTACCGATGCTCTCGCCGCCCATCACTGACGGGAGAGGCCGGGATCTGACGTTGGCGGCTTTTCGGGGCCGGACGGTGTTGCTAAATATCTGGGCGACATGGTGCCCACCGTGCCGCGCCGAAATGCCAACACTTGATAGATTGCAGGCCAAGCTTGGCGGGCCAGAGTTCCATGTGGTTGCTCTGTCGATCGACCGAGGCGGCCTTGAAACCGTGCGGGCATTCTATGCTGACATCGGTATCAAGCACCTCGATCTATACGTTTCCGAACAGTTGAGAGCGATGACCGCCCTCGGCGTTGCCGGACTTCCCACGACGCTCCTCGTCAGCGCCCAAGGCCGTGAAGTCGCACGCAAGCTGGGCCCGGCCGAGTGGGACAGCCCGTCGGCAATTTCTCAGATCAAACGCGTCATCCTAGAAGGACGATCCCAGAAATGACCCAAACTTCGAATGATATCAGGGCAGCAAGCGCGATCTCCAGGCCCTCACGTCGACAGATGCTGATGATCACCGGTTTTGCCGCGATTGGCGGTGGTGCTGCGTTCAACTGGGACTGGCTTACCGCTGCTGGTGCCGCGCCCTTGATCCTCAGCCTCGCGCCTTGTGCTGCCATGTGCGCTTTGGGGCTTTGCATGCGCGGCGGATCCTCCGGCTGCGCCAAAAACGATGCGGTGGAAAACGCGAACGCCGCGACCGACAGAAACTCCATTCCAAATTAGCACGAGGTAACCCGTCGCTCCGCGGGTCTATGGGGCCCGCGGAGCATCCTGTTGAAAGCAATATCATGACTAGAATTACCCCTACCCACCGCCGAATTCGCATTGCACTGTGGACGGGCGCGGTTGCTATTGCCGTGCTCGTTGCTGGGTTTGCCGTGTTACGCTCGGAACAAAATCATGCCGCACAGACGGTGTATCACGGTGAAGCCAACATTCGGTCAGAGTTCTCGCTCGTTGATCACCATGGTCAGGCCGTCACACAAGAGGATTTTGCAGGCCGCTGGCAGCTTGTCTTTTTCGGCTTTACCCATTGTCCGGATATTTGCCCGACCTCTCTGGCTTATATGGACAATGTGCTGGAGTTATTGGGCCCCGATGCAGATCAAGTCGCCCCTCTCTTTGTGACCGTAGATCCGGAACGCGACACGCCTGCAGTTCTCAAGGACTATGTCGCGAACTTTCACCCGCAGCTGATCGGGCTAACGGGAAGCCAAGATCAGATCGCAAAGGCAACCGATGCCTTCAAGGTCTATAACGAAAAGCTTCCGACAAAGACGCGGCCCCACGGATACATGGTGGCCCACGCCGGTCATTTTTATCTGATGAACCGAGACGGTGGTTTCGAGGCAGTTTTTCTGGAAAGCGAGCAACCCGCCGCGGAAATGGCCGAACAGATCTCAATGCGTATCGAGAACGAGAGAGAAACCCGATGATTACGATCTTTTCACTGTCCGCACGGTTTGGTGCTTTTCTACTAAGCGCGAGCCAAATAGCGGCAGTACCGGCTTTTGCCGATCATCCCGGCGAAAACCTCAATCAGGTTATGGCCGCTAAAGAAGCGTCATTCGAGCCGATCACGCCGCGAGATGCGCCAGAGCTCGTATGGCAAGGGGCGTCAGGCGATCTCGTTTCGCTAAGCACCTTGAAAGGGAAGGTCGTGGTTCTGAGCGTCTTGCCCAACGGTTGCGGCAGTCCCTGTGAAGCGCAACAAGAAACTTGGCCAAACGATCTCCGCGCTCAATTCCAGTGCGATGCGCGAAATGGTGGTCTTTGTCACGCTGAGCGATGATCCGCAGACCGACCCACGAGAGCAGAATTGGGTGTCTGCTCAGGTGCCCGACGCCGAAAGCCTTGTCGATGCAAGCATCGCTCTTGCCGCTCCGAGCGACCGGCCCAGCACATCCCCTCAGGTGCATCTGCTTAACCGCAAAGGCCAGCAGGTCGGCATATTTCACGGTGCCGACTTTGAGCCGTCGAACCTTCTGCTTTATATTAACGGGCTGACCAATGCGCATCCACATGAGGAACCCAGCATTTTGCAACGATTGATCGGATGGTTTTCATGACAAATCTTCACCCTATCGCCGAACTACTTTGGCTGTCCGCGTTGCGCCGCTTCGCTGTGATTACCCTGTTGGCGCACCTTCTTTGGGAGATCGCGCATATCCCCCTTTACACAATTTGGGTCGACGGGACGTGGGGAGAAATCGTTTTTGCTGTCGTCCATTGCACCGGAGGCGACCTGCTGATCGCCATGAGCAGCCTGTTCATCGCACTGTTGGTCTTTGGCACGGGCACGTGGCCGCACGCGCGGGTTTATCCCGTTCTGGGCGCGATGATCGCAATTGGACTTGGCTATACGATCTTCAGCGAATGGCTGAACATCGAAGTCCGCGAAGCCTGGGCCTACCGCGAGATTATGCCGGTCATTCCGATCATTGGTGCGGGTCTCACTCCGGTTCTGCAATGGCTCGTCATCCCCATCGTAGCCTATTTCGGTGCGCTGCGGCAGGACACACGCACAGCTCGGCTTGATAAAGATCCACTTGCATAGAAGCGCGAGAGGGCGGTCAACCCTCGATTAAATCCGGGTAACCATCGGTTTTTATTATCTAATATATGACCCGTAATATAAATTTTAAAATACTGGACAACTGCCCAGTTCATCTGTTCAGATACCAATCAGTATCAGGGATCGCCAGTGGAGGGGTGGACCTTGATGAAAAATGACTTGGGAGGAGTCGATCATGAACAGCGAAAAGAACCGGACAAAATACGCAGCCGTTGCACAGGAATTTGACGCAGGCCGCATCTCGCGGCGAGACTTTATGCGTAAAAGCGCAGCACTCGGGGTGGCCGCCGCGGCGCCGCTTGCATTCGGGGCCAGCCATGCCAAAGCGCAAGCGGCCGAACGGTATGATTACGTCATTATCGGTGCCGGCTCTGCGGGTTGTGCCCTTGCGGCGCGCCTGTCGGAAGACCCGGACAAGAACGTGCTCGTGCTTGAGGCAGGGCCTGCGGATGAAAACCCGTTCATCCATATCCCCGCCGCTTTCCCAAATCTATTCCAGAGCCCGCTGGACTGGGCCTACCGCAGCACGCCCCAAAAGCATTCCGCCGATATCCAACTGTATATGCCCCGAGGTAAAGTCTTCGGCGGCTCAAGCTCGATTAACGCGATGATCTACAAGCGTGGCAATCCGGTCTGCTATGATGCTTGGGGGGCCGAAAACCCCGGCTGGAGCCACGCAGATGTCCTGCCTCTGTTCAAACGGTCGGAAAATAACGAACGCGGCGCTGATGATCATCACGGCACAGGTGGCCCGCTGAACGTAGCTGACCTGCGCGACCCCAACCCTGTGACGCTAGCGATGGTCGATGCCGCTGTAGAGGCGGGCTATCCAGCGCAGCCCGATTTCAATGCGGGCACGGATCAAGAAGGGTTCGGCCTGTATCAGGTCACGCAAAAAGACGGGATGCGCAATTCGACCGCCGTTGCCTTCCTACACCCTGCCCTGACGCGCGACAATCTCGCGATTCAGGCCGAGGCCCATGTGCACAAGCTCCTCGTCGAAAATGGCCGCTGCGTCGGTGTGCGCTTTAAAGCAGGTGACGAGATGCACGAGGTCATGGCGGATGCAGAGGTCATCCTGTCCGCCGGGGCCATCGGTTCGCCGCAGATCCTGATGCTCTCGGGCATCGGATCACGCAGCGCCCTAGAGGGGCTGGGGATCGCGCTGGTCCATGACCTCCCCGGCGTTGGGCAGAACCTTCAGGAACATCTCATGGCACCGGTTGCCCATGTCTGCACGCAACCTGTAACCCTCGCCCATGCGAATGAGCCGGAGCAGGCGGAATTGCTGGCCAAAGGCATGGGGCTGCTCACCTCGAATATTGGCGAAGCCGGCGGTTACCTGACGGTCATGCCAGACGCCCCTGCCCCTGATCTACAGTTTCATTTTGCGCCGACCTGGTTCATCTCGGACGGCGCAGGCAATCCGACGGGCAGCGAAGGCTTCACCATTATGCCGAGCCTAGTCGGTACAAAGTCGGTTGGGGAAATCACGCTCGCGTCAGCCAACCCAGAGGATGCGCCGCTGATCAATCCGAATGCTTTTGCCGAGGCGCAAGATCTGGAAATTCTGGTCGAGGGGGTCAAGATCGCACGCAAGATCATGAGCTCTCCTGCGCTGGATGATTTCCGTGGCGAAGAGCGCTTTCCGGGGGCGGATGTCCAAACCGATGATGAAATCCGAGCCTATTTGCGCGCCAATATCCAGACGATCTATCACCCTGTGGGCACCTGTAAAATGGGGTCCGATGACATGGCGGTGGTCGGCGCAGATTTGAAAGTCCACGGGATCGACGCGCTGCGCGTCGCGGATGCGTCTATCATGCCGACGATCGTCAATGGCAACACCAATGCTGCCGCCATCATGATTGGCGAAAAGTGTTCTGACCTGATCCGGGCCTAACCGGCACTTACCCCTCGCGACCTCGGGGAACCGAGGTCGCAGCCCCCCTTTAGTTTTAAAATTACGGAGCCGCTCTATGCTTGGCAAAATGATGGACCAGCAGTTGCTGATCTCTTCCCTTATCGATCACGCAGCCCGATGCCATGGGCGCACCGAAGTCGTCTCGGTTGAAACTTCGGGCGAAGTCGACGTCACGAACTGGCAAGAGGTGGCCAGGAATGCGCGGCGCTTGGGTTCGGTATTGACCAAGCTGGATTTGCCGCAGGAAACTCGGTGCGGCACCATCGCATGGAATAACCGGCGGCACCTCGAGATTTACTTTGGCAGTTCGGGTGCAGGCTTCATCTGCCATACCCTCAATCCGCGCCTGCATCCCGACCAGATGGTCTATATCGCCAATGACGCGCAAGATCGGGTGATGTTCTTTGACCGAACCTTCCTGCCCGCTGTAGCAAACTTGAAGGACCGGTTTGATACGGTCGAGCATTACGTTCTATTGGGCCCGCGGGACGACGAAGCGGCCCAGATGTTTGACGGGCTGCAATTCTATGATGAATTGATCGCTGACGGAGACCCGGATTTTGTCTGGCCCGAACTCGATGAACGCCAGCCCTCTTCGCTATGCTATACTTCGGGAACCACGGGGAACCCGAAAGGCGTGCTTTATTCCCACCGGTCAACCTTGCTTCATGCGCTTGTAGGCAACCAGCCCGACGGGCTTGCGATCTCGGCCTGTGATACGGTGATGCCGGTTGTGCCAATGTTCCACGTCAATGCGTGGGGCGTGCCCTATACCGCTGCGTCGGCCGGCGCAAAACTGGTGCTACCGGGTCCGGGGCTTGATGGGGACAGCCTTGCAAACCTGATCGACACCCAACACGTGACTGCGGCCTTTGGCGTGCCCACAATTTGGATGGGGCTATTGGCGGCGCTGGAAAAATCCGGCTCTAAGCTGCCAAGCCTGACCCGCACCATCGTCGGTGGCGCACCGATGCCGCCGTCGATGTATACGGCGTTCCGCGATAAGTATGATGTCGAATTAATACAGGCTTGGGGCATGACAGAGACCAGCCCCCTCGCGACGGTCAACCGTCTGCTGCGTCGTCACGAGGGTCTGTCTACCGAAGCGCAAACCGACATTCGCGTGGGCCAGGGCCGCTCGGTTTACGGGATAGAAATCCGGCTGGTAGATGAAGCCGGTAATCTGCTGCCCGAAGACGGTACGACGCAGGGCGACCTGCAGGTGCGGGGTCCTTGGGTGGTTCACAGCTACTTTAACAAAGAAGACTCGGCGCTGACCCCCGATGGGTGGTTCGACACTGGCGATGTCGCCACGATTGACGCGGATGGTTTTATGGTGATCCGAGACCGTTCAAAGGACATCATCAAATCCGGCGGCGAATGGATCTCTACGGTTGAGCTTGAAAACATCGCAATCGGTCACCCGGCTATCGCAAATGCCGCCGCCATCGCCGCCCATCACCCTAAATGGGACGAGCGCCCGATCCTGATCGCGGTCAAATCCGGTGACGTCTCCGAAGCAGAGCTGTTGAAATTCTACGACGGCAAAGTCGCCAGCTGGCAGGTGCCGGATCGCGTGATCTTTGTTGATGAACTGCCCCTAGGTGCCACGGGCAAAGTGGTGAAACTCAAACTACGCGAGACCTACGCGAACATCCTTCTGGAGGGAGCCGCATGAAACATCAAAGTAACTTCACCCCCGATCTGCAAGCGGCCTATGACGTCGACCTAAAAGCCCTAGACGCGGCCAAGGACCGTTGGGCGCAAACCTCGCTGAGTGAACGCATCGCGGTTCTGCAGGCGGTCAAAGATAATCTGATGCGCGTCGCCGACGAATGGGTCGATGCGGCGGGCAAGGCCAAGGGCATCCCGCAAGGTTCCCATCTCTTGGGGGAGGAATGGACGTCGGGCCCCTATGCCGTCATGTCCTGCTGCAACGGTCTGATGGATACGCTGTCGCAGATGGAAGGCAAAACCTTTCTGGACGGGCTAAAGAAACGCAGCCTGCCAAGCGGCCAAACCGCCGTGCGCGTTGTGCCACATTCGATCTGGGACCGGCTGCTGATTTCGGGCGTGCATGCGGATGTCTGGATGCAAAAAGGCGTGACCCCCGCCAACCTCAAGAACAACGCTGCGTCGGCCTATGATATCCCTACCAATCAACGGCGTGGCAAAGTCGCGCTGGTTCTGGGCGCAGGCAATATTGCAGCGATCACGCCGCTGGATGCGTTCCAGAAGCTCTTTCTGGAAAATCAGGTCGTCTTGCTGAAAATGAACCCCGTCAACGACTACTTGACCGAGCCGCTGCAGGCCGCCCTGAAGCCGTTGATCGACTGCGACGCGCTACGTATCCACCGCGGCGATGGCCCGGCGGGGGCCTATCTTACGACGCATCCGCTGGTCAAGGAAATCCACATCACCGGTGCCCGCGCCACCCATGATCTGATCGTCTGGGGCGCAGGCGAGGAAGGCGAGAAGAACAAGGCCGCCAACACGCCGAAAAACACCCGCCACATGACGTCCGAGCTTGGTGCCGTTTGCCCCACCATCGTCGTGCCAGGCCCGTGGACCAAGGCGGACTTGCGCTTTCAGGCGGAAAACATCGCCACCATGAAACTGCATAACGGTGGATTTAACTGTGTCGCGGTGCAGAGCCTTATTTTGCCGAAAGGCTGGGATAAGACAGCCGAGCTGATGGGGAATGTCGCCGATGTGATGGCCAAGCACACCAAACGGGCCGCTTACTACCCCGGTGCCGAAGATCGCCAACAGGCTTTTGTCGATCACGCCGAAAACCCGCAAAAGCTGGATCGTGGGGCGGATGTGGCTCCGCTTTATCTTGCCGACATGGCCGAGGGTGATAGCGATTGGCTGGCCCAGACCGAAGTCTTCACATCTGCGCTTGGTGTCATGCACATCGAGGCAAAAGATGCCGAAACCTATATGATCGAAGCGATTAAATGGGCGAATGACACGCTCTATGGCACATTGGGCGGCAATATCATCATCCACCCTGCCACGATCCGCGCCATGGGCCGTAAACGGTTCGAAGAGATCATCGCCGAATTCCGCTATGGCGCGATTGCGATCAATGCGTGGTCCGGCCTTGCCTTTCTGGTGACTGCCTGTCCCTGGGGCGGCTTTGCCGGCGCAACCTTGCAAAACGTCCAGTCTGGTGTGGGCACGGTCCACAATACCTTCATGTTGGAAAACGTCGAACGCACGGTGATCGAGGCCCCGTTCCGTCCCTTCCCGCGCAATCTGTTGTCCGGTGGGATGAGCTTACTGCCGCGTCCGCCTTGGTTCGTATCAAACAAGCGTCAGCATCATATCGGTCATCTGCTGACCCGGTTTCAGCACAAACCCAGCTGGTTCAAGCTGCCGCGTATTTTCTTTCACGCCCTCTTGGGCTAAGTCCAACGGGGTCAACAGAGAGCATCCGATGAACGACATGACCCCAGCACCAAAGCTTGCGGACCGTAAGGCAAACAAGGTCCGCAAGCGCGAGAGCCGCAAACGCGAGATCGCCCAAAGTGCGATTAACGCGCTCAAGCTCTATGGCTATGCGCGCACGACTTTGCGTGACATCGCATCGCAGTCTGAAATGTCGCTCGGCAGTCTGCACTACTATTTTGAGGATAAGGACGAACTGCTTATCTACTGTGTGCGGCAGTACAAAAGTGATTTTGTACGGACAATTTCAGCAGCAGTCAGCGGCATTTCCAGCCCACAAAGCATCAAGACGGCCTTTTGTACTGCGCTGGCTCAAACGATCGCCACAGAAGCCGAGCTTCACCGTCTTTGGTATGACATTCGAAATCAGGCGATGTTTGACAAAGCCTTCGTGCCCGTGATTGTCGAGATCGAAGAACAGTTGATCGAAATGATGAGCCCGATTGCACCTGATCGCGCATCCAAGGAACTCCTCTATCTCCGCTTTGACGGTGCTTTTCGGTATTTGCTGCAGCTGAACCTTGCGGGCCAACCACGCAACCTAGAGGAAATGTCCGAGGTCCTTGAAGCCGCGGCAGGATAGGCGGGCGATGGCCATACCCCACAACCGTTTCACTAGGCACTCGCAGGTGCCTGCAGCTCTGCCTTTAGCCTGCGTGCCGCACCTCCCGGTGTTGCGCCCCAGACCGCAATCCAGCGGTAGAATATCGGCGTGAGGAACAGGGTAAACACCGTTGCAAAGCCCAAGCCGCCGACGATCACCCACCCCACAGCGATACGGGCTTCGGCCCCCGCGCCTGAGGTCAGGATAAGCGGAAGACCCCCAAAGACGGTTGAGACCATCGTCATCATCACCGGTCGAATGCGAAGGCGCAGCGCGCTTCGGATGGCGCTGTCGATGTCCTCGCCCGCTTCGCGCAACTGGTTTGCGAACTCGACGATCAAGATACCGTTCTTGGCCATGACCCCGATCAACATCACCAGGCCGATCTGACTGTAGTAGTTCAGCGACCCCCCCGATAGCGAGATTGCCAGCAGCGCGGCAGCAAGGCCAAAGGGTACCGTCATCATGATGACAACCGCACTGGCGAAGCTTTCGAACTGGGCTGCGAGCACAAGAAGCACGACGACCAAAGCCACGCCAAAGACCATGTACATGCCGCTTTGGGAGTCGCCGAGTGTTGCGGCCTCTCCGGTGAAGGTAATGCCCATACCATCGGGCAAGACCTCGTCGGAAATCGCGAGCACCCGGTCCATCGCGGTCGACAGGTCGACGCCCTCACCAAGGTTCGCCTGAAGCGAGACAGCCAGCGCGCCACCCAACCGTTCGATCTGAGCATCGCTCACCACCATGTCGAGCGATGCAACGGTAGAGAGCGGGATATAGGCACCGCTATCTAGGCGGATAGACATGGATGCGATATCGGAAGGATCATCAATCGGTGGCCCGCCGGGGACGACATTGACGTCTATTTCAACATCATCGGAAAAGACGCTGACCGCGACGTCGCCTTGAACCATGGCGCTGACCAGACTGGTGATATCTGCGGTGTTAAGCCCCATGTCCCCCGCGGCGCTATCGTCCACGTTCACTTCCAATTGCGCGTTGACGCTGTTGTTGGACAGTTGCGGGTTCATAAAGGTCGCATCCTGCGACATCGCCGCGACAAGCGCGTCGGCAGTTTCGGTCATATTGGCAAGATTGGTCCCAGTCACGGCAAAGCTCAACCCGCCGCCCGCGCCACGAATGTTAAGGCTATTGGTCGAACGGGCGCTGACCTGCACACCGGGGACCGAGGACAACGTGCCGCTGATCTGCGCAATCAGTTCTTGCTGGGTGAAGTCACGTTCGGCCCAGTCCGGCAGCCGCACGACGATAAACGCGCTGGTGCCGCCACCGACGCCGATAATGCTTTGCACTGTCTCGATCTGTCCGCTTTCTCGATACGGCGCAAGGATATCCTCGACCAGCCGGACCTGCGTGTCGAGATAGTCAATCGTCGTGTCCGATGCCCCACGCGCCTGCACCAGAAAGAAGCCACGATCCTCTTCTGGCGTGACGCTAGAAGGCAGCGTCGTCGCGGCCCCCATAGCGATGATCGCAAAGCCGATGGCGACTGCCAGAACCAACAAAGGCGTGCGGATGGCGAAATCCATGACGCGGTCAAAGCTGCGCGCCATGGCGCTCGGTGCGGCTTGCACGGCATTGGCCTGCGTCTTGCCGGGGTCCAGAAGCGCAGACAGGACCGGCGCAAGGGTGAGCGCAGTGATCGACGAGAGCGTGACCGCAAAAGCCAGCACAAAGCCGAATTCGGAAAAGACACCGCCCGCCTGACCGGGCAGGAAAGAAATCGGGATAAAGACCGCCGCGAGCGTCGCCGTGGTCGAAATAACCGCGAAGAAAACCTCGTTGGTGCCCGCGGCCGCGGCAGCAAATGCCCCCATGCCAGACTTTCGCTTGCGCACAATATTCTCGACCACAACGATGGCATCATCCACCACCATCCCCGTCGCCAATACCAGCGCCAGAAGACTGATCGTATTTACGGAAAATCCGGTGATCCAGATTGCAGCAAGCGTCCCGATCAGAGCCACTGGGATCGTGACCGCAGGAATCAACGTCGCCCTGGGAGAGCGCAAGAACAGGAAAATCACCGCAACCACGATACCGGTAGCCATGAGGATCGATTTAACAACTTCGTTAATCGATCCTTCGATGAAGATGCCGTCGTTCGACGTCACCAACAGCTGCACGTTCTCGGGCAATTGGTCGCGCAATTCCTCGACCGCAATCGTAACGTCCCGCGAGATTTCCAGCGTATTGCCAACCGATTGTCGGGTAATATCAAGGCCGATGGCAGTTTCTCCATTCACGCGCGTAAAGACGCTCGTGTCTTCGGGAATAAACTGAACAAAGGCGACATCAGCCAACTGCGTCGTGTCATTGATCGGCAGTTGGTTAATGCTTTCCACCGTGACAGCTTCATTCCCGACCCGCAGCGAAAGCGTCTGGGACTCGCTTTCAAGCGCGCCCAAGGCAGTGTCATCGCGAAGCTCGGCAAGCGCGGTCGAGACGTCAAAGATGGTCAACCCGCGGCTTAGCAACGACGGAATGTTCACTGTTACGCGGAATTCGTTGGCGCGGTCACCGCGCACGGTGACTTCGGCGATGCCGTCGATCAGTGAAAGACGCTCGTAAACCGCGCCTTCCGCAAGCTTGGTGAGCGTGTCGAGGCTGGCATCTCCGAGCAGCGCAAGACGAATGATTGCGTCAGCGTTGCTATCGCTTTTGGTGACGCTTGGATCGTCAATATCGTCGGGCAAAGAACGCAAAGCACCCGATACGATTTCGCGCGCCTCGTTCGCAGCTACGTTGACATCAGTCCCGTCGGAGAGATCAATGGTGATGCGGCTCGACCCCGTGCTGGACGTGGATTCGATATAAGACATCCCTTCTAGTGCGCTTAAAGCATCTTCAAGGACTTGGGTGACTTCGGTGTCCACAGTGCTTGCCACGGCACCCTCGTACGTGGTCCGGACAGAAAGTACCGGCTGATCTACGTCTGGCATTTCGCGAATGTCGACGCTGGAAAACGCCGCCAGTCCGGCGATGATGATTAGCAGGTTCAACACGATCCCGAAAATCGGCCGCGCAACAAAGACATCGGCAAAACCAGATTTATGCGCTTTCTTCTCAAAGCTCATGCGCCCGGTCCCTTACGTGCACCAGCGGCAGTAACCTGCGCCCCTTCGCGTAGCTTTGCGGCGCCCTCGGCCACAATCTGAGCCCCCAAGGGGGCATCGGTTTCGATCCAGACCTGATCGCCCTCGCGGTAGCGGATGGTGGCCGGAACGCGGCGGGTGCTGCCGTCTTCAGCGATCCAGATACCGGCACCGGTTCGGTCCCATGTGATTGCCGTGGCGGGCACGGCAGGCAGGGGATCGGTTACTTCGGTCATACGGATGGCAAAGGTCATCCCCGCCAGCAGCACCCCGTCGGGGTTCTCAATCTCAGCCTGAACCGTGGCGCTGCGCGTTACGCTATCAAGTCGGCTGTCGAAGGCGGTAATCTTCCCTTCGAAAATACGCCCTGCATAGGTAGGCGTCGAGACGAGGACCGGCTTGCCCTCGGCCAGAAGACCAATAGAGCGTTCAGGCACTTCGAAAGTGGCCAGCAGGCTGGTGGTATCATCAATCGTCACGATGGTGTCTCCGGTCGACAGACGATCCCCCACGCTCACGTCGCTGAGCCCCAGCCGGCCAGAGATCGGGGCCATGATTGTACGATCATCAAGCGCGACCTGTGCCAGCCCCACGTTGGCCTCCGCCAATCGCAACGCGACGCGTGCTTCGGACAGGGCCACATCCGTCACGACAGAACTGCCGGTGGTGCGCAAGCCTTCGTAACGGGTGACAGTGGCCTGCGCCTGATCGCGGGTGGCCTCAGCAATCTCAAGCTCCAGCCGTTCGGTGCGGTCGTCCAGCTGCACAAGGACGTCGCCCTTTTCCACCATCGTGTTGGCGCGCAGCGCAGTCTCGGCAACCTCACCCGCATCGACGGCGATCACTTCGGTACGACGGAGCGAGACGGCACTGCCAACGGTGCGCAAAACAAGGGTATATTCGCGGGCCTCCAGCGGCGTAAGGACCACCGTCGTGACCCGTCCTTGCCCCCGCGACCCGGATCGCGCGTCTTTGGGCGCATCAGCGGTTACAGTCGCACTCCCGCCCCAAAGCCGAGCGATCTGATCCGGAACACCAAAGGCAACACTATAGGCACCCGCAATAATGATGAGCGAGAAAATGGCGTAAAGTAATTTTTTCAAAGTCTTCGTGGCTCCTGAAAGGCCCTGCCCGTGCGGATACGGCGGTTCGTATGCGTTGTAATACGTTCAGTGATCCGCATTCCGTCGCTCGCGATTGGAATTTTTTAGTAGAAGGAATTTCTAGTTAACTGATCCACGCACCTGTCGCGCATGCGCGAAGAGCTGCCCCAACGCGCACCTGGGCCGGCCCAAAGAAGCGTCAGTTCCAGCGAGGGCGGGCAAACCGCCCCTATGGGAAAATCAGGAGGCGCTTGCTCTGCTTATTCGCCAATCTCGATCTTGCAATCGATACCCGCAACCAATGCACCCTCAGGATTGTCCAGCTTGAGACGTACACCGAACGTATCGCTCGCTGCGTCGAACACGCGGTCGATGGCGATAACCTCGGCTTCGTACAGCCCACCTATCGGGGCTGCGGGTTTGACCTTGGCCATTTGACCCATCTGGACGGTGGTGAACATGTCCGTTGGCAGGAAAACCTCGATATGTAGCGGATCAATGCGGGCGATCTGGATGATCGGAGCTTGGGCAAAGACATACTCCCCGGGGCCGATCATGCGCGTGATGACGATACCATCGACCGGTGCATGGATGTTGCGACGTGCAAGCTGAGCTGCGACACGCGTTTCATCAAGGGCCGCGAGCCGCTTTTCAAATTCTGCCTGTCTCAGTTCAAGGATGGCCTGGTCGTATTGGCTGACGGCAGAGTCGACGACCGCCTGAGGGACAAGTTTCTTCGCTCCCAGCTCCTTGGCACGCTCTGCCTCGGTCGCCAGCAGATCAATGCGGCCTTGGGCAATTTCGATTGGCGATGTATCGGTGGCACGTGCGCGGGCGTAATCGAGCGCCACCTGCTCTGCGCCAGATTCCAGCTTGGCGACCAACTGGCCTTGGGTCACCAGATCACCGCGCTGCACAGAGATACTTTGGATGATCCCCGCCTCGGCGCTGCCGATTTCGACCACAAGTGACGGGTCCATCAGGCAATCATATTCGCGGGCAAAACCCGCGTTCGCGATCAGCGCGAAAACAAATGCCAAGGTGAGGGTACAGGATTTCATGGTCTTCTCCATCATTCGCCGCGTCCACTGAACGCGAGCAATTCATCTAGGCTATCATCGGCCTTAAGCAGGCTTTTGCGGATACCGCTATTGCGTTTTTCGCTGGCCCATTGTGCAAGGTTCACGGACGGCCGCGCCAGAATACCGGGCACCCAGCCCCTGCCCCACGCGGTCATTGTGATAAGAGGGCGCAGCTTGCGACCGTAGAAGACGCGCATCAGGTCGTCTTCTAGCGACACAAATGTGACATGGCTGCCGGGGTCGCCCTGACGGGCGGCACGGCCATAAAGTTGCCGATCGATCCTTGCGGCATCGTGGCGCCCCGTCGCGATCACATGCAACCCACCTGCCGCGCGCGCGGCATCGTCCAGCGCGATATCAGTACCGCGCCCGGCCATGTTTGTTGCAACGGTGATCCGACCGGACTGGCCTGCTTCGGCAATAATTTCGGATTCTGCTTCGTTCTGACGGGCATTCAAGACGCGATGCTGCAATCCATTCGCCGTCAAAAGCGCGCTTAGATGTTCCGAGGCATCGACCGACTGCGTTCCAATCAGAATGGGCCTGCCCTTCTTGTGACGCCGCACCACCTCGCGCAGGACCGCCTGCCATTTGTGATCAGTGGTGGCATAACAGAATTCGCCCTTATCCCAACGCTTTGACCGTTTATTCGTGGGCACGCGACGGGTGCGCAAACGGTAAACGGCGCTCAGCTCGCCCGCGACTTCCTGCGCGGTGCCGGTCATGCCGGACAGCCGGATGTAGCGCCGAAAGAATTTCTGGTAGCTGATGCGGATCAATGTTTCCTGCCGCATCGAGATATCGACGCCCTCTTTGACCTCGATCATCTGGTGCAGTCCGCGCTCCCACGATCGGTCCGCCATAATGCGGCCTGTGTATTCATCGACGATCTGGATGCTGTTATCTTGCACCAGATAGTGCTTGTCGCGCTTGTAAAGCCACAGAGCAGACAGGGCCTGACGCCCCAGTTCCTCGCGGTGGGTTTCCGTCGCCCATACCCCGCCGAGCTGCTGCGTGGACCGCCGTAGCTGCGCCTTGCCAAGGTCCGTAAATTCAATTCGGAAATCACGCTCGAACAAGGTAAAATCCCGGGGGGTTTGCATACTACGGGCCGTGTTGATCGCCTGCGTATAGATCGTCTCCATCTCTGATGTATCGCCTTTCTGCGCAATGATCAGAGGCGTGCGGGCCTCGTCTACCAGCACAGAATCCGCTTCGTCAACGATGGCAAAACACAGGCCACGCATCATCACTTGCTCGCGGTGTGACCGCTGATGCAGCAACCCCTCAAGCGCCATATGCAGCGGGCGTGTCTCGGCCTCAAGGATCAGGCGATCTTTTAGGTAGTCGAAAGTCAGCTGTTTATTGGTGCAATAGGTGATGTCACAGGCATAGGCGGCACGACGGTCGTCCACCTCCATATCCTCAAGAATGACACCGACGCGTAGGCCAAGGAATTCAAACAAGGGGCCCATCCACCCCGCGTCACGGCTGGCCAGAAAATCATTTACCGTCACCAGATGCACGGGCACGCCGGACATCGCCATGACCGCCGCCGTCAGTGTCGCCGTCAGCGTCTTGCCCTCGCCAGTGGCCATTTCAGCGATCTGGCCTTGCAGCATGACCAACCCGCCGACCAGCTGAACATCGAAATGCCGCATTCCCAGAACGCGGCCTGATGCCTCGCGCACAAGTGCAAAAGCTTCGGCTGTGTTCGCGCGTTGCAGCCCGTTCAGCTGTAGATCTTGCGTCAGCGCGATGCGTTTTGCGGTCAGTTCCTCGTTGCTCAGGGTCTGCAATTTGCGACCTGCCCGCTTGACCCGCATCAGGAACAGGCGTTTCGACACGGGTCGGCGCGCGAACATCTGCTGCAGGCGACCATAGGCCGCTGCCATGATCCTGTCAGGCGTGCTCAGCCGTTCATCGCTGCGTTCGGGATAGAACCCGCCCAGCAACCCCGGCCGAAGGATCATCCGGTCAGACATTATAGAGCCTCAGGAACAACTGTCGCAAAGACCGATAGGCCTGAAACCCCAACGGTGAAGTGCCATGATCAAAACGAACCCTGACGCGGCGACCCAACAGAATATCCGCTGAGGGCTGCACCATCAAAATCTCGAATTCAAAAAAGCGCCCCAAGGTTTGCACGCCATTGGGATCGCTTGGATCGACCGGAACGTTGCCCCCACCCGCTGTCCCCAATGCAGGGGTCGGCAGCTGCTGCGTGGCACCGGGGACTTCGCGCAGAATGATCGCCTTGATCGGTTCGGAACCCCATTCCACCGGCATAACGCTGACCGACTGGGTGTCATTGCGTACCAGATCAATCTGGTTCTGGCTCACGACCGTGCGCACGGTCTGGGTGTCCCGCTGCGCCACGACATAGCCGATTACATTGCCCTTGGCGACAAAGCTACCCTCAAGGTCCGAGGCATTGGGCAGAACCGCCGTACCGACCCGCGGCGCACGTATATCAAGCGCCGATAACTCCTCCACCAACCGCGCGCGGTCATTCTGCACAACGTCGATTTCTTCGGCGATCAGGGCGGATTGCACCCTGTCCGTGCGGATCAACGCGCTGCGCTGAATTTCGAGCCCCGCCAACTGTGTGTCGATCAGTTCCAGCCGCGCGCGCATGAACGGATCGTCAAGCTGCATCATCAGATCACCGCTGCGCACTTTCTGGTCCGTCGTGGTCGCAACCTTGGTGACAAAACCGTTTGTCCCTGCGCGTACCTGAGCCTGCTGACTGGGCCAGATTACGCCATCGACGATGCTGTAAGATGGGAAAGGCACCAGAAACAACGCCCCTAGGATCAAGGCAATCGCAGCAAAGGTGGTAATCAGCGCGCGGGGTCGGTTGGTGCGAAGCTTTGGACTTCCTGACAAAAACTTAATCCCTTTTCCGATGGGCAGCAAAAGCTGCGTCGTGGCCGCCCAGATGGCCAGCAAAACCCCGATGATGAAAAAGCGGCCGGCAATATAGGCGATGATCGCGAACATGATGAACATGCGGTAGATGAAGGCGGCGATGCCATAGAAGACAAACCATACCCGCTCTGACCAAAGCGAGGTCACCTTATCGGCCTCGCGCATGCCGTAGATATATCGTTGTATCAGATAATTAAGATAGTTTGTGGATCGCCCGCTCAGGTTCGGGATCTCGATCCAGTCGGCCAGCACGTAATACCCGTCAAAGCGCAGCAATGGGTTGCCGTTAAACAGCAACGTCGACACCCCACCAATCAGCATGACATTGAAGGCCACCGCCGTGACCGCGCCGGATTCAGCATTTAGCCAGACAAACAATGCGACCGAGGCAAGCAGAAGCTCGATCATGATGCCGATACCGCCGACCAGCATGCGTTTGTGCTTGTCGCGCAAGGCAGAAGCCGCCGAAGCGTCGACGTAAGGCACCGGGATCAGGACAAGAAACATGATCCCGATCTCATGGACTTCTCCGCCGAATTTCTTGACGGCATAGCCGTGACCCAATTCATGGAACGCTTTGACAACGGGATAGACCAGCCACAAAACGGCGAGATTGCCAGGGTTCAAAACCCGGTCAGTGATGTTTGTGGTCAAGGCACCAATATTCATTGCCGCAAACACAGCCGCCGTCAGCACCAGCAAAAGCCAGATCACGGCAAAGGTCTTGGTCAAAAACGGCCGCACAAACGGCAAGGTCGCCGTCAGAAATCGGTCGGGATCCCAGATCGGCACGCGCACCGCCAAGGGTGACCAAACCTTCTGTTTGATCTCCATCCGTTTGTGGCGCTTATGACGCCGGAATAATTCGCGACTGTCAGGAGATACATCGGCCACAAGCGCATCGGCGGCATGCAATTGCCCCAATAGCCGGATCGCCTCATCCTGCGTCGGGGCCCGTTCACCCAGCTGTTCGTTGGCAATATCCCACACCTCGCCAAGCGACCGCGTGCCGTCCAGCAAGCCGACCATGCGATACGCGGCGGGGGAAAACCGGTGCGACCGGCCCGTGGCTAGATCCTGAAGGATGAACCAGATGCGCCCACGGTAATCATGGCGATAGATATTCACATGCCGGCGTAGCCGTGGCTTCAGGTCCTTGACCCGATACCACGACGGCGAGAAAAGCGAGCCGGCCAAAGGACTAGGCCCTCCAGGACCAAAAGGTCATGCGCACCCAAAGCACCAGACGGCGGGTCCATATTTCCACCAGTCTGCGCTCGTCGACCTCGATCTTGGCAACGCCTTCCATACCCGGACGCAGCGCCATAATCGGGCCCTCTTCGATGGATGCTTCGACATCAAAGACATTCGCGCCGTTCAGCGGGCTCGAAATCGGTGTGATCCGCTGCACGGCGACGCGGTAGGGCGTATCGGGCAGCGCGCTCAGGACCAAGGGCCCGCTGGTCCCCGACGAAAGTTCACGAATATCGCGCTCATCCACGCGCATTGTGACACGGTATTCATCAAGCGGAGCGACCTGAAATAACACATCCCCCCGCTCGAGCGGGGCACCAAGCGCTTGGCTAAGGTCACCAGAAACGACAAGCCCGGTAAAGGGCGCGCGGATTGTCATACGTTCAAGCTGCTGATCCAGCAAACTGATTTGCGCGTCCGACTGTTCAATTTGTGAGGCCAGAATACGCGCTTGCGTCCGTTCACGCTGCGCCATCGCCTGACTGTATTCCTGCTGCTGCTTGGTCCGGTCGCCCAGCCATTTTAGCCGCTCAAGACGAATATCACGGTCTTCCAACCGCGCCATTACGTCGCCTTCTTGCACCAGATCACCGGCGCGCGCCTCGGACTGGACAAGGTAACCGGCGATCGGCGCAGTCACGACCCGCTGTATTTTACCCTGCACAACGGTCGTTGCCGTTACCCTGTACGTGCCTGTCGCATAATAGCAAAAGGCGACAAAGGCGATCAGCGCAATCACCCCCAGCTTCAACAGCGCATGTCGCGCACCAAACAGCGCCTTAAAGAAATTCGTGACGGAGTCCCAAATCTTAGCAGGCAACCAGCGATCTTCGCGCCGTTTGATATCCAGCACAGGACCGACCAGGACGGCGGCCTGCTCTGCCAGCTGCACGCCGCCGGCATCAAATCCGTCGGCCGACTTGCGTTGCAACAGCATCGCGCCGATGGTCTTGCCCTGTTCGGTCAGCGGCACGGTACACAGCCCTGTGCCACCCTCATGATCCGCCAGCGCCGTATGCGCCCGACGTACACGGGGGGGCGACCCTTCAAGTGGGGGATGCGCGATGACCGCTTGCTGGTCGACGGCTTCATCCATCGCTGTTTCGATCAACCGAACAAGGGTAGCGCGTTTGCCAAAGGTCGCAGAGTTTGACAGCGCACGCAGCCGGATATGCCTGCCGCGCATCATGCCGATCGCCACCAATTCGCAATCCAGCGCACCGGAAAGTTCAGTCGCAACGGCGGTGGCGGCTTCTGAAAAGCGGGTGTGATGCAGACTGGTGGCCAGCAGCTCGATCACCGTCACAAGGTTATCATTGCCGCTGATCCGTTGCCGACGCACGACGGCCTCTATCCATCCGGATGCCCACTGCAAGTCACTGACGACACGGCGCAGGTCGGTATCGGCAGAATTATCCGACAAAACGGCAAGAACGCCGCGCAACTGTCCCCCGATCAAAAGCGGCACTGCAATGGCAGCGTTGTCCTTGGCGCCGGTTTCCACCAGCATCCGCTGCCCCTTAAGGCACCCGTCAACCGCCCGCATGAGCTCGGGCACCGCACTGGCCCCATCCGGCCACATCGCGACGGGTTCAAATTTGGCTCTGCCGGTGCCTGCCATGACGACAAGACCTTGCTGTATCCCGTGCGTCTGCTTGGCAAAAGCCTGCAACCATGCCGCAGCGACCTGCGCCATGTCGGTGCCGCTGCGCAGCTTTTCGAGCGTTTCCGCATTCAAAAATGGTTCTTCCGAAGACGCCCCTATGGCCTTGGTAAATTCGTTCAAACGGACAATCCCTGCACTTCTCGCCCGCTTTTCGCAGGCATATATTCGAAACCTACGACACTTTGTGCCAATCACCTAAAAAATAAACTTTATTTAATAACATCATCCTGTTGCGCGCTCTCACCAGTGTCTATCAAGGCGCCGAAATCGACTGGATAAAAGGGGTCAGCGCAAATCTCAGGGAACTGGTACCCGCGACATCAAAGCTGAGGTCTGCGCGGGTAAAATCATGGGCAAAAGACGTCAGGAATTGCTGGGTCACCATTTTGCGCAGTTCATCGTCCAGATCGCCCCAGACATAGGTGTTTGAACGGCTGGACCAGTTACCATAGTTGCCAAACCCGCTATAGCCAGCAGGAGACGGGGTATAACGGCCGTGTCGGTCGCCAAAGGCGAACACATCATAGGACTTGCGATGCCCCGAAAGGCTATCGTGACCTGCGCCCCCCACCAGAATGTTGTTATAGCCCGAGGCCGACAGATAATCGTTGCCGTCACCCCCAAAGAGGATATCCGAGCCGCCGCCGCTATAGATACGGTCGTTGCCGCCTTCACCGTCCATCAGATCGTTGGCCTTGGTGCCATACATCCGATCATCGCCCGATCCCCCCAGGACGACCTGACTGGCATCCTCACCATAGCGCAGTTCGCGGCTATCTTTGAAGCGGCCATAGCCCGCATCAAGCCGGTCATCACCCGCGCCGCCATCGATAAAGTTCGACCCCGATATACCGTCGATCCGGTCGTCGCCCCCATTGCCGGCCAAGGCGTTATTACGATCGTTGCCCTTGATCGTATCGTCATAGGCCGACCCCGAAACATCTTCGAACCCACCCGCGGTGGACAGTTTGAGCGACAGGTTGATCTTACCGTACTTGCTGTCACCGTTTATTATCTGGCGGCTGCTGTCGCGCAGGTTCAGATCGATCGGGCCGATAAAGTTACTGAAATCAAGCGCATCACCGGTGTCATTCATCAGGTCGTCAGGCGTTGTGCCTTGGTCCGAGTGTTTGTGGTAGCGCTCGTTCTCGATGAAATCGCTTTCAACTAGACGATCAATGCCAAGGCTGCCCCCCGCAAAGACATAGGTATCGTCATCTGTACCGCCCCACGCCCAGTCATCGCCGCGCCCGCCTTCGATCACGTCTTTGCCACCTTCGGTTACGAAGGTCAGCTGCAGACCCTGGATCGTGTAGGGATCAATCCGGTCAAAGTCATTTTTATAGTATTCGCGCTTGCCGTTGTCCGCGAACCCGTCGAGCCCGATGATATTGCCACGAATGATGATAACTTCGGCGTTGTCGCCAACGATCCGATCATCCCCGTCCTCCCCATTGAGGGTGTCATTGCCATCGCCACCGATCAGCACATCCCCATCGACGCCACCCAGGATCGTGTCATTCGCGGTTCCGGGCGCACCTGTCAGGGCGGCAAAGTTGAACACAGCGTTATCGAACACGCGCATGAACCCCTGATCCCCCAGCACAAGATCGGTATCATGGTCACCTTGCTGCACGACATCTGCCTTATCGGCACCACCGACAATCTGGATACCAGCTAGGCTCGGCGTGTCGCGGTCGTGGTGATACCACTTGCCTTTGTGCTGGTACCCGCCCGAATTAATGCGCAGCTCGAATGCATCGCCGCTGACATCGCGGAAGATCACGACGTTGGCCGGCAGGCTTGGGTTCATCGGATCATATTCGATGAATTCACCGGTAAAGTTCGCGCCAGCCGGATCGTTCAGGCTGATCGACTGGCCATTGGCAGATACCAGACGATACCCGCCATCGCGCGCCGCGTCGCGGTCTTCCGCGTCAATATAAAGGTATACGTCATAGCTGCCAGTGCCATAGATGGCATCCAGACCAGAGACGTCTACCCCAAGTTCGGACTTGGACTTGGCGTAGATATAACCGTTGAACAGGCTGCCATTCTGGGTGTCTGCGTTGATCTGGTCATGATCTTCGACATAGGCGTCGCGCACATATTTGCTGTCCAGATTCTGACCGACTGTGATGCGGATCCCTTCGCTTGTCAGCATGGAGGCAACATCCACCTCATAGGTCTTAGATTTTTTGTACCAGCCCCAGCCATGATCATTGCCGTAGGTTTTGGTAAAGTCGCCTTGATCGACAAAATTCGTCCAGCTGCCCGCCGCGACAAAGCCTGCCGGACCATCAACCCAACCTTCGTCAACCTGCGCCCCAAAGTTGAAGCCACGTGCGATCACATCCGCGCCCGAGGTCGCATCATCCACACCGTTATGTTCGAAAATATCGCCCGTGTTGATGGTGTCGTCACCCTGCCCGCCAATCACCCGATCCGTGCCGTTTCCGGTCAGGATCGTATCGTTATAATTCGGTGTGGCATCGCCGTTACGGCTGATAATCTCGCGCAGCTCGCCAAAGCTGACAGGGCCGACCGGACCGGTCCGCAGGAACGTCAGGATACCGCCGTCGCCCAGAACCGTATCCGCATCAAAGCGACCCATATCGGCATCGCCGGCGCTGTTGATCATGTCGCCGCCCGCCCCGCCAAGAATGATATCCTCGCCGCCACCGGTCAGGATAACGTCATCGCCGCCGATGCTGTCTGCCACCGTCTCGAACGTATCAATCGGGTAGGATTGACCAACAATTTGCAGGCCCGAGATCACCGGATATCCGGAGCGCTGGTTCGACGGGATCGACACTTCGATGGTAATAGAGCCACCCGACAGGCCGGTGCCAACAACATAGTTCCCCAGACCCGGCGCATTCTGATCCTGCGACGTGACGCGGATCAGGTCACCCGCAAAGTTAACGCCATCCGGATCACTGACAAAGTAGCTTTCCGTTCCGATGGTGACCTGACGCACGGTGCCATATTTGCGGCTTGTCTTACCATCATCGCCGTCAAGGTAGACGTAGATGTCGAAGGTCTCATAGTGGCGATCCAAACCGCTTAGCGTGATGACCAGCGTGTCGTCGTGACCGGTGTAAAGATAGCCCTCGTAGAGGCGATCATCGGCAGAGTTCGGATAGCGGATATCGCTGTGGGTATCGTCATTAGCATCGCGCATACGGCCTTTGTCATCACGTACGCTCCATTCGATGGTGACGTCGCGCATGATAGCGCCGCTGTCGTCGCGTACCAATTCGGCCGCGTCGTCGCCAAAGATGCCGCGATCATCCCCCAGCTCGTTCCAGCCGCCCGTACGCGGTGCGGGCTTGTCAGAGGCCGGATCGCCTGCCCCCGCAACACCGTCTACCGTGGTGTCAGCGCGATACTTGTCATTGCCAAAATTAAAGCTGATTACGCCGAATTCCTGACCGGATGGATCAGCAGTCGAAGGCCCGTCAAACACGCCGGTCTTGTTCAAGGTGATCTTGGCGTTGTCGCCAAAGACGAGGTCGGTCAGGTTGTCCACGATGCCCGCATTGATCGCGTCATCACCGTTGCCCCCCAGAATGATGTCGGTCGACAGGCCGGTGCTGATCACATCGTGGCCGCCGAATGCGGGGTCAATCGACACGATGTCGCGCAGGAACGTGTAGCTGCCGGTCTCAGGGTTCACAAAGTTGATGTAGCCGTGGTCGCCCAAGACAATATCGTAGCCATCGGTGCCACTGAAATCACCGGCAAAGTCGGTGACAATCGTATCATCCTTGGCCCCGCCAAAGACGATGTCATTGCCCAGACCTGTGGTGATCATATCATTGCCGCCGATGGTGGGGCTTTGCGTGGTCACGCTCAAAAGCGCGATGGGAAGATCGCCAAAGTTGGTCACGGTGCTGTCAAAGATCGCGGTGCCGTTGTCGCCAAGAACGATGTTATCACCCTGACCCGCGTCGATCAGGTCATCGCCATTGCCGCCAAAGATCAGATCGGTGCTCGCGCCCGTGGCGATCTTGTCGTCGTCGCCCAAAGCATCAGCGATCGACGTCAGGGTGCGCAATGCCAGGCCAAAGCTTGGGACATTGATTTCGACCGCACCAGATTCAAGCAGACCACTATCACCCAGAACAATGTTCGATCCTTCGGAGGCGTAGATTTCGTCGCGATCAAAGCCACCCAGCACGATATCATCGCCGCGACCTGTGTGGATCACATCGCGGCCGCCATAGGCTGTGTCGATAGATGTGACCAGATCAAGCGTCGACAGGTCGCCGTCTAGGTTCCAGTATGCCGCACCAAAGTCACCGAAGACCAGATTGATCGCGTCAGGCTGGGCCGTCGTTTCGCCGACATTTGCCGTGATCATGTCATGCGCACCACCGCCGAGGATCAGATCAGCGCCGTAGCCCGTCCGAATAATGTCGTCGCCACCGGTTGCGGGCGACGTGGTCGAAATTTCGACCAGTGCAATAGCGAGGTCACCAAAGTTGGGTGCCTGCGTCTCGAAGATCACATAGCCGTTGTCGCCCAGAACGATGTTATTGCCCTGCGCCGCGTCTATGTCGTCGCCGGCCTGACCACCCAGAATGATATCGGTGTCATCGCCCGTACGGATTTTGTCGGACCCGCCACGGGTGTCTTCGATGGTCCGGATTGTGCGCAGTGCCAGACCAAAGGCCGGCACATTCGTTGCCGCCGCACCCGAAAGGATCTCGCCGCTGTCCCCGATAATCAGGTTCTGGCCCTGGCTTGCGTCAATATCGTCGTTTGCGTCGCCCCCGATGATAATATCGCTGGCGCGGCCTGTACGGATGATGTCATTGCCGCCGACGAAGGTATCTGTCGACACCACACGATCCAGTGTCGACAGATCATTGTCGTCATTCCAGTAGGCGGCGCCGAAGTCCCCGAGGATCAGGTTCACCGCATCGCTTTGCGCCGCCGTCTCGCCCATATTTGCAACAATGTTATCGTTGCCAAACCCGCCAAGGATCAGATCAGCACCAAAGCCGGTACGGATGGTGTCATCGCCACCCGTGGTCGCATCCAAGGTTGCCGCATATACCAGCGCGTAGCGGAAGGTACCGAAATTCGGAGCCTCGGTCGCGAGCAAGACCTGACCATTATCGCCGAGCACGATGTTGTCGCCCTGACCCGCATCGATCACGTCACCCGCCTGACCGCCGATAATGATGTCCGTGCCGGTGAAGGTGTTGATCGTATCAACGCCCCCCACATCAGTGAACGTCGAGGCAAACGAGGTCGGCGCACGCGCCACCCCATCGGTCACATCGGTCAGACCGCCGGTGCCAAGACGCAAGCTCAGGGCGCCGTTTTCATCCAGATACTCGAGCACGCCACGGTCGCCAAAGACGATATCATCCGCGGTGCCCGTATCAATCTTGTCGGAATCCTGACCACCAAAGACCACAAGCGGCAAGCTCGTATCCGGTGCGGTGACAATGTCAGCGTCGCGCACGGCAGCATACTGGTCATAGGGGCCTTGGGTGTTCAGCGCAAAGAAGTCGTCGGCGTTGTCCAGCGTGATCATCACGTTGTCATTGCCCAGGCCCGTGTTCAGCGACGTCACCGTTTGCGCACCAGCAATTGGCCGCGAATGTGTCGCATCGATGAAGATCGCGTCGTCGCCAAAGCCGGTCCAGTAGGTCACGCCGCTTAGAAAGTTGCCGTCGGCATCCGCCGCATAGCCGATGGCAGCAGGGGCGATCCCGACGATGTAGATGTCGGTCTGGCCAATGAACGTCTCGTCGATGCCGCGTTCTGTTGCCGCAGCTTGGGCAGCGGCGCGGTTGTCGGTGATCAGCGCGCGCTGGCCGATGGTACCATCGGCCAGAATTGCGGCCTCGTCCGAGATCATCAGCTGATGACGTCCCGCGCCCGCATCGATGTTAAGCAAGCCGGTGATGTTGTTCAGGTGACCCTTCAGGAAGCGGGTATCCGTGGTCAGGCCTTCTGCAGCTTCCGACGATACATAGATCCGCTCGTCTCCAGCACCCAGATGAAGGATGGTGCGGGCCGTCGTGCCCTGAATGTTGAGAACGTCGTCTTTATTACCCAAAGACAGGTCAATGAATTCGACATTGTGATAGCCGATGCCGTCATTCTGCAGCGTTGTGGCGATGCGGTCGGTCTGCTGGCCAGCAGCCGCCAATGCGCCTGTGATGGCAACCTGAATTGGTGCGCCCGAACGGCTGGTGATACGCAGCACACCGTTCTCGGCGGTGGCGACCAAATGCGGGCCTTGTGCCGCGGCGATCTTGTCAGCCAATTTCTGCGCGACGGTCTGGGCCGTATCCCCCAAAACGGCAGTATAGCTGAAGACAGAGGCAGCCGCCGCCAGACCCGCGATCTGCGTCGGGGTCACAAGATCGGTCACCGTAACTGTCCACTGCTGGCCTACAACAGGTGCGGCGATAGCGAAGTCGGATTGGGTATAGTCGCCACCCAAACCGCGCGTGTCGATGCTGGCAATCCGCGTACCGGCCAATGCGCCCTGCAGCGTCAGATAAATCGCATCGCCCAAGCGATCCACGCCGACGTTATGGGTATAGGGTAGGAAATCGAAACCGTTGTTCGGGTTCAGGACGGGATCAAGCGCTGCAAGAATCTGTTTTTCTGTCGCGTTCCACGCAATCGCTTCGGTCGTCCGCAGGGCAACGACGCCGTTCACATCCGGCACCATGAAGGTCAGGGTGAAGGTCCCGCTGGTCGCGGACAGGCGCAGAACTTCGACGTTGTCGCGTATCGGGGTGATCGTGCCTTTGCGCAATTCCTCGATTGTGACAGCGGTGGTCGTATCAACGGCAGCAATCAGACCTGCAGTGTCAACGACGGTCAACGTATCTACATCAAGACCGCCTGCCTTGCCTCCAAACCCGACCAGATAGGCGATGCCGTCTTTGGTTTCGACGATTTCAACCGCGACGTCATATCCGGTGATCGCTTCGATCTGCTGGCGTGCAGTCTCGGTCGCGGCGGCGATGGTCGCGGCATTGGCGGTGCTATAGACAAAGGCCGCGAGCTCGGCGATGGCCATCGTGCCACCATAGCCAAGCACGAAGCGGCCGCCAATCGCACGCACTGCGATCTGCTGCACTTCGGCAACCGACGGCATATCCAGTCCGGTGAGGCGATCCCCGGTCAGGATCATCACGTTGGCATTGGTATCCAGGCTGTCGTCTAGGTTAAGTTTGTCGCCTGCGTCGGCCCCCATATCCAGCACCAGTTGGCCCGTGATCTGGTCAAGGATGCCGCGGTCGGAACCGACGTTGATGGTGTCGTTGCCAGCGCCTGTGGTGATGAACGTATGGCCGTTTGTGGATTTGACATTGACCACATCATTGCCGCGGCCCGTATCAATGCGTGTCTTGCCCTCGTGTGTGCCTTCGACCGTCAGCGTATCAGTATTTCGGCCCAGACGGATATCGAGCACTTCGATACCACTGTAGGTAATGCCACCGGCAATGCGCTTGCCTGCGATGACAACATCATCCCCCATGCCCAGACCGCTGAGGCGGTTCGCGGTGAGCACGCCGTGGTCGGCTGCCGGGCTTTCGCCGTTAAAGATCGTCAGCGTATCAACCTGATCCGCCTCATCCACGCGCAGGTTGGCATTCACCGGCGCGTAGGAATAAAGGATGTTCTCACCCGTTGCGAAATCGCCTGGCAAGGCCGCCGCAATCGTCGCGGATGTCCCCGATACGACTGGCGTCAGGCTGCCGGGCAGGTTGTTCGCAAGTGTTTGCGTAATCGACGCGGCATCGGCTGTCGCAAGCGCAGTGCGCGCGTTTCCGTCAATGCTCAGCGACCATGTGGCACCGGCGGTTGGATTAATCACCCGGATCGCGGCCATCGTCCACGTCACACCGGACTGCTTATACTGCTCGGCCACGGGAGTACCGCCGATAATCGCCTCAGCACCTGTCGGCGTTGCTACATCGATATCAAAGCCACCGATGGCATCCCCGACTTCGACAATCCGCAGGCGCGTCTCGCCAACAAGGTTCACGATGGCGCGGGCCTTGAACTGGGTGGTGGCTGCGTTGATCGCGTTCGCAAGTTCCAGCGCGATCGTCCCGGCAAAGTTCTGGCCCGCAGCCGGCGTGTAGCTGACCGTGAACTGGCCCGCAGTCGACCCTGGCGTTGGTGACAGCGTGATCGCATAAGTGCCCGCAGTTGCGGCGGCGGTCAGGTCAACTGTCGCTTCCAGCCAGTCCAGCATGCCCAGAACTGCCGCACTTTGATCCGGTGTGCCAAAGATCTCTGCCGCACCAATCGCGGTGGCATCGTCATCATTTACGGTCAGGTCGACCGTGAACGGCGTGCCTTCGCCAATCTGGGTCCCGCTGGCAAAGGACAAGATGTCCTGCGCGGCGCTGACCAGATCAACGCGGCCGCTGCTGCCATTGTTACCAAAGGTCGATACGTCATAGATGGTCGCCGTGCCGTTGATGCGCGGATCAAAGCCGGGACGCTCGCCATAAAGCTTGTTCACATGGGTCAGCGCCTGATCCGTGATTGTGGTCACGCCATCCGACGTTTCGATTGTATCCGCTGTCCCGCTCGGCAGCTTATCGTTGGTCTCGCCGGGGCGCAGGATCGGGTTGTTCAGTTCAACTGCGGTTGGCGACGTACCACCGATGACACTGATTGGCCCACGGATGGAGTTCACGCGCTCGTTGAACGCTGCAAAGACCTTGGCATCGCCACCGTCGATGATGTCGTCGTCAATCGCCAGAACCGTGATGGTTTGGGCCGTGGCCCAGTTGTCGGCATCAAAGCGGACGTATTGGCGCAGTGTCATGGCCCCATCGCTGTCGGCGACAGTGGACCCGACCGGTGTGATCTCACCCGATGCGGACAGCGTTGCGCGCTTGTCTGCCAGCAGCTGAATACCGACCACTGTGCCGTTTACCGTCACATCGTACTGCCGCGCACCGCCGTTTGTGATCCGCTGGTCGTCGTCCCCCTGAATGTCAGCCGCCAGCTTGGCAGCCAGCGTTGCAAGGCTGTCATCGGTCACAACGGTCTGGCTATACAGCTTGCCGTCAAAGGTGACATCCCACGTTTCGCCAACGGCAGGGATGCCCTGCGAATTCGATCTCGAGCACGTTGTCAAAGCTGAAATCCGGAACCGTACGCGTCAGGATTGTACCGCGTGTATCGGGCGTGATCACCGTCTCGACGAAGAAGCGTGGCAGGGATGCCGCATCGGTTGCCGTGATCAGGATGGCATTCTGCGTCAGCACGGCGGAATAGTCGGTCAGCAAATTGATGGCGTCGATCAACCCGCCACGGACGGTCGCCAGCGTGTCACCGCCCTGCACCTCATAGAAGACCGTAACCGCGCCCACCTGATAGGTTGCATCGTCATACAGCGTGACAGACCATACCTCGCCCGCAACTGCGGAACCGCCAAACGAAAGCTCGGCATAGGGGGCTGCGACGCGTACCTGAACGCGGTTCGCCTCGCCAAAGTTGGCCGCTGCGTCAAATGCCGCATCGCCATTATAAGTCCGTGTCTTCAGCGGCGTCACATCAACGGTGACCCATTTGTCGCCGGTCAACGCACCCGTCAGCACGATATCGAAACTGTCGGTGGCGCGGGCATCCGGCCCCGTGACCCCATCGCCGGCAAAACGCTCGGCCAGATCGGTGGAATTGCCGCTCTCGATGATCTCGACCGTGGGCGCATCGGCATCCAGCAGTTTCAGATCAAAGGCCGCAGGGGACAGGGTTTCCTGATTATCACCGGCTACATAGTCATAAGGCTCAAGCAGGGCGGCATCAGCACCTTGCGCAATGTCAGCCGTGCTTAGGCGCAGACCCCAAGTCGTGCCTTGAGCAATCACACCGCTGATCGGGCCAAAGCTGACAGTTGCAAAATCCCAATAGGTAGTGCTCAGCTGGCGCAGTGCACTGTTAACCGCACCGGTCTGGCTGGTTTCAGCGCCCACCGTTTTTAGGCGCACAACCTGCAGGCCGAAGGGCGGCACGCCTGCTGCATCAGGGCGCTTGAAGATCACGATGGTGTTGTCGACGAACGCAGGCGGCGCGATGCTGTTGATGCCCGCAGCACCAAGACGGGTCAGTCCGCCCGTCGCAAGCGTCACAATCGAGAAGGCGTCGCCAGATGGCCGCGAGATCGAGATCGCGCCGCCAGCAGCAACGTTCACCACATACCCATCATTAAGCGCTGTAATCTGCCCCGCGATCTTCTGGCCGATCCCCGAGATACCGTTCTTCACGTCCGCCTCAACCGAGGTGTAGCTTATTACTTTGCCGTCCAGCAGAATGCTCCAGGTTGCGTCGGCAACGACACCGCCGACGATCGAAGGCACAAGCGTTGCCGTCCGGTAGAGTTCGGACGCGGCATAATCGGTGCCCGCCAGCTGGGCGACCAGACGGCCAGCGATGCTTTGCAGGGTATCGCCGGTGACGGCGGTGGCCGATACGGTCAGACCGTCCAGAATGATCTCCCATGTCGATCCGATCACGACACCGCCCGCAGCATTTTGTGTACCGTCGGCGGTCGAGGACGTCAGGGTGACAACAGCGACCTCAAGCGCGCGCTGGCCGGAAACAGGAAGCGCCGTCCCAGTGGGCGCAACTGCAGCAAGCTCGAATGCCTCGCCTTCGATCAGCACACCCATTTGGCTGTTCGCCGTGGCTTCGATTTCGAAACCGTTGTCGTAGAATGGCGTCTGCACCGATGCCTCGACGCTGAACCCGGCAGTATCCGTGATCCGCAGAGCCCCACCGATTACCGATGCCGTCAGGCCCGCTGGCCGACGCGCATCACCGTTGATTTTGTCACGCAACGCTTGCGCCACGGCAAGGCTGTTCGCGCCCGACCCGATAGTAGTGCGGTAGTCTTCGCCGTTGAGCGTGATCGTCCAGGTTTCAACGAAAGCGCCGGTATTGGTCGTGCCGCGGAAAATCTGGATGTCGGCAGAACGGTACAATGCAACGGCATCGCGGCTTTGGCTGATATCGGCGTTGATATTCGCGGCGACGCCCCGTGCGATATCGCCTTGCCCCAGCCCCAGGAATGCGTCCTGACCAAAGGTGATTTCGGGCGTGATGCGGGTATAGTGAACGCCCTCATTGACGCCGTCATTATTCGCGGCAATTTGCAACAGACGCGGCGTGTTCCAGTTGGTGCCATCAAAGCCCACAGTGACCGAATTGCCCGACTGCGTCCCCGTGAGGCCCGTGAACGATACCGTCGCGCCATCCCCGACATTGAAGGTGACAGTCACAGGGCCAGTGGGCGCGCGCGACAGGGCGACATAGACGCTGTCGCCATTGGCGGTCAGACGGATGTCTTCGGCTGCAACCTCTTGGTCGATGGTATCCACAGTCGACGCATTATCTACATGCGAGAAGATCAGAACCTCGGCGCTGTCGTTATCGATCACCTCGACCAGCACATCCGCGACCACCACGTTGTCATAGGGTTGCGCATCCGTCCCGATTGTACCCTCGACCACCGAGTGGCGCAGGTTCACGACCTGCCGCCCTTCGGCCAGCTCATCATTGACGCCAGTCACCGTGACGTACTGGATTTCGTCCCAGTTGGTCGCGTCGAACACCAGATCGGCAAAGGTCTCGGATCCGTTGACCATCACGCCCTTGCCACCGGCGGCTTGCGCACTTTCGGTGCCACGGGTTGGCGTGATTGTCACTGTCACCTTACGATCAGGCGCGCGGGACAGGGCGATGCCGTAGGTGTTGTGGATCAGCAATGGCGATGTCTGCGTGTCTTCGAATACCCGCAGCGCATCGTAGTCGTTAAAGATGATGACCCCCGCTTCATCGTTATCCGCGATATTGGCCACGACATCCTTGGCAAAGATCGCGTTATAGCGGGCGTCGTTACTGCTGACCGTGGTCTGGATCAGGCCGTTGTGACCATTCAGGCTGTTGGACACGACCGTGATTGCGCCGCCTTCGGTCACATCACTCAGATCGGCACCAGCAATGTTAATTTTGTCGCTGCCCAGACCACCGACAATCTCGACCTGCACGTTCTCGTTGGTGCTTTCGATAAAGAAGGTGTCGTTCCCCTGCAGGGCATCGACGACCAGCTTCTCGAGGCCGACAAAGCTGACAAACAGACCGCCGCCAAAGACGCCATTTTCGGTGATTACATAGTCGTCGCCAAACTCGCTGCCCACGATGGTCAGGCTGTCAAAGCCGTCGCCGCCATCAATCCGCACAGGCGCATTAATGTTGTAGGACACAAAATCGGCACCCTGCCCGCCATTGATGTTCGTATAAGGTGCTGCGGGATCATCGGGATCGACGCGCACGAACGACCGCACAAGGAAGCTATCGTCGTCTTCATCCCCGAACAGGAACAATTCAGCCTTGTTGGAATAGACGGTAAAGTTGTCTTGCCCCGTGCCACCGTTCAACGTGGCGTTCTTGCTGATCCCATTGGACAGGAAGCCAAGCGTCACTTGCGTCGTGGTATATTGGTCGCGCCCCTTGAGCCCGTTGTACGGGTTCGACGCATCGCGCGCGCTGTCAAAGAGTTGGCCAACCTGGAAGGTATCATCGCCCGCGTCACCAAAGACGTTGAATGTGGCGAGCGTATCATCGAACACAAACAGATCGTCGCCATCGCGGCCATTGACCTGAATATCGCCCTCAAGCGCGCCGTTATATTGCACTTCTTCAAGGATACCGGCGACCTGATCGCCGTTCTCGTCAAGCTGCAGTGCTGCGACGACACCGGTTGCGACCGTGGGGTCAAGGTTCGCGCGGAAGAGGAACAGATCGGCGCTGTTGGTCCCGTTGATCTCGGCGCGGTCAGCGCCCTGCCCGGCAACACCGCTGTCCAGCAGGCGGATCAGAGCCGTGCCCTCGCCCGACAAACCGATCTGATAGAAATCAGAGCCCTGCTCGCCATCAAGGTCAAGCTGGTAAGTCGTGCCCAGATCGCCGCTTTGCAACCCGTTTTTGAAGGTCTGTTTGCCGTAGCGGTCATAGTTGACCCGTACGATATCGTTCCCCTGACCCAGTTTGACCTCGGTCTGGCCGCCAAGGCGCTCAATGTTCAAGACATCATTCGCGGCGTCGTCAGTGGGCGATACAGCTTCGTCCCCCATATCGATCTGGGTCAACCCTGCGTGGGTGCCATCGATATGCAGTTCGTTGTTCGCATCGCTGGTCTCAAGGATCAGAGTCTCGAAGCTAGTGTATTTGATCCCAACAGTCATGCCGAGACCAATAATCTCGGTCGCGGTCAGGCGGCCGCCGCGATCGGCTGTTGTATCGCCATTGTCGCTTACGCGCAGAATGTCGGTGCCTTGCGCCGTGCCAGTCGGCTCTGACCCGCCGTCGATGGTCAACTGGCCGAACAGGATGTCGTTGACCGTGTATTTGCTGCCAGCGATGGTCGAAATCGGGTTCCCCACAATAACGCTGTCAGTGCCGGTGCCGGTTTCGACAAAGGTTGGGCCATTGATAGCGTGGATATTGACCGCATCAACGCCGCCCCATGTGCGCAGCGTAGTCTTATCGGCCAAGCCGGTCGAGGTGATGGTCGCTGTGTTTGCGCCGTCGCCCAGATCAACCTCGACCACTTCGACGGCGATGTAATGGATTGAAACGGTCTTGGTCCCGTCCACAAGGTTAAAGCCAGTGACCGACATCATGCCTTCAAGGTTCGCGAGATCAATCAGGCCAATCGTACCGGAGGATGCATTCGCGTCATTGCGGCCATTGATCAGCAGGGTGTCACTACCGCGGTCGGTCGGCACCGTCGCACCCGATGCGAAAACATCGAAAGCGTTGATCGTGACAACCGCGTCAATCGCTGTCAGCGACCCCGCAGCATTTCCGATACGGATCGTATCATCCCCAAGCCCCGAATTGATTTGCAGCGGAATATCTGTGCTTTGAACCGTAATGTCATCCGCGCCGCCTGCCGTGTTCAGCACAACGTAGTCGGTGCCGATATGCGTCACGCCAACGGTCGCGGCACCGGTGACGGCCAGCGTGTCATCGTTGACAATGATCATGTCGCTATCGTTCGACCCGTCAAAGCGCACAGTAGATGTACCAGACCCGGTGTCATTGATAACCACATCAAAACCGGACCCTTTGGGCGCGTTGATGCGGTACGTCTCGGTCGATCCGGTCGACTTTGCATCCAGTGTCGCGGTGCCATCAAAGGCGGCCACGGAAACAACGTTGCCATTGACCCGAATGGTCCGATCCAGATCGTTGACCACCATGCGGTTGGTCGCATTCGATCCGCCGGTCAGGGTGACATTTTCAAAGATACCGTTCAGGTTTTCGAGGGTCGCGCTGTTCCAGACATCGGTATGTGGGCCAGAGACAGTGCCGACCACAAAGCGGTCTTCGAACAGGCCGAAGTCATAGCCCGCAGAGCTTTCGATCAGCGTATCACCGGTATCATTCGTGCCGCTGTCAAGGAAGGTGTCAAAGCCCTCGCCGCCTGTGATCGTGTCATTGTTAGAGCCGCCATCAATCCGGTCGTCAAAGGGCGAACCGACAATCGTATCGCTGCCGTCATCGCCATTCAGCTCAAGTGCGACGGTGTTCTGCGTGAGCCCCTTGGCATCTATGGTGTCACCGGATGCGCCAGCGTTAATGATCAGCCTGTCACCGGCGGCACGACGGAAATCGTTCAGCACGATCGCGAACGCGGTATTCGACCCGTTCCACTTTACGTCGACCTTGATGTCGCTTGCATCCACGGTGTCTTGCAGCAGCGTAAAGGTGTCTACGCCGGCGGTGCCGTTGATGATGACGGTGTCCGCGTTGTTGTCTGTGGTCCCTTCGCGCGACCCCGGACGGTCGGCTGGCGCGTCACGGAAACCCGGACCCTCGACCGCCAGATCGTCTTCGATGATCAGGCGGTTGACACCCTGGCCCGAGATATCGTCGACGATGACCGTATCATTGCCGCCAAGCAGCTGAACCTGAACCGTGCCCGTGCCACCGCGGATATCCACGCCGCGCGTATTGTCGCCGTTACGGATCACGACCGATCCTTTGCTGAGGCGGGCAGTGTCAGCACGCGCCGAACCGGTCACAAATACGGTATCCTCGGTGCCCGTCCCGTTGACCGTCAGAATGCCGGCAGCTGCCAACGTACGGAAGATCAGGTCGGCACCCGTGCCACCATCGATCGTATCCGAGCCTTCGCCGCCATCAATTTCGTCTGCGCCGGACCCGCCGTTGATGGTGTCGCTACCCGCACCGCCAAACACGATGTCATTGCCCGCGCCCGCCAGGATTGTCGCGGCACCCGCCCCCAGCTGCTGGATAAAGTCATCCCCGCCGCGTGCGTTGATATAGATCGCATTGGCGCTGCTTGAAATGATGCGGTCGCCAAGCAGGCTCGCGGTTTCGCCGTCCGCCAATGCGCGTGTCACATCGGTGCCGTACACCTCGGATCCGGCGGCGGCAAAGCGCCCGATGGTGATCTGATCGCCAAAGTCGCTCGCGCCGTCTGTCTTGTTGATAATCGCGTTGCCCGACCCTTGGTAATCAACCAGATCAATGCCGTTGCCACCGTCAAACACCAGATCGGCCTCGACGCCTTCGCGGACCAGAATGACATCGCTGCCTTCGCCGCCATAGCCGATGATCCGGTCAACACCGGTGAAGACCTGTTCGCGACCCGAATAGATCAGCTTGATCGTGCCGGGTGCAATTTGTTCGATGATATAGGTTTCGTCCGTTGCACCAGCACCGATGCCGCGATCCCCATTGCTGGCGCCCATATTCAAGGTCAGGTCGCCGCCGTTTTGATCCGCGAGCTTGATGGGTTCGGGCAGTTCCAGATAACCGATGGTAAAGTTCAGGTTCAGCCTGATCCGGACGAACAGGATCTTGACGCTTGCATTTGCCTTGACGTTGATCGGCACACGCCCGCCGCGCTCGACATTCTCGATCTTGGCACCAAAGCCGATGCTGGCCCCGCCCCAATTGATGCCCAGACCGTACAGGCTGACCGACGCACTACCAGAGAAACCGATTGCCAGATTGCTTGGCGGCCCGTTGGCCGGACGGTTCAGATAATCGTAATAGATGTTAAAGTGGAACGACCCTTCCATTCCGAAGCTGCGGCTGCCCAGCAACACGCCGCCGTTCAGGGTGACGTTAAACGTCCCATCGCTGCGGAAAACGCCATTTGCCGACATCGTCGCGATGCCGAAGAAGTTGATATTGGCGTTAAAGTTAACGGTCCATGCCTCGTTCACGACGATGACACTGAAGGCCGCGTTGAACTTGATGGTTTTGAGGAACTGAACGTCACCACTCAGCGCGAGGCTGAAGCTATTGGCTTTGAGGGTAAAGCTGCCAATCCGGCGTTCCTGATTGGTGGTGTTCAGCGTCAGCCTGCCGCTTGCGTTGATATCGATGATCCGCGCGACATTTGCATCAATCGACACGGAAAGACCAAGCGCGATGCCGGTGATCTGCACACCGGTATAATACAGCCCCGCCGCCCCCGCCGCGCGTACATTCAGCCCGCCAAGGCCAAAGACGACATCAAAGCTGATTTCAGTCCGGTTGCTGAGGATTGCAATGGTGGTCTTGCCGCTTGCCGTGGCGAAATTAGCGAAGGTCACGCTGCCACTGATGACAAGTTTGACGCCTGATCCGACACTGCGGTCTGCGCCGTCAACTTGGATGACCCGTGCCGATGAGAAGGTGTTAAGTTCGAATATTGCGCGGCCGTTAAAGATCAGCACATTCGGGATGCCGGCATTGGTAATCTGGATCGATCCATAAAGGATCATGCCGCCGTCCGAGATGACGATCTTGCCGACCAGATCGAGGTTATCCAGAACGCCAATCAGCCGCGCCTTGACGGCGATCTCAGCGCTGACTTCTGTCCCGTTATTCCTGATCTCGAAGGTAAAGGCCCCTTCAAGCTCGACGATCGGGTCAATCTTCAACACCGCTTCGATATAGAGCGACAGCCCGTTCTTGAGAACGATGATGCCCTTTTTGTTGCCGCTGATATCCGTGATCGGCAGGCTGGTATCCGGATCAAGAACCAGCGACAGATAATGCGCGCTTGTGGGAATTTTTGCGACTTCATCTGCATTCAGGAAGGTTTCGAAGTTTTCTGTGGCGGTGAATGTATTGATCTCGAGACTCAGCGTTGCATCCGCTTCGATATTTACGCCGGGGATCGCAAGGCCGCTATCAAGCGTAAGCAGTGCACGCCCGACTACACCGCTTTCGCCCGCTGGCGAAATTCGGATTTCCAGATCAAGCAGACCGCTCACCACGCCGATATATTTGATCGATCCGCTGACATTGCCTGTCAGACGGGTGGTGTTCACTGTCTCACCGTTGATTTCAGACTGGCTATTGGCCAGTTGCAGCGATCCGGTCAGTGTCACGGCATTGAACAGCGTCACCGAACCCTCGAGCATTGCGATAAAGTAATACTCGGTCGGGCCCGTTTGCCCCGGTGCGTCGCCACCAATGACGATCTTGGCTGGTGCATCGGCAGGCAGCAGCGGCAGGAAGCTGGTCGGAACAATAAACTCTTGATCCACGCCGGTGGTGTTGAAGACCAGCGAGATGGTGACGTCGAGCAGGAACAGATTGTCTGGGATACCGCCAAAGTCGCCCGTATCCTGGTCACCGTCCGTGCTCTGTGAACCACCGCTACGTTCAAGCGACAAGCTACCCGCGATGCCTGCGCGGCCACCAGCGTCGGCGACCAGATCAACGATGAACAGGCCCTGCGCGCGGCCTTCGATCAAAACCAGGTCGCGGCTTGCGCCGAAGACGGTCGCGCTGGCAGTTGCGAAGATTTCGATCCGTTCCGCCGTGATCGAGAGGTAGAACCCGCCGTTCAGTTCCGCCAGCGGGCTGACGGCAGGGTCTTCGCCCGGCACCGTCAAGGTGATGCTGCCCTGGATCTTAAAGGCGAACGATCCGGCGAGCAGATCAAACGATTGCTCTTCCGAGGAAAGGATCAGCTCGGTCCCGTTCTGATCGGCCAAATAGGTCTTGCCCGCGCTGGTGATGCGCCATTGATTTACATCGCCGGCCAGCTTCTTGGTGAGCGCGACAGTCGCATTTTCAGCCAGCGTCACGCCGCGGTTTGCCACGGCAAAGGCAGTGCGCAGGCCCTGGCTTACCGCGCGTTCGGCAAACAAAGGCTCGGATGTGGACAGGCCAAGGCTGTTGATATTGCTCTGCCCCGAGATCACAGTGCCAAGCTGATCGCCCGCGATACCTTCGAGCGCGATTGTTTCGACCCGATCCTGATTTGAAAGGTTGATCTGCAATACGGCGCTTGCGTTGATATGCAGACCCATCGGGTTCAGCGCGGCAAAATTCGTCTGGACCGCCGCCACACCCCAGAACTGCGGCACGCCGGTGTTGCCGCCGTCTTCGATGGTGAACGACCCTGCAATCGACCCGACATTGCCCAGCTTGATGATCTTGGCCGTGCCCGAGAACTTGAGCGAGAAGCGGAAGACATCGCCGCGGTCAGGATCGGCGTAGGTACCGAAGGTCAGGCGCGCCATGCCGCGTTGTTCTAGCAAGGCCTCGCCGCCAAAGCCCGGCGCGTCATAGCGGATGCCACCGGCAATCTCGATAAAGAAGATTTTCGACGTCGATGGCGCACCTGTCTCCGGTGTTGCGCCGTTGGCGACGCGGTCGATGACTTTGAAACTTTCAGTGCTTTGCGCGCCGGTGTTGCCTTCAAGGTCGGACCAGCTGCCCGCTGCGAAAGTGACGATCACGTCGCCCGTCGTGTAGGCACCAGAGGTGTAATAGCGGAAGGTGTTGTTGCCCAGCTGTGTGGGTGCGCCTTGCAAGACAGTGACTGATGCGCCGGCCCCGCCGAGGGTAAATTCATTGCCGGTCAGCAACTGCGTATTGAGTGCGAAATTCGGGTTGAGAACGGTATCGCCAAGCGTCGCAAACTGGACGTCGATATATCCGTTTGTCTCTGCGCTCGTGACACTAAGCGTCTGCGTCTGCTGGGTCTCGATCGCGGCACCGGCGTATGTCCATGCGGTGGCGTTATAGGTCAGGGTGACAAATTCACCCGCAGCAATCGGGTTGGTCGTTGTTGCGCCGGACACTGTCAGTTCAATTAGGCCCGGACGAAGTGGTTCTGCTTCGGATGCCCCGGCAGGGGGTGCGCGGGCGTATTGCCCAGTGACGTTGAGCGTTGAACCATCGGCGCGCGTGATCACATAGGCTCCGCTGGCGATCCCTGCTGCAATGCTGGCACGATCAAGCAGCTCTGTCGTGCCGAGCTGCAGGCTCAGATAGAAGGCGGCGGGCGTCGTGCCCTGCTCGATCTGCAGCTCGACACTGTTGCTGTCGGTAACCGCGTCGACCGTATTCCCGCTGGCATCCAGCCAATTGAAGCTGCCGCTGATAAATTCAACCGTCACGTTGTCCGCTGTGGCGTCCCCACGGAAGCTGCCCAGATACCAGACACGGAAGATCGCGTCGGATCCGTCCATCCCCAGATAAAGCGGTGCCTGCGACGTATCCGCGACTACCGTGCCGTTGGTGGTGCCAAAAATCACCTCGGCATCCAGATCGGTGACCGATGCCAGATCGATGGCAAATGCGTACGACGGCATCGCAAAGCGCACGTCGATATAGCCGCGGTTGTTCAGGTCTTCGACCCCGATCACACCGCCATCAACAGGATCAGCGATCGCACCCGACAGTTGCAGCACGCGGAAGCTTTCGACTGACCCTTCGCCCGCGTGCGCCCCCGAGCTATAGCTGCCCGCCTGTACCGCCACGCGAACCTCGCCAGCGTTTAGGCTACCGCCAAGGAAATAACGGACCGTCAGACCATCGCCGATGCGCATCGCGTCAATGACGTTCACGTTGACGGGGGATGCGTCCGGACCAGTCGAGACGCTAATTTCGTCCCCCAATGTGCCAAAGTCGATGGCGTCGCCGAAGGTCGGGGTAAAGCGGACATCAACCCAAGGCGTATCCAGCGTCAGCGTGTCAAAAGATACGGTGCCGGTCGTTGTCACGGCCACACCGTCGTTGCGCAAGACCGTGGCTTCTTCGACGCCATCGGCGTTCACAAAGCCCGCGATCCGTTCAATGGTGGTGCCCGCTGTGAATGTCCCCGTGGTCCAATAACGGAAGCGATAATTCTCGGTGATCGTATCGGGATCAACGGGGTTGCCAGCAGCATCGAAAGCAGGATCAGGGTTCAGCCATTCCGGGGCCTGCATATCATCAAAGGTGATCTGAACATTCTGCCCGACAAATACAAATTCGGGCGCAAGATCGGTGATGGACCCGATGCGCAAACCTTGTGCAGGCCGCGCGAAGCTCAGATCGACATAGCCGCGTCCGTTGATTGCACCGATGCCAATGATCCCATCAGCACCCGGGTTCACGATATCGGCCTGCGCCCCCGCCACCTTAAAGCCTAGCGTCAATGCGCGGTTCTGCGCGCCGGCCGCGCCAAAGGTGCTAGCGGCAATTTCCAATGCGGCATCACCGACCGAGAAGCTGCCGCTTAGGAAGACACGTGTAATCCCTGCGCCCATATCCATCAGTCCGGTGACAGTAACCCCGACAGCCCCCGCACCCGTCAGGGTGAAACTTGCGACATTCGCGGTTAAGTCTGGCACGGTCTGCCCCGTCGCGGGAGCTACCAGAATATCGATATAGCTGACATCGTCAGTCGCGCCGCCGTTCAGTGACGCGATCGTCAAGGAGCCACCTACGTCAGCCTGATAGGAGACCTGATCCCGCTTGAACGTCAGGGTGACCGCAGCGGAAGCTGCCGCGGCATCGGTGGGAACGATGGCATAGCGATACTGAACCGCCGTCGCCGTACCCGACCCATCATCCTGACGCAGAGTCGGCGTATTTCCTGCCAGTGCCCCGCCCGTGGTCACCGCAAATTCGGGTGCTGCATCCAGCAAGGACGCCGGATCAAAGCTGTAGCCGGTGGGTGCGGCCCCAAAGATAGTGGTCAGCGACAGCGGGTTCGTGACCCCGGCGACCGCGTCAGTCTCGCCAATCTCGAGAACGCCGTCGTTCACCGTGCCGTTCACCGTCACATCGCCCGCTGCCTTGACGAAGGACCATGACCCGTTGATCGCAGTGACCGTGATGTCTGCCGTGGCAGCGCCATCCGCGAAATCACCGGTCAACCAATAGCGATAGGTCGGCGTGCCCGTGGCCGATCCCGAGATCAGCGTCGGTGCCTGTGCGCTGTCCAGCGCGATCGACCCGATGTCATCACCCGAGAGCGTGAATTCTGCCGCCAGATCCGTGATCGACACAAGATCGTAGGCCGCGAACGCCGTTGGAACAGCCGGGAAGGTAATGTCGATATAGCTGCGTGCGCCCAAACGGTTGATGTCGATCGACGCACCCTCGCCCGGATTTACCAGTGCCGCAGTGGCACCTTCGACAACCAGTTCAATTGCAGTCGCCGCGATGGACTGGTTACCGGCTGCGTCGCTAAAGGCATTATCGACAAAGGTCAGCTCGTAAACACCCGGCGCGTAGGCGAAGCCAGCCTGCGTTACAGTGTACTTGAACTGGGTAATCCCCTCGGAGGTCAGGTATTCTTCGAGTGTTACGCCTTCGGCAGCTAGATCTGCGGGCACGGACACCGCCGTATAGATGACCTTGCCATTGTCAGGGCTGCTTGCATCGTCGACAAACCCTTGTCGCACAGCCACAGGGCCGCTAACGGCGATATTCGATCCATTAAGGGACAGCGTGAATTCCGCATCCGTGTCAAAGATTGACGCATAATCCAGTGCATTGCCCGAAGGCCCGCGGAACGAGATGATCAGGTCATGCGATCCGGCGTTCAGCGCGTTCACATCTGCCGTGTACCCCGTGTCAGAGGTCCCGAAAGGCCCGACCAGTTTGGCCGTCGGGTTCACGATGCTAAAGCTTTGCGTGACGGTCTGGATGCTTGGTGTGCCATCGCGGGCCCAGCCACCCGCATTGAATTCAACCGTATAGGTCCCCGTCGCCAGCGTGGTGTCGGCAAAGAAGAAGCGCACGATATCGGCACCAACAATCACGCGGGCGTTGTTTTTGGTCGCAGCTGTAAAGGATTTGAGCGCAACGATAGCGTTGTTCTGGTCGCGCACCGTAAAGGGTGCCACGTTATTGTTCACAATGGCGCGAAGGTCATCCAAGGTCAGTTCGGCACCGATCTCGGGGATAAAGCGTATATCGATCCAAGGGCCGGAAACCACGCTCGCCGTTCCCGTATCCGACGTCTCTTCATCTGCTACACCACTGTACAGCACTTCGCCGGTCTGTTCGTTCAGATAGCTCCAGCCTTGATTAACGTAGGTATAGCTGATGTCGCTCGTCGCGGTGCCGATCACCCAGAAACGATAGGTCGTGCCGCCCAGATGAACAGGTGCCAGTGTATCGTCCAGCGCAACACCGCTACCGTCCGCGAGGATAAGCTCAGGTGCCAGATCCAAGACGCTGGCGGGATCAAGGATAACACCTGTCGCATTTGTCGGCAGGGCATCCAACGTCACATCGATATAGCCCCCGCTATTGATCGCCGACTGACCCAGCTCGGTGCCCGCACCCGGTCCGGCCAGTTCCTGTGTCGGGCTGGCGGCACGGTCCTGAACGATGGCAATCGCGACATCATCCCCCATTAGGGTTTGGAAACCAAAGCGCAGGCTGCCCTCTATCGTGATCAGATCAATTTGGTCGGGGATTTTTGCAAGGAACAGGATCGTCGCCTCGCCCGACGCGATCTTGCTTAGGTTCGCATAAAGACGCGCCGACAGAGACAGGTTGTCTGCCGCAAAATTCAGCTGCCCGATCACAAGGATCTTGCCATCCGTGGAGATCTTGATCGTGACCTGACCGTTGAAGGTCAGCTCTGATGTGTAAATCGAATACAGCTTTGCACTGCCGGTGATCACCATGGGTGCCTGGAACGCAGCTGCAAAACCGCTTTGCGACGGGTTCGCCTGAACTAAACGGTATTGCGTCAGAACCTGACCGCGCACCATGTCCAGCCAACCGTCAATGCTGACATTGGCTGGCAGTTGGAAGGCAGGTCCGGTCAATTCGCCCGGCGTGGTGATGTCCGGCAAGCTGGTGAAGAAATCAACGCCGCCGGTAAAGTTGTTGATGGTCAGGCCCGAGAACGGCTCCAGCAGGATACCGCCCGGAATTTGCGCCGTCACAAGCACCCCAAGCGGGCCAAGTTCGCTGAGCGCAAAGCGGATGGTGAAGCCCGACAAACCAGCAAAGGAATACCCTGCCTCTACCCCGATAAAGAAGACGCGGTCGGCAACCACCGTATCGGTATCAAGCACGCCAATCTCGTTACCATTGGCATCCACCTTGATAATGCCGCCAATCAACGAGCCCTCAATCTGGCCACCAAAGACATTGCCCGAAATAGAGACCCCGAGCGATTCAATCCCGATTATTGGGTTATCACCCGCAATCAATGCGCCCACGTCGATCTGGATGCCTCTGACCGTGCCTTCGAATTTCAGGCCGGGGTTGCCTTGCAGGCCGGTGATGGTCGCTGACAAAGTCAGCACGAATTTTTCAGGAGCGGCCTGAATATCAGCCCATTGAACGCCGATCTCGGTGATCCGGATCGGTAGCCATGCGGGCCATTTGAACGTCGCACCTGTCGCCGACCCGACGCCAATAAAGACGCCAAAGCCACGCTTGGTAACAAACGATCCGTCGCCAAGGAAGGCAAACTGACGCGCCTCACCGACCAGCGTCACAGAGCCAACAGTCAGTTCGGCCCCGATGGCGGCAAAGCTGATCAGCTCTTCGTCGGCGGCAGCGCCGGTATCAAGGTTCAGATCCTGACCCGTCAGAACAAGGTTCGGCCCCAATGTGATGCGGAAGGTATCCATGCGCCAGATAAAGCCGTCGACCACGCCATTGGTGAAGGTCAGACCAAGGCGGATCGCTTCGGTATCCGGTGCGCCAACTGTATCGGTCAGCTCTGGTCCCACACGGTCGCGGATGTCTGCAGAAATTGCCTTGCCCGGCGCGAACTTTGCCCCGCCCGAAGCAAAGAAGATCGACCCGTTGAAGGTCACGGCCTGACCGAACACGACGCTAAAGTCCGTGACCCCAATGCGCAGATCAACAAATTCTAGCAGGCTGCCAAACCGGATCGGACCGGCTTGGTCGTCGGTGCGCGTCGCTGCAGCCGCGTTCGGGTTGGCGGACAACCCGCCATAAATCAGCTGCGCCGTCTTCAGGCTGAACCCGTTTTCATAGACGATCAAACCGGGCGTCGTGGCATTGCCTGTAATCAGGCCCGTCAGACCGAAACTTGGGAAAGTGACGCGCACGGTGCCAATCTGGACCAGCTTTTGGCCGGCACCGTCAAGCGTGTTCAACAGATCCTTTGACGCGTCATAATCGGGGTCATAGCCGATTTTGATGTTGAACGCCTCAAAGGTCAGAACTTCTGGCACGGTCCCGATCAAGCTGTCCGCCGTCACTTCCCACTTGCCTGTGAAACCGATGTCCGGCTCCCCGCCAGTCACCGTCGCCAGCACATCAATGCCAACGTCGAACTTGACAAGCAGGCCATTGATCACAACGCTTGTGCCACCCGTATTAGACGCTGTCCCGCCCTGCGCAGTCGTGCTGCCGAAGGCAAGCGCCGCGCGATCAGCACCGATGGCAATCGTCAAGACCAGACGGCCATCTTTGAACGCCAGCTTGTCCAGACCGACAGATGGCGATTCAATCGTGACCGGGCCGATGTTGAAGGATAGGCCGCTGGTCTGTGCCTCGGGAATATTGGCAACCGTAAAGACCGACGAATACTGAACCCGAAGCGGATCGGCTGCAGTGCCCGCATTTGCAGCGTTGTTTACGGTGCGATCCGTCAGCGTCACACCATCGACAGCGCCAAACAGAACAGTTGTCGGTGTCAGACCCGTGCGGTCTTGCTCATACGACCAGGTGCCAGCAATAAAGTCGACCTTTACGTCGCCGACACTAAACGCCGCATTCGACCGTGTATTCGCAGCTGCCCCAACGGGGCTGGCCGGAACACCCACGACAGGAGCCGGGGGCTTGGCCGCAATGAAATAGCGCCATGTTGTCGCTGACACCCGCGCCACGCCAATGACACCGCCCACATTGGCAGCCCCCTCGACCGCCGAAATTCGGATCTCATTGCCGTCGATTGTGTCTAGGTTCAAGCGCTGTCCAACGGTCGTGCGGAAGGTCACGTCGATATATCCGGCAGCGTTCAGTTGCATCGCGTCGACAGTCGCCCCCGAGAACGGTTTAGCGAGCGCGATCGACGCGGCCTGCGCCGCGGCTAGGCGGGCCAGTTCGAACTCTGCCGCGCCAAAGCCATCGCCAAGGGCCCGCAAAACGCTGAACCTTTCGATCTCTCGTGCACCCAGTGAATTGGCGCTGTCCTTCCAGGAATTCGCAAGGAATTCGACCTCGTAGGTGATCGGGGTGTTGGTGGGGATGCTGTCAGGTTTGCTCAGAATTTCGTAGCGGAAGGTCGGTTTGGCCGTGCCCTCGACCCGCGTGGCCGCGCCGGACACTTCGATATTAAAGGTCGTGCCAGACTGGTTCACCGCACGGATAATGAATTCCTGCTCGGCATCGGTGATAGAGCTATCGACGATACCATCAGGGTTATCGGCCGTGCTGAGGTAGTTATTGTTGTTATAAATAACGTCGATATAGGTCAGTTCGTCCAAACGCACGATCTGGTTCTGCAACGGTGAGGCCAGATCTGCGTTGAGCTGGACCAGATCGCGGGGCCGCGAGTTGACGACGCCAGTCTGGCCGTTGATCGTATAGCTGGTCAGACGGATATCGGACAGCTGGAACCCGTTGCCGCCGCCAAAGCTGAACCGCGCTGCCCCCCCCCAGACCAATAGCGCGATCAGCATCACCTTCGGGGTTGACCGTGATCCGCGTATCCGGCGCAAATACCTCGATCACGCCAAGTGGAGTGCGGGTGAACTGCACAGCATCCGATGTAATGACCACGACATCCTCAGCCGAGGTTGCGCCGATCCCGATGGTCAGCTTTTGGTCGCCCGTGCCGCCCATGACCATTTCCATCGTGCCGGATACGAACTTGACCGAGAGGCTCGGCAGCATGTCATCAGAGTCCAGTCGTGGAATATCCAGAACCTGCGTGGGTTCAATTGTCTGGCCAGAGTTGTTGATCCAAACCTCGACGGATCCTTGAATGCGCAGCCCGTCAATACCGACAACAGAGGCATCACCCTTGGCATAAATCGCAAAGGTTCGCAGGCCGCTTGTCACGAATTCCAGCACAACAAGCTGGGTATTGGTGACCAGCAGACCCACATCATCATCAGTGCTTTGGAGGTCGGCACCTTTGTCCCCAAGGAAAATGCTGATGTTGCGTGCCGAAATCCCGCTGCTGACGCCTGCCGCGACAAAGCTGGCATAGTCAGCGATGTTCAGCGTGTTCACCGACCCCGAGATGGTCAGATAGGGGTCATAGGTCAGGGTCAAATCCGCAACGCCAAGCTGGACGAAGTACGGCGTTGTTGCCGTGGCGGCCTGGGCCGCGCTAAAGGTCAGGCGGTAAAGGGCATCGTCGATATCGACGCTTTGATCAATGGTCCGCGCTGTGGTGTTAAAGCGCAGAATGCCCGTGGCTTCGGCAGCGAAATCACCGGCACCGCCCTGCGCAGTCAGTTCGATCTGTCCCGCAAGGCCGTTCTGTGCCGGGTCGGTTTCGCCAGCATAATAAAGGATCACGCCCTTGGCGTCGGTCAGCCCGTAAACGTCGGGGTTGACCGCGTCAGAATTCGGATCGGTATAGGTGCCTGTCACACCGCTAAAGACAAAGATCGTACGTCTCTTGGCATTATCTGGGTCGGTCACATCCGAAAAACTAGCGAGCGAAATCGCGCCACTAAACTCAAGCTCGGGTCGGTCGGACGCTGCAATCGTGCCGGATGCGTTATCCAGATCTACCCTCAGCCGCAGGCCCTCGCCCGTGATGCGGATGAACTTGCCCGCAGGCAGATCAAGGCTGCGTGTGGTCTGCACGACCCCACTCTCGTCGGTGTAGGTCGCGACCTTGAACTCTTCTTTGACCGCGACGGTCGCGGTGTTCAGCTCTAGCTGGAAGGTGGGCGCATCAAAGGCGAATGTAGTGCGCCCATCGGTGAATGATTTGGCAGGCAGCGTCACATCGATATTTGCGGTCAGACCCGCAGGGGTGATCAGGATCAGCGCGTTGCCGGTCACAGAAAAATCAATAGTGCCTAGGCTGGCGGTCACATTGGTTGCGGAAATCTTGGTGACGATAGACCCGTTTTGCAGCGTGGTCCGTTCAAAGCTGATATCAGCCAGAAGGGCGAAGTCTGCATCGTCGACACTGGTGGGGGTGACACCGTTTGTGTTGATCAGCAGCGAAAGACCGGGGGCGGCGGTGCTGCCGATAGCCTCGAAACCAATAATGGTTTCTTTGAAGCCCTGTTCTTTGAAGACGTAAAGGAAATTTGGTTCAATTATCTCAGAGGTCGTGGCTCCCGGTGACAGGCCGGTAACCTCGGTAAAGTCGAAGGCAGCTGGCAGGGCCGTCTGTGGCGTGCCAGCCGGCGCGCCGGCGCGGCCTTGGTTGACCTTGATCTTGACGTTGGTCGACGAAAGCGCGACGCCACCAACGCCCACAAGATTGACGCCAGCAACCTGGGCATAAAGCGCGGTGTACCGGTCGCCGTTCAGGCTGGCGACATACTGACCGGTCGCGGTGCTAAGCTCTACCTGTGACAGCAACGCTAGATCAAAGGAAATCCCCTGCGCCGAGACGCCAACCGCGCTACCGGCGTCGGCCGGAACCGAAGACGTGCGGTTCGGAATATCTAGCTCGAAATACGGCCCGCCTACACCAACAAAGGCGTTGATGTTGCTGCCGCTGATCTGCGTCACCGCAAATTTCTTGGCTGTCGGATCAGTGGTGGCAGCGACCACCATCCCTTTCGAGAAAGTCACATTGCCAGACAGGAAGACATACTGGTCAATGGTGATGACGGCAAAGCCCGTCACCTCAAGGATTTCGGCGGCCATCGACAGCGTCACATCATTGGCAGCATCAAGTCCGGTGGGTACAATCAGGTTATTGGCATCAAAGTTGATCGTCCGCCCGATATTGGCCGCGTTATATTTTACTTCAAAGTCATAGGCCGCAAGCGTCAGCCCATCGATGCCCACCAACTGCACGTCTCCGCCGGCGTTCAGCGCGGTGTAGGCCCCTGCCGTTGGCGCGCCTAAGGCAACCGGCAGACCCGTTGCCGCATCAACCGACTGCAGTAGTGCGAGCGCCACGAACCCGTTCGAGATTCTCAGTCCGACCAGATCTGTCTGCGCATCGAAGGCCTTGGTTAAATCATAGCCCGTGCCGACAAAGATGTTCACAGCCCGCGCACCGACAGTCAGCGCCGAAACCGTTCGCGCCGCGCCATCCGACAGCACCACATCCAGCAGGGCGTCGCCTTTGCGGAATGCAAACTCGCCCGAGATAAAGACGTATTCCTCTACCCCCAGTACAAGCGATCCGCGCACTTCGATTGCCGTTTCGATCAGATCGTCAAAAGTGATTGCGGTGTTATTACCAACGGTGACATTCCAGATGTCCGTATCACTGAAATCAAGTGTGCTGTAGGTGGGCAATGTCGTGTCGATGCCGTTTACCGCAACATTCAGCGTCCCGCTGAGCTCAAGCCCCTCGACCCCCAGCAGCGCGGCGTCACCGCTAGCCTTGATCGCATACCAAGAGCGCAATGGCGTTGTCGCTGCTGGAACTGTCGGGCTTTCCTTGACCAGCAAAACGCCAAGGCTGTTCACATTTAGCGTTACGCCGGTGACGTTGCTGGCAGGGTCCACGCCAGTCACGCGACCGGAACCTGCATCCGTCAGATAGTCGGGCACCCCGTTGCCGGCAAAAACCGCGACATTGGCAAGGCCAAGGCGCAGCACAGATGTGTTAAAGGTCGTGGCATCATCCAGCGTCCGCGCGGCGACATTCAGCTCGGATACAAGCGATGCTTCACCGCGGGCATAGATGAAATCATTGATGATGATTGTTGCATCGGCATAAAGCGCAACGCCGTCGCGGGTCATGTCGAGAACGGTATCTGTATCAGGTGCCACAAACCCGTTAACATTCGTGGCCGAAAGCACGTCGTAAGTGGCGGCATCAATGGCTGCCTGTGTCGTCCATTCGGTGGAATCGAGGTTTACGGCTTGGTTCCAGTCAAGAACGCTCAGCGGGGTCAGGCTGCCTTTGATCGCGGCAGTGTTCAGTTCAAGCGTACCATTGTTCAGCGTCGCGTCGATCACCTTTACCCCTTCGAGGGTCGCGGTATCGATGTTTGCCTTCAGACCAAAGTAACCGCGTGCATCAAGTACCGGATTAGCTGAAGTAATGCTCGCGAACACCAGCTCGGCACTGGCCACCGATACACCCGGTCCATCGCGGATACCGATGGTCAGCCCCGGATCGGCTTGGGTGCCAACGACACCAAGACTGATACGGGTCAGCGAGGCGTTATCCATGTCGGCGGCCAGATCAAAGTTCTGATCGCTGTTTACATCGACATCAACGATGTCCTGCGCAAACGAGAATGTTACCTGCGCCGCAATGAAGTCGAAGGCGCTAAAAGAGACCAACCCCGTGACCAGTGTCTTGTCCGCGGTCTCGTTGAAACGGGCCGCTAGCGGTGCATCCGAGGGACCATAGTTAAAGAGCACACCATCGCCCGACACCTGATCCGGCACAATGACGGACGTCCAGCTAAAGCCGGGGTCAGCCACATCAAGCGGCACATGGGTATAGTAGTCCAGTGTCAGGCTGTTGATGTTGAAATCAATCCCCTCTGGCAGATTGGTGATGGTCGCATCACCTAGGCTGGCCGTGATCGCGGTAGCACTTGGGATCGTGGTGACCGTCGCCGTGGGTACTGCATCCGGCACCGCCGAAAGTAGGGCGACCGCGACATGTCCGTTCCCGACCGAAATCCCGACACCGCCCGGCTGCCCGATGAACATCGGATCCGTCAGGGTCAGGCCCAGCATCAACAGCGTCGCATCCTCGAGCGCCGCGTCCGTATCCAGCTGCGCTTCTACGCCAGAGATAACCTGCAGATCGAACCGCGCCCCCAGATCGACAAACCCGAAGGCATCTAGCGTCAACGTGCCCGCGACTTTCAGATCGGTGCCCGCATCAAACACATCCGGCACGGCCGTGAACTGCGCGACATTTACCCAGTCAAGCTTGGTCCCGTCGGTGAGAGCCCCACCCGGCAGTGCCGTCACGCTCGCCTTGTTAAAGATGACCTCGATATCCGTCACCGCGATGTCGAAGCCTTCGGGTAGGCCGCGCGGTGAGACTTCGCTTGCTGTCGCATAGAGACCGGTCCAACTGCGAACGAATGTGGCACCGACGCCAGCAGCCTCGTTCACCACGTAAAGATTAAGTGCCGCGTTGGTGACGGCAAAGCCTGTCGTCTGATCTGAAATGCCAATCACAGCGCCATCCGCCAGATCACCGTCGCGGGTAAAGGCACCGCCATCGCCGATGAACAGATAGGCATTGGACAGGTTGAATTGGATCAACTGCGCCTGCGCAACTGTGATGCCCGCGCCGTCGGTTACGTTCGATACAGTCTGGATTGTGCCCGAGAAACCCGCTGCGACAAGAACGTTGTCTTGAATGTTCAGCTCGATCTCTCCGCCGAAGGACAGGTCAAGCGTCGCATCAATCGTGCCGATCCGCGTGCCGTCAAAGTCGCTAATGGCCGACCAGTCCAGTTTGGTCGATACCATCGCCGCATCTGTCGCCGCACCATTAAAGCGGAACGTAACGTTGCGCGCAATCGCGGTAACCCCATCGATGCCACGCAAGTCAGCCTTGCCAATCTCGCCTGCGACGGCAAGCCAGCTCAGGGGCGCTGTGGCTGTAGCGGGTTCGCTGATAATCGCCAGCTCAAGGTTGGCATTCTGCACGGCCAGGCCGGTGCCGCCGTCTTCCAGACCTGTCGCACGCTGGGTTGTACCGTCATAAATCAGTGCGCCCCCTGCCCCTGCAAACATCGTTGCACCGCTGATCGAGAAGGACAGAACCGACGCATCGGCAATCGTGATACCATTGCCGTCATCAATCGTCTTGGTCTGCGCGTTGAGACCAAAGGCTCCAAACAGCAAAACGTTGTCTTCAATCGCAACTTCGATGGCCCCCGAAACGCTGTAATCAAGATCGGCATTGATCCCGTCTTGCGCATCCGTGATCGACGAGGTGCCAAAGATCGGTGCGTCGGTGGCGCTGAGCGTGGTCCAATCTAGCTTGGTCGCCGTCGCAGCAAGATCAGTTGTTGCGGCTGCGTTCAGACGGATTTCGAGGTCATAGGCCTTAAGGTCAATACCGTCGATCCCGCGAATATCAAGCTGCCCTGCCCCTGCCTTTAGCGCAGTCCAGGTCTGTGTCGTGCCAACAATCGTTGGATCAGTCTGACCTTGACTGATCGACAGGAAATCGAGCGACAGATCAGCCGCTGCAAATCCGGTACCGCCCGCCGCAATGCCCGTCACGACACCGTCAACCGTGGTGAAGTTGCCGCCAACGCCGGCAAAAAGATACCCGTTCGCGACGGTAAAGCTGAGCACGTTAACGGTCTCGGACGCGGCCACGTCACCGGGCAGCGCATCAAGTTGTCCAAGCGCAACAATGTCGCCGGTCAATGCCCCGGCGAGCAGAATAGTGCTATCGATTTCGCCCCGGAATGCACCGCCAAACGAAAAGCCCAGAGTATTATCAAAGACGACACCAAGGCTGTCATCGATCGCGCCGACTGCGGCCAGCCCCGTCACCGCCGAAAATGCGGTTCCGTCCAGTGTCAGAGCGTTCCAGTTCAGTTTGGTGCTCGATGCTTCGTCTGCGATGTTGGTGCTGAAATAAACGTCTTTGACACTGGCCACAAAACCCTCGGGCAGGCCGACCAGATCGGCTGTGCCCACACGTGCATCAATCGCGGTCCAGCTACGTGCGGCCGCTGCAGCCTCGGTGATGAAGGCAAGTTCGGCCGAAACACCCGTCGCGCTAAAGCCGCTGGCCCCTTCCAGATCATTCAGCGCAATCAAGCCGGTGATCCGCGACGGATCGGCAACACTATACGTAAAGCCACCGCCGACACCCGCAAACAGGGATGCATCATAAATCGAGAAGGTTGTCACATTCGCGGCGAAATCCGCCCCGATCCCGCTGGCCGAAACGGTGTAGCTACCCGTCAAAAGCGAGAAACCGCCGTCGAGGTATACAAGGCCGTCACCGTAATAGATCCGCCCTTGAATGGTAAAGTCCGTGCCGCTGTCCAGATCGCCAAGCGCTGTGGCTGCATCGGTATAATCGATGGTCGACCAATCCAGCTTGGGGGCCGGCTGGCCCGCGTCATCTGTCGCGGCATTGTAGTGCAAGATCACATCAGCGGCCTGCGCCTCGACGTTGCCCAGACCCAGCACCTGCGCCAGATCAAACCCGCCGGTCAGCCCGATATAGGTCACATCGTCTGTCGTATCGACCACGTCGGCCCCGGTATCAACGAGCACGCCCAAGGCAAGGTTCGCATTCTCTACGTAGACGCCGCTGGCATTGCCGCGGTTGATCACAAGGTTGCCTTCGGTATCTTCGGCAAAGACCGCGCTGCCACCGGCAAAGAACGTGGCCTCGGACAGGGTCAGCAAGATCAGATCCCCGTCGATACCCGATACTGGGTCCGTCGGTACATCCATCGCCACCGCCATCGAGAAAGTCGAGGTCAGGTAAACTGCGTTGGTAATTTCAAGCGTCAGCGTGCCGCCGATCTTGAACTGCTCGAGCCCGTTGAGTCCCAGCACCGCATCCGTCAGATCAAGCTGCGGGCCGGTCAGATCGTCGGCCAGGTTTTTCCAGTTCATCACCGTGGGGACGGCACCGGGGTCAGCCACCGGATCAACGAACGAGGCAAAGTTGCCGGTGACCAAAAAGTCCCGACCTTCGACGCTAAAATCATCCGGACCGCCAAGCCCCTGCACCGCAATATTCTCTACCGTGGCGCGGAAGGCGAGCCACGTCTCGAAACCCGGCGCACCATCAATCGCGGCGCTGTCCAAGTTCCGTGCGATCACTGCCAGCTCGAAACTGACACCCGCGGCATAGAACCCTTCGAATGTTGCCGAGACACCGTTGGGGGCACCATCAGTCGGCGTCCGTGTGATCGGTGCCTGCACCAGCGCATTGTTCGCGTCACGGGTAAGGTCGATGATACCGGCTGCAAAGAAGCCATCGCTGAGTTTGAAAGTGACGACCGTCGCGTCCGTCGCCGTGATCGCCCCATCATCGATCGTCTGCATCTTGACCGACAATTCAACCTGACCGGCCATTAGAACCGTTTCAGCAATCTCGATCTCGACATCGGCCAGTAGCTCGATCCCATCAAAGGTCAGATCCAGATAGGACGCGCCCGATGGATCCTTCAACGCATCCTGTGTCCAATCCAGCGCCGTGGTGAAATCGGATGCGACATTCAGCTTTACCGACAATTCGCGCGCGATCAGTTTTGTCTCGGCGAGACCAAAGGATTCCGCTGCCGTGGTAAAGCTCAGGCCGGCATAGATCACCGAAGCCACGTTGGTGTCCGCCTGCGTCTTGAACAGACCAAGCGAGAAATTCAGGTCGGTCGCAAGGATGCCTTCGATATTCGGGCTGCTTGTGTCGAATGTAATATCCGCTGGCGCGACCAACACGCTTGGCAGTTCGATCCCGACGCCGATAAACGCCGACACATCTTGCAGCTGGAAGACCAGCAGATCGCCAATGACGGGATTGCCCGATGGCAAGGTTACATCCGCCGTTGTCTTGGTCAGCGTCACGCCACCCGCGACATAGGCGATGTCCGTATAGGTAAAGACACCTTGTGTCCGCTCTGTCTTTTCTTGCACAACCAGCGCGGCTGTCCCTGTGACCGATGCGAATTCGGCCGTCGCCGTTTCGAACGCGGTGCCGGTTGCGCGGATCACGACGGCGTCGCTTGTATCGATCCCGTCGACCACCGCCCCGTCAGACGCAACGTTCAACAATACGTCCGCCTGCCCGATCGACCCTCTGACCGCGTCGGCGTTGATCAGCGTCAGCTGTTCAATCGACGCATCCAGCGATGCCCAGACGTGGTACCCGGCGGAGGAGGCTTGGCGATAGAACCGCAGATCAAAGTCAAATTCCTGCCCCTCTATCCCGGTCGCGACATTTTCTTGGCCATTCGCCATGCGCGTGAAATACGCTTCGCCATCAGAACCGGCAAAGAGCGTCGCGCCGGTGACCGTCATCGTGACCACATCAACATTGGTCAACGTGACCTCTGCCCCGCCGATCACAAAACCCGTCACCGTTTGGTTTTGCACAAAGCTCGACGATACGCTGGCACCGTCCCCCAACGACAGAGTAACAAAATCACCGACAGTAATTTCGTAAACGTTGGTCGCATCCGCCGTTGCGTTCTGTTTGCTGTCGTCAAATCCGTGGGTCAGCAAGCCGCCGGTCGCATAGATGATCGCGTCATTCTCGGTGCCGCCAACCAGCTTGCCAATATTCTGGAACTGGATTGCGCCGGTTTCAGACGTTACCGTACCGGCATTTACCGAAGTGATATCCCAGACGCTGTCAACATCCTGGCCTTCGACAACATACAGGCCGGTATCGGTGTCATTCCCGCCGCGCAGCAATCCGATGTTGGAGTAGGTCAAGACGTGGTCGGTCCCGGCACCCGTCGCAAAGCTGAGCGTGCCGCTGTTCAAACCGGTGATCTTGAAAGTGCCCTCTGGCGACAGCCCGCCAAACAAATCGTCGGCCCCGACCAGCGCATCATTGTTGCCTGCCAAACCGGTCAGTGTCGTTACCGGGCTGCCGGTTGTCAGAACTTCTTGGGTGAGGGCCGCATCGCTGAACGCCGTGATCCCGCCGCTGGCTGTCATTTGGTAAAAGAGCTGTCCGCTCAGCGCAGCGGGAATGACGCTGATGTCGGTTGGCAGTACCAGCCGTTCGCCCTCGGCGAGGGTATCCCCCATCAAGGCCAATCCGCTGGTATGATCCTGACCGGCAGCGTGGCCGATCTCGTGCAGCATCACGGTGAGCAGATCGATGCCTTCAGCAGCGGCGTTCCCCTCTGCCTCAAGCGCGTATCCGTTCAAGGTTGCATATTCAGTGTTCGCCTCGGCGGTGGTGTCTATGAACCACCCTGCCCCGGCCGCATCGCCATCAACCGTGATTAGGTTTGCGCCCAGATCATAACTGGCCAGAATACCTGGCGCGAGATTTCCGATGGTGAAACCAATCCCCGCTGGCACCGAACCGCCTGCCGCCGACCACATTACCACCGCACTATCGAATGTCGCTTGGGCTTCTGTTTCAAGGGTAATGTCAGTGACCGCGCCGGTGTTGCCACCCTCTAACATCAGATGATGGATATCCGAGACACTTTCAGCAGGAGGTGTATGCGCACCCCCTGTTGAAAGAAACTCAGTCGTTCCAGTCGTGGATGCGGGGGGCCCTGTCGGCGAAATACTATCGCGATCGACGGAGGTCGAAACGAAGGTCGAGCCAAATGCGTAGTCTGCATCTTCACCAGCACTGGTATCCAAGGGCGCGTGGGTCGCGACTTCGCGCTCGGCCTTTTCAACCCACTCTTCTGGCCACGCCATTTCGACTTCAGCCTCGTCGGCTGTTTCGACTTCAGCAGCCTTCGCATCCTGATTTTCAGTTGCGTCTATAACCTCGACGATTGCTGCCAGATTTGACATCGGATCATCCCAGCCCGCCTTGTCAGCGATGCGTGCCATTTCACCCAAAACGGGGTCAGCGGACAAAAGAATCCGCGGTTCCAGCGCTTCGACACGGAATGATTCTTCGCGGTTCAGGCTGTCATGTGTCGGGTCACGCAAAACGCCTTCAGCACCGAATCGAGAAGGCTCAGCGCGCGCGCCGTCCTTTCGAAACAGTTTTGAAAACAATGACCTGACAGACATTTAATGCACCCTGAAGGGGACCTATGAAACGATTGAGATGCTCCAGAAAAAATGGAGCGAAATAGGAAAAAACGCAGAAACAAGAATGATTATTCCCGAGACTAGGCGCAAATCCGCCTTCGAAGCAAACCTTTTGTGACCTAAGGGAACCTTTCCACAGAACCTGCGATAGCACAGGCATGGGTATATATTCCGGGTAGCGCGTATAGCGGCAGTAGGCCAAAAGGTTGCTATTTGCTCGCCGGTAGACGCGTGTCGGCAGGGGATGGGCTGGCACTTGAGGACGCCGTTCGAAGGCATCCTGCCGGCCCCTGCAACTAGCTCACCCGTTCAAGTCCGCTGAGCCTGCCATAAAAACTGCGATCAATATGAAGCTCTCCGGCGGCCGCTTTTCTAAGCATACCTCTTAGGTATCCAGTAGGCGACGTGACCTCGCCTTTGCTATGCTTTTCAAAGATCAGCGCAAAGGAGCACGCAGCCATGTCCTTGCCCAGATGGTCCTCAGCGAGATGCCAGGTTTGCTTGGATACCCCGATCATCGGTGCCAGCTGACCAGCGACACGGTGCAGGTCGCCCCAATCGGTGACCTTAGAGCCCAGGGTCTGCGCCCAAGTGCCAAACTCGGGACATGTCTTCATAACCGTTTTCAAAGTAAGCTTTTGGTCGCTTCGCTGCTTTGCAGAGATGCTTTCCTTTGGAATAACAGGAAGCCTGTTTTGGGCCGTGGTATTTGCATATTCTGTGATCCCATTCGCCTCAACTGTCTGACTACAGATTACAGGATTAAGTTTATTAGTAGTTAGTATATGGGGTTCATTTTCGGCCTCTTTGGGGGCCATTTCCGGTGCAATCCCTGTTGGCTCAAGAACGGCATCTTCGTCTTGGTCCACAGGTTTCGAAATCTCGCAGTAGGCTGTTTCGACGTCGGTCTGCAACGCATCAAAAGCTACGAGTAGTTGTTGCAGTTGACCGGAGCCTTTTGGGCGCCGGGGTAGTTTGGCCAGCAACATGTCAAACATTGAGACGAGCTGCTCCCAAGGCCCTCGAAGGCCGTCAGCCAGAGCATCCAAAAGACGCGCGCGGATCATCCGGCGGGCGACCGTGATCTGACGTTTCAGACGCTGGCACAAAGCGCGTTCAGCCTGCAGTCCAGCATAGAGATTTTCAAATTCGACAGCACGCGCGGCGAGGGGGGATAGGTCAAAGCCATATGCCTCGCTAATATACCCATGCGCGTTTCTATGACCCCAGCGTTTGCCGTTCGCGCTATCGCGAAAGCTGATGACACCGTGATCGGCCAGCCGACGTGCATGGCGCTTTAGGGCCGAAAGGGAGAACCCGGTATGATCCATCAAGAGTGCGTTGGAGGGCCAGACAATGGGGCGGCACCCGCTTTCCCAATCCTGCGGCTGCGTGAAAGCACCAAGCGTATCGAGCAGCAGAAGGTCACCAGCTTTCAACCCGATATGCGCGCCGACTCGTTTTACCGCGACGAAAGCGCGGGATTTTGGGACCCCACTGCCCTCCCCCATACCGGCAAGATGCTCGGCATCCAGCAGATGATGGGTTGTTTTTCGCCAACCCGAAGGTCGGTCAATTTTCGACATAAGACCACTGTTCTGTGGCTGCTCGGCCCCAGTTACCCCACGCGGGGTGTCGATAGATTTTTCCATTGTTATGCCAGCGGCAAAGAAATCCCGTTCGCTCGGAAGCGTTTTCTCTTGTATGGCGATTCGTTGGCTGCTAACTTCTAGGTGTCTAATCTAAAGTTTGCGCTTTGCGCAGCAGCCCTCGAAGCTCCGGCTTTGAGGGTTTTCTTTTTCGCGTCTCTCCTTTGTGCTCTGCCTCAGTTATCGTCTGCCGGGTTTACAGCTGTAAACTCAGCGTACGAATCTTCAATTATCTGGCTGAGATTTTTCTCTAGCCAGACTGCGAATCCCGCGTTGGTTCCGGTCTTTTTGACCGATAACGACAACGCGCTGCGCCCTGTTTTAATCGTGACGCCTTCCACAACGGTCGTTTCTTCAGCCTTCGGGCTGGTTTTCGCGCCGCGTTTGGTAGCCTCTTTGATAAGCCGCTCTAGACGTTCATCGGCGTTCGATGCCCCGGTAAGGCGCGTCAACAGTTCCAATGCTACGGCTTCGGTTAGTTTTCCTGCCGCGAATAGTTCTGCCAGTTCAGTCCAGCGCGGACGCCCTGACTTGGGTGCAGCCCCGATCATATCGCCTACTTTGGCCGGGACATTCTGTGTGACCTTGGACAAGTGGGACAAGCCCGACGCCGACAGGTTTAACACCTGACGCACTGTGGTGGTGTCGTGGCCCGCGGTTTGGATGGCTTGGGCGAAACGGGCTTTCTCGTAAAACGAAAGGTTGCGACGTGCCGCATTCTCGAGCCCTTTTGCGAGCAGCGCGGTGGCGTCGTCCACATCTTGGACATTGGCGCGGACTTTGATGCCAAGCTCGCGACAGGCTTGCAGGCGACGGCGACCATAGATCGCCTCATAGCGGCCCTCCGTCGTTTTAGATCTCCGGATGAGAATTGGCACCTGTTGCCCGCCGTCACGAATGCTGTCCTTGAGCCCCTCAAAGCCTTCGTCCTCCTCGTCGTTTACAGTTGTAAACGCTTCGAGCCGATCGATGGGCCCCCAGTCGTCTACCAGAGCTGGATCGACCTCGCGGATGGAGGCCAGCGATCCTTGTAGCGCTCCAAGGGCAGGGGCGCTGGTCTTGGAGCGCTGCTCGCTTGACGAGGTGCCCGAACGTGCAATGGTGTTGGCGATTCCGGACATGCCGCCCAAAGATTTTCTAGCCATTATTTACGCCCCCAGGATTGTTGTATCATGACCTCGACCTCACGGCCGACCGCATCCATGGACCCTTTGGCGCGGTCATATGTGGCGCGGGTCATTTCAGAGCGGACAACTTCGTAGATGGATTGCTTTAGCATTGTCGCATCGCTGATAGCGGTGCTTTTCAAAGCCGTCGCAGACATCACGCGATCCTGAAACAGTGCCCTCATGAAGGAGGTGAGCTGCTGAGACGGTACATCTGTCGGCTCGTCGCGGGTGATCAGGAACTTGAAGTGATCGTAATCCAGTGTGGCGCCGGCGTCTTCGATCACACCCATGTAGGCCCCGGCGAGTTCGAGGAACTGTGCCGTTGAAGAAACATCCAGCATCGAAGGTGTCAGCGGAACGATCAAGGAGCTGGCAGCCGCCATTCCTGCAATGGTCAAAAAACCGAGCTGAGGGGGGCTGTCCATCAAGACGATGTCAAAGTCATCCTCTACCTGCACAAGTGCATTGCGGATACGCGTAAAGAACGGCTGATCCGGATTGGAGTGCACGGCCGATTCTGTCTCGAATTCAGATAGCATCAGGCGTGACGGGGCGATGGAAATCCCCGGGAAATAGGTGGGCATCACGACTTCGGCCATACCAACCGGATTATCGTATCGGATCGCGTCATAGACGGTCAGCCCGTCGAACTCGATCTCGGGACTAATGCCGCACATGGACGTCAGAGAGCCTTGGGGATCAAGATCCATGACCAAGACGCGATATCCGCGCAGTGCGAAATAATGGGCGAGGTGGACGCTGCTTGTACTTTTGGACGACCCGCCCTTGAAGTTCATGAGCTGCCAGACCTGTAGCTTTTCGTCGCCGCTGCGACGGGGCAGGTAGCGACCTTTCTTGCGCGAGCTCACCTCTAGGATCTCGCGGGCATTCCAGATCTCTTGTGCGCTATAATAACGGCGACCGCCGCGAATGTCGGCAGGTTCGGGCAGCGTGCCTTCGGCGTGAACCTTGCGCATGAACTGGCCAGATACACCCAGTAGTTCGGCCGTCTCTGGCGCCGAAAAGGACCGTAGCGTTTTGGAGTTATCTGGTGCAAAGGCAGAGAGAAGATGCTCCCTAATTGCGGCGTTCAGCCGTTCGGAAATTTCCGTCGCCAAAGCCGAAGGGCGACCATTCGCCAATGGTGTCACAGGAATCATCTAGTTGCCTCAATTTCAATACTGCAGCTTATTTTGCGCTACTTGAAGGTAGAAGCAATGATTCAGGGGCCTAAGTCAAGAAATTTCCTCTATATAGGGCCTGTTTGGCGCATTAGGGACTATATGCGAAGTCGCTACAAAGGTATTTTTTGTGTCGTTGCCTTCGCACCTGCCGGCCTGGGCAACGCGTTTCGGTATAATATTTATCGTGATGCGGGTGTTTACAGCTGTAAACTTTGCCCGAAATCTGATGGAGGATTTAGAATAGCGCGGCATGCTGGCTTTGATCCGGCCCAAAAACGCGGTACGATTTCTCATGGTGCAGCTTACCGATATCGAGATTCTTTTGCCCGAACTTAGGGCCTATGCGATTGCCATCTGCCAATCGCGTGATCAGGCCGAAGATCTGGTTCAGGATGCGGTCGAACGGGGGCTGCGATCTGATCGACGGCCAACGCTGCTAAATGAATTGCGGCCATGGATGTTTCGCGTCATTCGCAATCTGCATTACGACGAGCTGAGACAAAGGCGGGTGCGTCGGGAATATTCCGCGGTCGAGAAACGTCTCTCTGATGAAGCGGGCGGATCGGACATCGCACGCGACGTGCTGATCCGGTTAGCGTTTGAAAAGCTGGCACCCGACACCCGCGAGGTGTTGTGCCTTGTGGACATCATGGGGTTGAAATACGCCGAGGCGGCGGAAGTGATGGATGTGCCGATCGGAACGGTGATGAGCCGGATCAGCCGCGCCCGCAAGGCGTTGCTGGAAATCGTCGATGGGGCCGAAGCGGTAAAGCGAAAAGTGGTGCGGAAGACATGAGTGAACTGAACGAGCAGGACTGGATACTGGTCAACGCATATCATGATGGTGAGCTAAGTGCCGAAGAGATGCGCGCGTTAGAGGTTCGGTTCGCGTCTGAGCCTGCGCTTACTGCTGCGTTGAAGGACGTGCAGGCTGTCGCTCAAAGCTTGTCATCCTTGCGACCGGAACTGGTTCAGTCGGCTGCTATGCTTCAAACTCGTCCGTCTAATAACAACTGGCATCCCCGACGCTGGCTTGCGGGCGGTGCGGTCGCCGCTGCCCTTGCTTTGGCTGTGGTGTTCGGCTCCGCGTTTAATGCGTCCCCGTCCGCTTTTGACATTCATGCCGAACTGGCCGCGCAGACATATGACATCGAAACCGCCGGCCTACGGGATGCTGCGGCGGTGGGCGGGGCAGGGGGGCCAGACCTCACCCTCGCAAATATGACGGCTGTTGATTTTCGCGCATTAGACAATAAAGTTATCGCCCATTACGCGGGGCAAAATGGCTGCCGATTGACCTATCTACGCGGCGCGTTCAATTCGCCAGAGGGCAGCAGCACCTCGGATCAGCAGATCGCGACATGGACGTCAGCGGAAAACCTTCGCCACATGATTGTTGCGACAGGGATGGATCATAGCCGGTTCACGGCAATCGCTGATTATCTCATGCTTGAAACCCGCGACCGGGCCGTCTCTGAAAGCGTTATGGCGTCGCTGTCAGAGGCGATCCGGTCGGCGCGGTCCTGCGTCGGGTAGATCAGTCGGCCTTTGCCGTAGCGTCCAAGCTGTCCAGATACGCGATCACATCGGGCTGATCTTGTTCTTTGCGCAGACCGGCAAAGCTCATCTTCGTGCCGGGAACCGCCTTGCCCGGGTTGGCAAGGAACGCCGCCAGCCGATCGGGTGTCCAGGCGCCGCCATACCCCGTCAGCGCATCCGAATAGCGAAAGCCATCGACCGACGCGACAGCTGCATTGACGATACCGTAAAGATTGGGTCCGATCCGATTGGCACCGCCTTGGTCAATCGTGTGACAGGCTTTGCATTTCTTAAAGACTTTTTCCCCCGCCACTGGATCGCCCTGTGCCAAAATCGCGGCACCGGGCAGGTCCAAATCTGCGACACTGGCGTCCTCGGACGAGGGGGCCAGTGCGTCGGTTCCTGTCTCGGCACCTGATCCGCCTGTTACCGCTACCACGTACTGGGAAACCGTTTCGATTTCATCCTTGGTCAGCGTTTCGGAAAAGGCGGGCATGACGCCAATCCCGCTTGTCACGGCGGCAAGTACCTGATCGACAGTCGGTTTAAAGTCATCAAGGTTGGGGCCAATCTCGCCCTCGGCACCGGCGTCTTTCAGCGTGTGGCAAATGGCACAGGGAGGTTGGGCCGTATCGTTGAAGATTTCGCGGCCCGCATCAGAATGTCCCTCGGCTGTCGCGGCGCTGCCGATCAGCGCAACAAAAAGCGCACCGCTAAAGCGCGGCGTGAATCGTGTGGTCATATATATGTCTCCGGTTTGTGGTCTGACCGGCGGTAAAGGCCGCCGGTCATTAGGGTCAGGCTACGGTCACGTCGACGGCATGGGCGCGCCAGCCGTTGTTGCCGTACCCGCGCTCGTTCGGGGGGAAGATCTCGGGTTGGCTGTCGCCCGCTTGGTTGGTCGCACGGCTGGCCAGCAAATGCGTGCCCTGGGACAGATCTGTGATCAGTGCGAAGGGCCGCCAAGCATAGGGGCCCAAGTCAGGACCAAGAAACTGCGCTTCGGCCCAATTCTGCCCGCCGTCGGTAGAGACCTCGATCTTTTCGAGACCGCTGACACCCCCCATGGCGACGCCATGGATCTGTACCTTGCCCGTTGCAGCATCCAGCAGCGGCCCCGTGATCCACGATTTCACGGACATTTCGTACATCGACGGTTGCGACGGGTCACCCTTTTCCCCGACGGGACGCATCCGATAGCCGGTCTGCTGGATCTTGTTGGGCGATTCATCGACCGTCAGCGCGAGACGTTTGAGGTATTTGACGTTGTTGACGCCGTAGTAGCCGGGGATAATCAGCCGCAAGGGGCCACCGTGAGCCAGTGGCACAGGCTCACCGTTCATCTCCCACGCCAGGATTGCCTGATCCATCGCGGCCTTTGGCACAGAGCGTTCGACCTGGATCGTCTCTGGTGGCAGACCGTCGGGTATTTCCTCGCCGCCGGTACCGGTCAGGAACACTGCTTCAGCATTCGCGCCCCCCATCGCGTCGATCACGGCGCGTACCGGCACACCTGTCCATACGACGTTGCCCGCAGCACCCACGGACCACTGAGAGCCGCTGGTCTCATGATCGAAAAAGGCGCGTCCATTGCCCGAACACTGAAGCACGCAAACCACCGTTTCGACGCCGAGCGTTTTCAAAGTGCCGACTGTCATCGTGCCCGGGTTCGCGACGCCTTCAATCACGACCTCCCAAGCATCGCGGTCCGCGACGATCTTGTCGGACGGGGCGGGCAGGTTGTTGCGGATGTAAAGTTCGGTCGTGGGGGTGATCAGCTCCGATCCTTGCGCGGCACGTTTTGTTTCAAGTGTCTGCTTTGAATGGACAATCATGCCCTCTGCGTCTTTCCAAGCGACGTATTCTGGCAAAGGCTCTTGGCCTGACTGCGCCATCACCGGTGCCCCGACAGCCACTGCCGCCATTGTGCCAGCTGACCCGATCAAAAAATGTCGGCGCTTTACGTTTTCTACAATTTTCATGTCTTTCCTCCCGTGGTTCGGAGCCTTTGCTTTCCACGGAAGGCAAAGGCTCTATGTCTGAATGACGTACGGGGGCGCGGGTTTATTCCAGCACGGCTAAAAAATTTTGCCTGAAGGCAGCCGGTTCGTCGGAACCTTGAAGTGCTCCCTATTCTTTGGACAGGATCAGGCGCTCTTCTTTGCTCCTGATGATCGGGTTGCATGACTTTGATGTGCCGAGAGTAGACCACTGCCGGTGGTCGGCAGGGTATTGCGGAGCAATGTCCCAGGAGGGGAGGCTCATCGTGCGGAGTTTTTTGTTCGTTCGCTGCGTCGGCAAACCGAAATGGGTGGAGAGAAATTCGGGGGCTCGGGTTGGCAAAAGGTTAACTTGCAGCTTGAGGAATGCCCTCAGACGCTAAGAGAGATCCGCGTGCGAAGTGCTAAGTCACAATGCCGGCCCGCTTCAGATTGTTAATTTCATCGGCCACGCCGGCAGCAAAAGCCTGCCCTACGGTGCTAAGTGATCTGCCGTGTGGCACAAATTGCGCGATATCCCAGGTTATGGGGGGGAGCAATCGATGCACAGAAACCAAGTCGAGATCCAGAAGTTGATGCGCGACGGGATCAATGATTGCGATACCTTCCCCCCGTTCTACAAGTCGAACAATGCCGTGGATGGTTCGCAATTCAGCGGCAATAGTGCGGTGAACTTGAATAGTTTCCATCATCAGATCAATCCGCCGCCGTAGCGGGCTGCCTTGAGAGAGATCAATGAACATCTCGTTGCGCAGACGCGGCAGGGGTATCTCATCGATGTCTTCTAGTACGTGCCCCTTGGGTAGGATACATTTTGCCTCGCAACGGGCAAGTGACAAGGCTTCGCCTCCGAAGGCCTCTGCGTTGAGGGTAATCCCGAAAGCCAGATCGCAGCGTTGCTCACTGATCATCCGAAGCATTTCAGCCATGCCTACATCAGCGATTTGCACCGTGGCATGAGGGTGTTGTTTCCGAAAGTGGGTAAGGGCGTTCAGCAGAAAGGTGTCACAAAAGACGGGCTGGGCCGCGATAACGAGATGCCCAACCTGACCGCTGGCGATTGCGCTGGCTTCTTGTTCCAGATTTCGCAGCCCCGCAAGATGGTGCACTACGTTTTGATGAAATCGAAATGCTTCGGTGGTCGGGGCGAGGCGGTTACGCTTGCGTTGGAACAGCTCGAAGCCTGCCTTTTTCTCCAATGACGACAGCAATCGGCTGACCATGGGCTGGCTTAAATCCAAATGTTCGGCGGTGAGTTTCATACCCCCCAATCGCATATAGGCGTCAAACGCCTGTAGTTCACGTGTCTTGAACATGCTGTCTCCTCTCAGTATGCAATTTATGCAACTAACGACCATCTCTTGTCAAATTCGGCATACTGTGGATGGTGGCCTGCATCCAACAGCTCCGGGATGCCGGACAAAATCTGAGGTACTCATGAAAAAAATAATCGGAACGATTGCATTTACTCTGATGGCAGTGGGCGGACCAGCTCTGGCCCAATCTTATCCTGAGAAGTCTGTGACGCTTGTGGTCCCTTATGGCCCGGGTGGTGCCTCAGACCTTGCTGGCCGGGCTCTGGCGGAAACGGCACAGCCATTTCTGGGACAGCCGGTAACAGTAATGAACAAGCCCGGGGCAGGCGGCATGAACGGCGCACGTTTCGTTTCTGATGCCGACGCGGATGGCTATTCGCTGCTGCTCGCGCGTGTTGGCATGGCATTGTCACCTGCTGTGACGCCAGAGTCTGCAGTGCCGTGGGATGCCTATACATTTGTGAGCGCGCTCGAAGCGACGCCGATGATCTTGGCAGTGCGCGGCAACGCGCCTTATGAAACCGTCGACGACCTGATCGCGGCGATCAAAGACAGCAATGGCGCAATGACCTATGCAGCTTCCGGTGCTACTGCGATTGATGGTTTCACCACACAAGCGCTTTTGGCCGACAACGATCTTGATCCACTTACTGCAGCGACGCTGGTGCCTTACAAAGGCGGTGGCGCGCTTGCGACTGCTCTGTTGGGCGGTCATGTAGACTTTGTTGCGATGGCAGCCGCATCTTTGATGCCACATATCGAAAGCGGCGATATGAAAGCCCTGATGGTCTTTGCACCTAAGCGCGTGGACACCCTGCCGGACGTCGCGACAGCCCACGAACTGGGCTATGAAAAAGCTGGCCAGATCACTGGGTGGAGCGCGCTTTATGCGCCCAAAGACATGCCCGAAGACGTGATTGCCAAATGGCAGGATGTTCTAGGCCAAGTTGCGACTGATGAAAAATGGCTCGAACTCGCGGCCCGTCGCGGTTCGATCTCGACCATCGGTTCGGTTGAAATGCCCGACTACGCAAAAAGCCAGTACGAGCTGTTTAACGGGCTCGCCAAAGACTTTGGCTATCTGCCCCAATAAGCTTTTGCAGGTGGGTGAAACGTCGCCCGCCTGCATCCCCTGTCGCCGGCCCTCGCGGCCAGCCTGATCTCAACATAAATCGCTTTTCTTTCATGAGGCTTGCCATGACGATGCCCGTTTTGCGGGGGCTGCTAGTAGTCGTATTTTTTGCGCTCTGTGCCTTCTATCTTGTCCCTGTATTTGTGCCTCGCCCGGCGTTCATCCCTGGATTTGCACCACCACCTGACATGTGGCCGAAAACCGTATCGCTGATTGGTATTGTGCTCGGTTTGCTTGCGCTGACCCTTGCAGTCCGCGGCGGGGCTCCGAAGGAGGAAGCGGTCGAAACGGATGGCAGTTCGATCAAACGTATGCTGCTCCGGTTTGCTGGTCTGGTTGTCGCTTTCGGGCTGTTTCTTTTTGCGTTGCCCTATGTCGGATTTCTGATCGCAATTATTTTGCTGACCCTTTCCATGGTCCTCATGACTGGTGAACGAAACTATCGGATCTGGATTGCGCTCCTATCTGTCGGGGGGCCGATATTGCTTCTTTTGTTCTTCAATTCCGCTCTCGGAACGCAGTTCCCCAAGGGTGAACTGATTAAGATACTTGGCTTCTGATCGGAGACACTGATGATAAACGAGATTCTTGCAGCCCTTGCGGCGGTTGCTACATTACAAAACTTTCTGATCATGGCCGCCGGTATCTGGGGGGGCGTAATTGTCGGCGCCATTCCCGGTATGACAGGCACAATGGCTGTGACCTTGGCGCTGCCATTCACCTTTTACATGGCACCGGTTCCGTCAATCCTTCTGCTGGTGGCCTTGTATAAAGGGTCAACCTACGGTGGGTCGGTATCAGCGATTTTGATTAAGACTCCGGGCACGGCTTCGGCTGCTTGCACGGCACTTGATGGCTACCCATTGGCCCGACAAGGCAAAGGGGGCAAAGCGCTCAACATGGCGCTCTATTCCTCGGTGATTGGCGATTTCCTGTCGAATATCTCGCTGATTTTCTTTGCGGCCCCCCTCGCGTTACTGGCGCTGCATATCGGCCCGCCCGAGTTCTTTATGCTGATGCTCTTTGCGCTGACGACTGTCGCAGGGGTGTCAGGCGGTTCACTGCTGTTGGGTATGGTCTCTGCGGCACTTGGTCTGCTGCTGGCAACGGTTGGCGAAGACCTCTACGGCTCTTTCCGCTTTGCTTTTGTGCCTGACATGCAAGCCGGCCTGTCGATTGCACCGGTTCTGATTGGCCTTTTTGCCCTCCCTGAATTGATCAAATTGGTGGTCATGCGCGCAGCCAAAACTGACGAGGCAGCGCCACTGGGGGCCCAGCATGTGACACGCGAGGAGTTCATGGGGTCGCTGCGTAGCATTCTCAAAGGCTCTGTGATTGGCTCAATCCTGGGTGCAATCCCCGGTATTGGACCCTCCTCTGCGGCATTCTTTTCTTATGGTGAAGCGCAACGGAGTTCCAAGAACGGCGCTAACTTCGGGAAAGGCGAACTTGAGGGTATCGCTGCGTCAGAATCTGCGAATAACGGTGCCTGCGGGGCAACGATGATCCCGCTTCTCGCATTAGGCGTGCCCGGCGATGTGATCACCGGCGTGATGCTTGGTGCCTTCATGATCCAAGGGCTAACTCCAGGCCCGCTGCTGTTTCAAACCAACATGCATGAAATTTACATGCTGTTCATCGGTATGTTGTTCTCTTCGGTGCTTTTGTTTTTCGCAGGCAAGATCACCATGCGGATGTTCACAAAAGTGGCGCTGATCCCGCAAACCTTGCTGACGCCGTTGGTGCTGCTGCTGTGTATCTTCGGTATCTATTCTATCGCCTCCAGCACCTTCGATGTGGCCGTGCTTCTTGTGATGGGTCTGGTTGGGTTTGGTATGTTTTTGCTGAACATTCCCGCAGCTCCCTTCCTTATTGCATTCATCCTCGGCCCGATGATCGAAGAAAACCTGCGCCGCGCGCTGGCAATATCACGGGGCGATCCCGCGGTGCTGCTCTCATCGCCCATAACATGGGCCTTCGCCGCGCTAATCATCTTTGTGCTTGGGCTAACCGTCCGCCGAGAATTCTCAAAATCTAAAGAAAGACGAGTTCAGCAATGATAGACCTGAGCAAAACAACCTTTGCATTTGATGACCTGACCGGGGACGCGGCAAAGCATCTGGCACATCTGATCTCATTCGATACTGTCTCGTGTAAGTCCAACCGCGCGCTCATTGATTATATGGCTGCATTCTTTGGGGATTTGGGCGGGCGGATCACGATCCTGCCTGACAAAACCGGAACCAAAGCAAATCTGATTGCGGCTTTTGGGCCTGAGGATAAAGCGGGTATCGTCTGGTCAGGTCATACAGATGTTGTCCCCGCAGATGAACCGGAATGGGAAAGTGACCCCTTTGTCGCCGAAATCAAAGGCGACAAGCTCTTTGGTCGGGGCTCTTGCGATATGAAGGGATTTGCTGCCTGTGTTATGGCAGTGGCACCGCAACTGGCACAGGCGGAGCTTGCGCGTCCGATCTACCTTTGCTTTTCCTATGACGAGGAAGTGGGCTGTCTGGGTGCACCTGCGATTGCGAAGTATCTTGGGCAACTGCCTATGCCGCCAGAGTTAGCGATCATCGGCGAACCTTCGATGATGAAGCTGATCACAGGGCAGAAAGGCAAGATCGCCATGCGAGCGCATGTGACGGGCATGGCCGGGCATTCGTCATTCGCCCCAGAGCATGTCAACGCCATTGAGTTTGCGTCCAAGGCGGTTGAACGGATTTCCGAGCGCGGAAGGCTTTATGAAAAAGAGGGTCCCTTCGATCAGGATTTCACCGTACCGCACGCGACGATGCTGGTGACGATGATGCAAGGCGGTGTTGCAACAAATGTTACGCCTGACAATTGCACGCTTACATTCGAATTGCGCTCAATCAGCGGTATGGATCCCGAGCGGGATATGGAACGGCTTTTGGATGGGATCACGCGTGAGATAGTCCCCCCAATGCAAGAGAAAATCCCCGGTACAGGCATCCGTTTCGAAAAGATTTTTTCCTATCCCGCCATGGGCGATGCTCGGGGAACCCAAGGCTTTCAACGTTATGGCGACCTTCTGCCGGCATGGGGGGGGAAGGTTTCATATGGTTCAGAAGGCGGTGTGTTTGAACAAATCGGCGGGATTCCTGCAGTGATTGTCGGGCCGGGTTCTATCGATCAAGCACATAAACCCAATGAGTTCGTAGAGATCGGCCAACTTGCAACCTGCGTTCAGTTTTTGAGCGATCTTATTAGCTTCACCTCTTCGGATCAGGTTTGATGGATCAGCTATCCCCAGAGTTTCGGACCCTGCCGTAAGCTGCAATTTATTGTCTGCGGCAGGGGCAACGCGCCGCATAATCAAACCAACCAGATAAGCCGAACTCTTTCATCGCTTGAGCTACCATCGGTTCGTAGACCCCAAAATCAATTTACCATAATAATAGTTACAGGCTTTAGCGATGTTCGCGGTGTGCGCGCTACCTTGAACTGCGACTCCTATTAGAAAACAATGAGTTATCTAATGAGGAGAACATCGCATGGGAACCGTTTATACGCAACTAAGCATGCAAGAACGTCGACGAATTGAAGGCTGGTGGCATGCGAAGGTGCCTGTCGCCGAGATGGCGCGGGTATTGAAACGCCATAAGTCCACGATCTTTCGCGAGATCAAACGTAACTTCTGGGCTGATGATGCCTTTCCCAAGAAGTATGCTGGATACTTCGGCATGGCGGCTCATCAGATCACACAACGGCGGCGATACACACAACGCAAGCTGATCCGGCACCCTGAACTGTGTCAGCGCGTAGTGAACCATCTAAAGGATGGATGGACGCCTGAACAGATTGGCAACCGGATGATCTTTGATGGAGCCAAGCAGCGCGTTTGCCAGGAAACAATCTACCGATATATCTGCTCCAAAGAAGGCATGTCACAGGACTTGTGGTGGTACCTGCCCATGCATCGCAAGAACCGGACACCCCGCCGTGCTCGAAAGCGTCAGAAATCCAAGTTCGATCGTGATGTTAGCATCCTATTCAGGCCAGATGATGTCGCCCACCGTCGCCAGTTTGGGCATTGGGAAGGCGATTTAATGCTGTTTGAACAGAGACGTGGCCAAGCAAATGTCACGTCGCTGGTTGAGCGCGTCAGTCGTTTCACGGTGATCCTTAAAAACCCCAACAAACGCACCAAACCGGTGATGGGAAAGATACTGAAGGCTATCAAAGACCTGCCCCATATCGCCCGCAGATCCATCACCTTTGATCGAGGTAGCGAGTTCGTCAGCTGGCCGCAATTGCAGGCAAAAATTGGTACACAAACTTGGTTCTGCGATCCCTCGTCACCCTGGCAAAAAGGAACGGTTGAAAATACCAATCGAAGGGCTCGACGGTGGCTACCCAGAAAGCGAGATATACGTCAGCTCACGGATCACGACATCAAAGAAATAAGCGACCGCCTCAACAACACACCGCGCAAATGCTTGGGATGGAAGACACCTGCGGAGGTCTTCAGAGAAAATATGTTGGCGGAAATGGGTCGATCACCCTACCCTCAAAAGGAATAGTGGTCGCAGTTCAGGTATCGCTCACAATCCTGCTTGTCCGGTGCGGTCACTTCAAGAATGTCTACACCGGCGACCTGCATATATCGCAAAAGACCCGCGCCATAGCTGCCGGTGCATTCGACCCCAATCCGTTGCAAGTCTCCGAATGAGCGCATCCATGTCAGCATCAACTTGTAGCCCTGCCGCGTTGTGGCGAAACTCTGCGTTCCCAGCACCTGATCGTTGTCGTCGACAACAGCTGCGACATGGAGGTCTTTGTGCGTATCAACCCCGCCAACAACTGGGGTGGTTTGTTTGGATTTGGCCATAGGATCATCCTTTCCGGCAGTGTCAAACTTGCTTCGTCGACAAAAATGCACGGACAGGACAGTCATGAGACCAAATGGTCAGGCCCTTCTTGGGTCACGCGGCATCTTCGAGACAAAGCCTCACCGCAAGGCGTTCCCGGGCGGTCAACAGGTCCAAGGAAAGACACGTGTCTGGTCGGTCGTTGTTTGGGTCAAACCAAACCGGAAAGCGAAGCGGCACCAACCCAGCGAACGGTCGATCGGTGTTTGCGTCAAACCACCCGAGAACTGGTTACCATCATATGACTGTCGGTGTTTACAACCTGTTCGCAACGGCAATTGGCGGCGTGGTTCGATGATGGAGGCACCCCCTTTGCCCGCGTTGTGCCCAATGGCATCGACCTGGTCGATTGGCCGTTCTGCCCCCGAGGCGACGCCACTGCCGCCTGGATGGGCCGCATTACGCCAGCCAAGGGGCCGCATCTCGCTGCACAGGCTGCGAAGCTCGCTGGCATCCCACTGACGCTTTACGGTACCATCGAGGATCAGGCGTACTTCGACAAAGAAATCGCGCCGCTTCTAGCGGAGAACGTGCAATACGGCGGCCTGCTCCAAGGCGCGGACCTGACCAACGCCATCGCCCGCGCCTCCGTCCTGTTGTTCACGCTGCTTTGGGACGAACCCTTCGGCCTAGCCGCGATTGAGGCCATGGCCTGCGGCTTGCCAATCGCCGCGGTCGAGAATGGCGCGATCCGCGAGGTGGCGGGTGATATGGCGCGTTATGCTGGTGCGAACGCAGGCGAGTTGGCAAATGCGTTGAAGGAGGCTATCGGCATTCCCCGTACTGCCGCGCGGAAGCGGGTGGAGCGGTTGTTCACGCTAGGCCAGATGCTGGCAGAGTATGTGGGGTTGTATGCCCGGGCGATTGAGGCTGTAGGGGAAGGCTTTGACGTGCCGGATTTTGAGGCGTTTCAATTGCCACCCGCCCCCAACCTTACGCCTGCGCTAGATACCGTCGCCAGTCACCAAGCTGGGTGATGTCTGTACTATCTGCAATTGCTTCGGCCTCACAAATGAACCCTTTTACCTGCAGCCCGTCTGACAGATCGACAGTGCCTATTCCCAGCGGGGCAGGAATGTCCTTCAGAAAGCTGCCGACAGTTTCAACGGGAAGGGACCAAATCTCTACCGCGATGGGGGCACCCGATCCGGAGATACCTTTCACCAATCCCGGCCTGGCAGGGGGATCTCCGGCGAGAGCGTAGAAGCGATAGCTATCGGTGGTTGTCGCCGCGCCGAGATAAATCGCGCCTCGCTCGGTCAGCTGATAATTCAGTGGCAACCCGTCCATATGGGCACCGCACACTGCGAGAGTCAGGCCGTCGGTTGCCGCAGGTTTGGGGGTGGGAGCACTGGTGAACGGCCAATCGGTCGCTCCCAATTTGCGCTGTCCTGCCGCCTCAAGAGCGAGGCCCGAAGCCGCGATTTCGGCATCTTTTCCTGCAGCGGCTAGCAATGTGACGCTACCGGGGCGGCCATCGCTGCGCGCCGGTACGGGCACGGCGATGCCGCACATGTCCAGAAGGTTGACGAAATTTGTATAGGTGCCGAAGTTCGAGTTCGGCCCGATCGGGTCGGCCTCCAGCTCGGCGACAGTGTGGAAGGTCGGAATGGTCGGCACGCAGAGCATATCCAAGCCTTCAAGCGCGGTTTCAGCAATTCGAGACAGCTCTTTCAGCCGGTACATTCCGCGAAACGCATCCGCGGCAGAGAGCGCCTCGGCCTTGCAAATGACCTGGCGGGTGACGGGTAAGATGGACTCTGGCTCTTTGTGCAAAAGATCCGCAATGACCGTATAACGCTCCGCCACCCAGGCACCTTCATAGAGCATATCGGCCACGTCGTAGAGCGGTGTGAAATCGATTTCGCGTATCTCGGCACCTTGGTCGCGCAACAGATCCACCGCGGCATTGAACGACGCCTCTTGGACAGTGTCACCCGAAAAGCGGATGCTTTCGCGGCTAGGGATGCCGATCAAGGGGGCGGGTTTTGGCGCAGCAAGGGCGGGAGCCGAGATGTGTCGTGCATAGGCATCGGCGGCATCATAGGCGCAGGCGACGGAGAAAGCCGTATAGGCGTCCGCGACGGTGAGCGCGAAAACCGAGATCGTCTCGACCGATCTACACGCGGGCACGACGCCAGTTGCGGACAAGGCACCAAGGGTTGGTTTCAGACCTACGATATTGTTCAGCGCTGCCGGCACCCGCCCGGAGCCGGCCGTATCTGTGCCAAGCGAGAAGGCGACGATGCCATGGCCTACCGCCACGCCGGAACCGCCGGAGGAACCGCCGGGCACGATTTCAGGATCTATGGAGTTGCGCGGCGCGCCGTAGGGGGTGCGTACGCCCACAAGCCCAGTGGCGAATTGATCAAGGTTGGTCTTGCCGATGAAAATTGCCCCCGCCTCGCGTAGTTTGGCCACGACAAAGGCATCTTGCGTCGGGGTATAGGCATAGGCGGGGCAGGCGGCAGTCGTTTCATAGCCCGCGACATCGATGTTGTCCTTAACCGCAAAGGGCACGCCCCAAAGCGGTTTGGCGGGGTCATATGGACCGAGCGCGGCCGCCTCTGCTTGAGCGTCAGCTTCGCTAGCCATCGATAGAAAGATGCATGGGTCATCCACAACCCGAAAACGGGTATAGACCTGTGCGATGATCTGTTCAGGTGACACGCCGCGCGCATAGGTCGCGTGGAGATCGGGGATGGTCATCGCAATATCAGTCATAGGAGGCTCTTTTATAATTCAAATAAGGAAATCGTCGCGTGCAGTACCACTGGGCTTGCCTCAGTCGTCCTCTGTTGCGCTGCAGAATTCAAATGCTAAGAATTCACAAAAGCGGTGCAAAAAATGCACCATTGAGGACAAGGGGCCTTTCCGATGAAACATCTGCAAACTTTCCGCTTCATTGAGGCGGTGTCGCGCGCGGGCTCAATTCGGAAGGCAGCGGATGATATGAACATCACGGCCTCTGCCCTGAACCGCCGCATCCAGCGGTTCGAAGAGGAGTTCGGCGTCGAAATCTTCGAACGCTTACCGCGCGGTGTCCGTCTGAACCCTGCGGGCGAGTTGCTGATGCAGCACTTCCTGATGCAGGAATCGGATCTGCGCCGGGTGAGAAGCCAGGTCGCTGATCTTTCCGGCGAACGACGGGGTCATGTGACTGTGGCTTGCTCTCAGGCGCTGATCCCGTATTTTCTGCCGGCACGCACCGCCGCCTACCGGCGCGACCATCCCGGGGTCACTTTTTCTGTTCAGGTGCGCGACCGCGAAGATGCGGAGCGTGATCTGGCGGAATTCAAAAGCGACCTAGCGTTGGTCTTCGAGCCTGTACATATGGTCGACTTGGAAGTGCTGATGCGGATCCCGCAAGTCATTCATGCCATCATGCGACGCGATCACCCCTTGGCTGTGAAGCCAGAGGTGCGGCTACGTGACTGTCTGGACCAACCCCATGTGATCCCGTCGCGCCGATATGGGGTGCGGGCTATGCTGGATGATGCTGCCGCGCGGGGGTCACGCCCGCTGCGCCCAATCGCGACATCAGACAGTTTCGAGTTCATGCGCCATTACGTACTGCATGAAAACGCGATCGCATTCCAAATCCCGATCGGGCTGAATATGGGGGACTGCGGTCAGCTAACCTCGCGCCCACTGGCGTTACGTGACGTCGCGGCGGGTAGTCTGGTGCTGTGTCAGTTGCGCGGTCGGACCTTGCCTGTGGCTTCCGCTCGTTTCGGATTGGCCCTTTCCACCGCATTAGAACAGTTTTCCGCCGCTTAGAAAGCGGCTTATGCCGGACAATTTCTTGAGTGATGCATTTTTTGCACCGCTTTGTGTAAAAATGAGCAGACGTAATCACCGCAAGGATTTTGTAGTCATTGAATCACATCAGATGCGTTCTCTCCTCCCAGGGCGGCGCACCATCATTGGAGATTTAAATGACACATGCACCGATCCTGAACCGCCGGGGCTTCCTTGGCACTTCTGCCGCTTTGCTGGGCACCGCCGCGTTGAGCGGTCTGGCACGTCCCGCCATGGCTGCCGACCCGCTGACAGTGGGATTCATCTACGTCGGGCCCAAAGACGATTTCGGCTATAACCAAGCACACGCCGAAGGTGCCGCAGCGGTCAAGGCAATGTCTGGCGTGGTCGTGCTGGAAGAAGAAAACGTCCCCGAAAGCCAAGACGTGCAGAATTCGATGGAATCGATGATCAATTTCGATGGAGCCAAGCTGATCTTCCCCACCTCCTTTGGCTACTACAAACCCCATGTGCTTGAGACAGCGCCGAAACACCCTGACGTACGGTTCGAACATTGCGGCGGTCTGTGGTCCGAAAACGATCCATCGAACGCTGGTTCCTATTTTGGCTATATCGGCATGGGACAGTACCTGAACGGCGTTGCGGCCGGTCATGCGACCAAGACCAAGAAGATCGGTTTCGTCGCGGCCAAACCGATTCCGCAGGTGCTTAACAACATCAACTCCTTCCTGCTGGGCGCGCGTTCGGTTGACCCGACGATCGTCTGTCAGGTGATCTTCACCGGTGAATGGTCACTCGCGGTAAAAGAAGCCGAAGCCACCAATGCGCTGGCAGACCAAGGCTGTGATGTGGTGACCTGCCACGTCGATGGGCCAAAGGTGATCTGTGAAACAGCTGTCTCGCGCGATATCTTTGTCTGTGGCTACCACGCTGACCAGACCCCGGTTGCAGGCGACAAATACCTGACCGGTGCCGAATGGAACTGGGCGAATGTCTATACCGACATGGTGGCCAAAACTCTTTCAGGAGAGCAGATCCCGAACTTCGTGCGTGGCGGGCTGGCTGATGGCTTCATCAAGATGAGCCCCCTCGGCCCCGCCGTGAGCGATGCGGCCCGAGCGCAATTTGAAGCGACAAAAGCCGAAATCGAAGCCGGCGGATTTGCCGCGATCAAAGGACCGCTGAAAGACAACAAGGGCAATGTGATCGCCGCCGAAGGAGAATCCTTTGTCGAAACTGATGTTGCGCTCGAAAGCATGGACTACCTTGTCGAAGGCGTGATCGGGTCCACCAGCTAATATGACTTTGGTTGCTCAAGCTGAAAAGCCTGCGGCCATTGTGGCGCGGTCCTTTATAAGGATCGCGCCACGGGCCGAGGCTGTGGTGATCCCGATCTGTGCTTTGCTGGCTGGTTTCGCTTTATTTAGTCTCTTTTTGCTGATGGTCGGGAAATCTCCGGTCGATTTTTATCTGCTGGTTTGGAAGGCGGGATTTTCCTCTGAATTCTCGTGGCAAAACACGTTATCGCGCGTGGCACCGCTGGTGCTCGCGGCACTTTGCATCGCGCTTCCCGCGCGACTGGGACTTGTGGTTATCGGCGGTGAAGGCGCAATTGTACTGGGCGGTCTGGCGGCGGCAGTTGTAGGCACCGCTGTTGAGAGTATGCCGGTTGCGCTTGGTATGGTCGCAATGGCGATCGCCGCGATGATTGTCGGCGGCATCTGGATCGGTGCCGTGGGCGCGTTGCGTATCAAACGGGGCGTGAACGAAACCATCGCATCCCTGCTAATGGCCTATATCGCCATCGCTCTGCTGAACCATTTCGTCGAAGGACCGTTCCGCGATCCGGCCTCGCTCAACAAACCCTCCACGGTGCCGCTGACGGATAGTTTACGTGTCGGGGATATGCCGTTTCTTCCGTCGCATTGGGGCATCCTTGCGGGCGTGCTTGCCTGCATCTTTGCGTGGGTTCTGATCGAACGTACGACGCTTGGATTTGCCGCTCGTATTGCTGGCGACAACGTGCGCGCTGCGCAGGTGCAAGGGCTACCCGTAGGCCGTCTAGTGATCGGCTTTACCGCGCTTGGCGGCGCCTTCGCAGGACTGGCGGGCTACTTCGAAGTGACCGCGGTGCATGGTTCTGCCAATGCGTCGTTGGTCGCGGGCTATGGCTATACCGGCATCCTGATCGCCTTCCTTTCACGGCATAATCCGCTGGCAATCCTGCCGGTCGCGGTTCTGTTTGGCGGGTTCGAAGCCTCTAGCGGGCTGATCCAGCGGCGCATGGAATTGCCTGATGCCACAATCCTCGTCTTCGAAGGTATCGTGTTTCTGGTGATCCTGCTGAGCGAGGCGCTCTACGGGCGGCTGTCAATCTTTACCTCTGCCTTCTGGGAGAAACGCTAATGGAACAGGTAGATGTCGGCCTGTGGGGCGTGCTTATCGCCATTCTGGGCGGGGCCATCCGCGTCTCGACCCCGTTTATCTTTGTGTCTCTGGGGGAGCTTTTGACCGAACGTTCTGGCCGGTTCAACCTTGGTCTAGAAGGTATATTGGTGTTCGGCGCGATGAGCGGCTACGCCGTGGCTTACGAAACCAGCAGCGCATTCATTGGCGTGTTGGCAGCGGCAGCGGCGGGGGCTTGTTTTGGGTTGTTGCATGGGTGGATCTGCAAGTTCAAAGGGGTGAACGACATTGCTGTCGGGATCGCCATGATGCTGCTCGGCATGGGGCTCGCCTTCTTTTTCGGCAAACCCTATATCCAGCCACAAGCGCCTGATCTGCCTGCGATCAGCTTGGGCTGGTGGTCTGATATCCCGCAGCTGCGGGCCGCACTTGAGGTAAATGTGCTGTTCATTGTTGGCGGGCTGCTAGCGCTTGCCATTGCATGGATGTTGCGTACCACCCGCATGGGGCTGCGCTTGCGCGTGGTCGGGGACAGTACCGATGCGGCGCGTGCTATGGGGCTGAGCCCCGATAGCATCCGGCTGCTCGCAACCGGCGCGGGTGGGGCATTGGCTGGCGTCGGCGGTGCTTACCTATCGCTCTATTATCCCGGCAGCTGGACGGAAGGTATTTCGTCGGGCCAAGGGCTTATGGCCATTGCGCTGGTAATTTTTGCCCGCTGGAACCCGATCAACTGCTTTTGGGCGGCACTGCTCTTTGGCGGGGCCGGCGCACTTGGCCCAGCCTTACAATCGGTCGGCATCACCGAAGGCTATTACCTCTTTGGTGCCGCACCCTACGCCCTGACACTGGGCCTTTTAATCCTCACCAGCGCACCCGATCGCGCGGTACAAGGCGCACCGCTTGCGCTGACACTGACGAAATAAGGATAGAGACTATGAATGGTTTAGGTGGACTGAACAAATCTGACCAAGGTGTCGTGATCGGCATGGTGCAGCTACAGCTGCCAAATGTCGCGACCAAAGCTGAACTGACAGCACAAACTGCCCGCGTGGTAGAGCTGGTCGGCAAGGCGCGCCGCAACATGGCGACGATGGATCTGGTGGTATTCCCTGAGTACATGCTGCACGGGCTGTCGATGAACACCGACCCTGAGATCATGTGCTCCATGGACGGACCGGAGGTTGCGGCGCTCAAGCAGGCCTGCGTCGACAATGACATCTGGGGCTGCTTTTCAATCATGGAGCTGAACCCCGGCGGGTATCCCTATAACACCGGCCTGATCATCGACCCGCAGGGTGAGGTCCAGCTGTACTATCGCAAGATGCATCCTTGGGTACCGGTAGAACCGTGGGAGCCAGGCGATGGCGGCATTCCTGTCTGCATCGGCCCCAAAGGTGCCAAGATCGGTCTGATCATCTGTCACGACGGGATGTTCCCCGAAATGTCGCGCGAAGCGGCGTATAAGGGGGCCGAGATCATGATCCGTACCGCGGGATATACCGCCCCGATGCGCGAGGCGTGGCGGTTTACCAACCAATCCAACAGCTTCTGTAACCTGATGATCACCGCGAACGTCTGTATGTGCGGCTCTGACGGCACCTTTGACAGCATGGGTGAGGCGATGATCATCGACCACGAAGGCACGGTCATCGCGCATGGCAATACCGGACGCGTGGACGAGATCATTACCGCCGAGGTTCGCCCCGATATCGTCCGCGAGGCGCGCATTGGCTGGGGCGTCGAGAATAATCCCTATCAGTTCGGGCACCGCGGATATGTTGCGGTGAAAGGCGGCGCGCAGGATTGCCCTTATACCTATATGACCGATCTGGCGAAGGGGGCGTACCGCCTGCCGTGGGAAGATGAGGTCAAGATCACTGACGGCACAAGCTGTGGCTTCCCGCTGCCTAACCGCAAGTTCGCAGAGCAGGAGCCGCAGACGTGACCACCGTTCAAAGCCACCCCTACGCCTGGCCCTATAACGGCGATCTGCGCCCCGAGAATACGGCTTTGGTCATTATCGATATGCAGACCGATTTCTGCGGGGTCGGCGGCTATGTCGATCACATGGGCTATGACCTGTCGCTGACCCAAACACCGATCGCGCCAATCAAATCGCTGTTGGCGGACATGCGGGCCAAGGGCTACCACATTATCCACACCCGCGAAGGGCACCGCCCCGATATGGCGGATCTGCCCGCGAACAAGCGCTGGCGCAGTCAGCAGATCGGGGCCGGGATCGGCGACAGCGGCCCCTGCGGCAAGATCCTGATCCGCGGGGAGGCGGGGTGGGACATCATCCCAGAGCTTGCCCCGTTCGAGGGAGAGGCGATCATCGACAAGCCTGGCAAGGGCAGCTTCTATGCGACCGATTTCGAGCTGATCCTGCGCACAAGGCAGATCGAGAATCTGATCCTCACCGGCATCACCACCGATGTTTGTGTTTCCACCACGATGCGAGAAGCGAATGATCGCGGGTTCGAATGTGTGGTCGTCGAGGATTGTTGCGGGGCCACTGACCCTGCGAACCATGCTGCGGCGATCAAGATGGTCACGATGCAGGGCGGCGTCTTTGGGGCCGTGACCACCAGCGCTGATCTGATCGCGGGGCTTCCGGCATGACGGCCCCCACGCGCTCGTCAGGCGGTGCCATCAGCGTCGAAGCCGTCGGCATGACCATGCGTTTTGGTGATTTCACAGCGCTCGATGATGTCTCTCTCAAGATACCGGCGGGCAGCTTCCATGTGCTGTTGGGCGAAAACGGTGCCGGAAAATCGACGCTGGTGAAATGCCTCATGGGGTTTAACCGCGCCACAAGCGGCGAGATGATTGTGGATGGCGCTCAGACGTTCATGACCGATCCGAAGGTTGCGCAATCACTGGGGCTGGGAATGGTCTATCAGCATTTCACCCTGGTTCCCGCGCTTACCGGTGCTGAAAACCTGGTGATCAGTCGGGCCGACACGCCAAGCATCATCGACTGGGCGCAGGAACATCAGTCGCTTCAAACCTTCATGGCGACCATGCCATTCAGCGTTCCGCTCGACCGTCCGGTGAACCAGCTTTCCGCAGGCGAAAAGCAAAAGCTTGAGATCATCAAACAGCTTTACCTTGGCAACCGGTTTTTGATCTTGGACGAGCCGACGTCGGTGCTGACCCCAACCGAAGCGGATGAGGTTTTGGGCCATATCCGCGCGATGACGGACGCGGGCGCGCTGACTGTGCTTATGATCTCGCATAAATTCCGCGAGGTGACGGCTTTTGCCGATCACGTGACGATCTTGCGCCACGGCAAATATGTCGCCGGCGGAGCTGTTGCCGAGATGAGCATAGAAGAGATGAGTGCAGCCATGATGGGCAAAGCGCCTGTCCTTAATCCGCGTGTTCGGGTTGATACGGCGCGCAAACCTGTGCTGCACCTACATAACATTCAGGCGCATGACCGCAGCGGGCTAAAGAGTATCCAGATCGACGAGGTGACCCTGCATTCCGGCGAGGTTCTGGGCATCGCGGGCATTTCCGGCAACGGCCAGATGGAGCTGATGGAAATCCTGACAGGCCAGCGCCGCATCCAAGCGGGCAAGATTCTGGCCAATGGCACCCCCTACACCGCCACAAGGGCAGAGGCTCGGAAGCACAAAATCCGCTACCTGCCCGAAGAACCCCTGCGCAACGCTTGCGCCCCAAAGATGAGCGTCGCCGATAATCTTGCGTTCAAGATGTTCGACGTCGGCCGCACTGGCCGGCCCGCGTTCTGGTGCAATCGCAAAGACATGGCGCGCAATGCGGATCAGCTGATTGCGAAATTTAACGTCAAGACAACCTCACCTGACGCACGTATCGCCTCGCTTTCCGGCGGGAACGTGCAACGCGCTGTTCTGGGGCGCGAGTTGACCGGCGAAGTGAATGCGTTGATCATCTCCAACCCCTGTTTTGGGCTGGATTTCGGTGCCGTTTCCGCCATCCGCGACCGCATCATCGAAGCACGCAACAACGGCACGGCAGTACTGCTGATAAGCGAGGATCTTGACGAGATCATGGAGCTTTCTGACCGGATTCTGGTCATGTCCGAAGGGCGCATTGCCTTTGAAACCACCGCCGTCTCGGCCGATCTTACCGAGATCGGGCAGCATATGGCAGGGCATGCCGCATGATGCAGATCCCCGCCCGACCTTTCGACTTTCCGCTCGCACGTGATCGGGTTGCGCTGGTCATTATCGACATGCAGCGCGATTTCATCGAACTCGGCGGCTTTGGGGCTAGCCTTGGCAATGATGTCCGCCCGCTACAGGCAATCGTGCCCACGGTTGCGCGGCTGCTGGCGGGCTTCCGCACTGCAGGCCTGCCGATCTTCCACACCCGCGAAGCACACCGCCCCGACCTGGCCGATTGCCCACCCGCAAAACGTTTACGCGGTGCGCCCGCGCTACGCATTGGGGACGCGGGCCCTATGGGCCGCGTATTGATCGCGGGCGAGCCCGGTTGCGAGATCATCCCCGAGCTTACCCTGCTGCCCGCCGAGACGGTGATCGACAAACCCGGCAAAGGTGCCTTCTACGCCACAGATTTTGGCGACGAGCTTGCCGCACGAGGGATCACCCAACTTGTCTGCGCAGGTGTCACGACCGAGGTCTGCGTTCAAACCACCATGCGCGAGGCCAATGATCGAGGGTTTGAGTGCCTCTTGGCCACTGATGCAACCGAGAGCTATTTTCCAACCTTCAAGGTCGCTGCTATCGAAATGATCGTCGCCCAAGGCGGCATTGTCGGCTGGGCAACCGATACGGATACAATTCTAGGAGCGATTAATGGCTGAGGGTCTGTCATCACCACGCGTGTTTAGGGGCCTAGTGCCCGATGGCTGGCAAAACATGACGTTCGAGCCCTTTCGCGAAGGCGTCGAGATTTGCCATCTCACCCGCGGCGGCCCAGACGTCGCCCTGCTGCGCTACGCCCCGGGAGCCTCCGTCCCACGCCACCGCCATCAAGGGTTGGAGATGATCATCGTCTTGTCCGGAAGCCAAAGCGATGAAAACGGGCGGTATATGACCGGAGATGTAGTGCTGAATCCTGAAGGAAGTGAGCATGAGGTCTGGTCAGAGGATGGATGTACCGTCCTGATCCAGTGGGAACGGCCGGTGGCGTTTGTCGGGTGAGCGACAAACCTTATCTGAATCGCCTTGCTGAGCGAAGATCTTTTGATTGAATGCCACGCTACAGAGTTTTAGCAAGCCCGTTTGCACCGCATTTACAGGTCAGAATCTTATATTCTCCATTCCCATCGCTAGCGCGCGCTACCAACAAGAGGTAAGCGGTGCTCCCACCCCACCTTCCTTGTGAGCTGCAGATCTGGGAATTTGAAGGTGAGTATCGGAACGTGAAGATTGCCTTCAAAGGCAGCCAGTATCCGAAAAGCGTCATCCTGTACGCGGTGTTTTTCTATGTCCGATATGCGGTTTCCTATCGCGATTTGGAGGAGATCATGGCGGAACGAGGTGTCGAAGTTGACCATACGACCCTGAACCGGTGGGTCGTGAAATATGCCCGTTGATCGCCGCGAACGCCCAGGCCAAGAAGCGACCGACAGCCGTTTCCTGGCGGATGCACGAGACTTACATCAAGGTCAAAGGCAAGTGGGCCTACTATTACCGAGCTATCGCCAAATTCAGAAAAACCCTTGATTTCATGCTGTCAGAGTGCCGGGACGAGGCAGAAGCTACCGCATTTTTCGCTCGAGCAATCGGGAGTAACGGCTTCCCCGATAGGGTGGTCATCGACAAAAGCGGCGCAAATCTCGCCGGGCTTTGACAACCTGCAATTTGCCAAACTTTGCGACAGAAACTAGGAAACCCGTAGTTTAACAGTCACAAAGGCGGTAAGCCCTGGTATGCGGAATCATGTCCTACGCCACTGTACGCTTTCACGGGTATGTTCTCGACGGCATGTGAATGCAGCGCACTTCGGGTTTCCGCCCGATCTGCATGAGTAACCTTCGCGTCAGGATGGCAGATGGCGGGTCTGCTTAGGGCCGGGATCGCTCATCCGGTTAGTCGCGCCGAAGCCTGCGAGGTTAAGATCTGCATGCCGCACCGCCGCAAGTCCGGTTTAGCCCGTTTCGCTAGAATTCTGCTTCGCAGCGAATGGCTGCTGTTAAAACATTGCAAGAAACGTTCAGCTACCGCTTGGTTTTCGGAAAGGGGATTATGAAAATATCAAGCGAGGTGGTAAGCGCATGTTCCAAAAGCGTGCGCTCTTGATCGCACCACGTTGGTGGCTGACAAAATGAACAATGCATAAAACTGTCGTATAACTGCAGCCCACCCGTCACTAGCATTATTTAAATTCGGAGGAATAGTCGTCATTTCTCGGAGATTTCTTCATGCCTCAAATCACGTTTTCGCGCCGTCAGGCTTTACTGAGTGGTGCTGCACTAGGTGCCTCGTTGGCCATGCCATCCCTGTCGCGCGCACAATCGCGCCCCCTGATCACGCATGGCATTATGTCGGGCGATGTCGCCCACGATGGAGCTGTCATTTGGGGGAGGGCCGACCGTGAGGTAAAAATGTTAGTTGAGTGGGCTACAACCGAAAGTATGTCGGACGCTCGGGCAGCCCCGTCTTTGGCCGTTGGCACACCCACGGATTTTTCTGGCAAACTCGCGCTGACCGGGCTGCCTAGCGATCAGGACATTTTTTATCGTGTGACGATGGCCGATTTGGCTGACGGGACTCGGTCAGAGCCGACCACGGGCCAGTTTCGCACTGCCCCGATGGGAAATCGCGATATTAGCTTTGTGTGGTCTGGTGATACCGCAGGGCAAGGCTGGGGCATCGATGAAGATCGCGGGGGCATGACTACCTACGCCACAATGTTGGGCCATGCACCGGATTTTTTTCTGCACTCTGGCGATACCGTCTATGCTGACGGCCCATTGCAAGAAGAGGTTGAACTTGCAGACGGTACCATTTGGAAGAATATTGTGACATCTGCCAAATCAAAGGTGGCCGAAACACTGGAAGAATTCCGTGGCCAACATCTTTACAACTACATGGATCACAATGTGCGGGCCTTCAATGCTGCTGTCCCAATCATTGCCCAATGGGACGACCATGAGGTCACGAACAACTGGTATCCCAACGAAGTTTTATCCGCTGATGATCGATATACCGTCAAATCAATGCAGCTCTTGTCATCGCGCGCAACGCAGGCATTTCACGATATGTTGCCGACCCGGCAAACCCTCAGCGAACCAATGCGGGTTTATCGCAAGGTGCCGTATGGACCCCTGTTGGACATCTTCGTTATCGACATGCGCACATATCGCGGTGACAACACCCCAAATACTGAGGCTGAGGGCGCACCGTTTCTTGGTGCCGAACAATTGGCTTGGCTTAAACGAGAGCTGGTGAATTCAACGGCTACGTGGAAGGTGATTGCGTCGGACATGCCAATCGGCATGATGGTCCGCGACGGCGAAACCAATATGGAAAACGGCGCTAATGGCGACGGCCCCGTACTAGGCCGTGAGCAGGATATCGCGGCGATCCTGTCCTTCATCAAAACTGCGCAGATCACAAACACGGTATGGCTGACGGCTGATGTACATTATACAGCAGCGCATCATTACTCTCCAGACCGCGCGGTTTTTCAGGACTTCGACCCCTTCTGGGAGTTCGTTTCTGGCCCGCTACACTCCGGTACGTTTGGTCCTTCGGATTACGATAACACTTTCGGACCAGAGGTTCGTTTTGCCAAACATCCCGAAGCGGGTCAGGCCAACCTGCCGCCCAGCGATGGCCTACAGTTTTTTGGCAAGGTCAATATTGCAGCAGACACAAGCGTGATGACGGTGCGCCTAATGGACAGCGCAGATGTGGAGCTATGGTCTGTGGAATTGGAGCCTGCAATTACATGATTTCTGCTTAGCGCTTTGTCATAAAACCGAAGAGTTCGAGTTGTAATCGGACGAGCATCCCATGGCTACAAAGGCCGATGCATCTTATAATCACGTCAGGAAGTTACTACCATGGAAAAGCAGAATAACGCACATCTCTCTTGGGATGAATACGACGAGCTGCGCGACCCCCGCCCAGATAACAACGCGTTCGATGCTGTCGTCGAACGCGCGGTGTCACGTCGTGGTTTCTTGGGCGGCGCTTTGGCATTTGGATCAGGTGCTGCTGTAATGGGGACGGGCCTGTTTGGTTCCGCTACTTCTGCGCGGGCACAAGGATCTACATTCGCATTCCAGCCTATCGGTATTGCGACTGATTTCGATATACACGTCCCGCAGGGTTATCAGTGGAAACCTTTGGTACGCTGGGGCGATGCGCTATTCTCAGAGGCTGAGGGGGCATACTCGCCTGAAAACGGTGTCCAAAATGACTTGGCAGACAGAGTTTTCGGCGAGAACACGGACGGTATGGAAACGTTTGTCGATGGCGACAAAATCATTTTGGCCATCAACTCAGAATACGCAAACCCTGACATCAACCTTCCTGCCGAAACCCAGGGTGTGCCGCAGTCTGCCGAACAGGTGCAGATTCTGAAGAATATTCAGGGCGTTACCGTTCTGGAGATCGCCGATCAGGGTGATGGGTACCAGGTTGTTGTAGATAGTCCCTATAACCGTCGCATCACACATGAAACGCAAATGACTATGGACGGACCGGCGGACGGTTCTGACCTTGTTCGCACCAATGCTGATCCGGAGGGCAAGTCCCCGAAGGGCACGATGAACAACTGTGGTTCCGGCAAAACGCTGTGGGGCACCTACCTAACCTGCGAAGAGAACTTTAACGGATACTTTGGCACTACGGGCGAGCGCGAAGCGACCGAGGGTGAAATCCGCTACGGCATCGGGGGTGAAGGTCGCTACGCTTATGAAAAATTCGACGCGCGGTTTGATTTATCCAAAGAGCCTAACGAACCTAATCGTCACGGATGGGTGACCGAGGTTAATCCATTAGACCCGCAATCTACGCCGGTCAAACACACAGCTCTGGGCCGCTTCAAGCACGAGAACGCTGAGATGGTACAGGCCAAAGATGGCCGGATCGTTGTCTACATGGGCGACGATGAGCGCGGTGAGTTCATTTACAAATATGTCTCGAACGGTACCTGGGCAGAAGGTCAGCCGACCGATGGTCTACTAAGCGATGGCATACTGCATGTCGCTAAGTTCAACGACGATATGTCCGGCGAATGGCTACCACTAACACCTGAAACCACCGGTATGGATATCGCAGAGATGCTCGTCTTTGCGCGCATGGCAGGTTCCAAGGTCGGTGCGACAACAATGGACCGCCCCGAATGGATCGCTGCCAACCCATTGCGCGTAGAGGCCTATTGCGCTCTGACCAACAATAAGAACCGTGGAGTGAAGCCGAACGCAGGCGGGGACGAAACCCCCGTGGGCGGTCCCAACCCACGCGAGACCAATAAATTTGGTCAGATTGTGCGTTGGCGCCCTACCGGTGAAGATCATGGCGCGCCTGACTTCACTTGGGATCTTTATGTCATGGCAGGCAACCCCAGCGTCTATGATAACAAATACGCTGGCTCCAACAACGTTAACGAAGGCAACATGTTCAACTCGCCTGATGGCATGGCATTTTCGTCTGATGGCCTGTTGTGGATTCAGACTGACGGCGACGACAGCAATGCGGAAGAGTTCAAAGGCCAGGGAAACAACCAGATGCTGATTGGCGACCCTAAAACCGGAGAGATCGCGCGCTTTCTTACAGCGCCCCACGGTGCTGAAGTGACCGGTCTAACTTGGTCACCTGACCGAAAAACTGCTTTTGTTGGCATCCAACATCCGGGCGGTTCGTGGCCCGACAATGTCGGCAAACCGCGCTCGTCCGTCATTTCCATCTGGCGCGAAGATGGAGCAACGATAGGCTAATCTTTATTAGCTTTAAAACTTAGGGCGGGCGGCATTGTAAAATGGTATTGCCCGTCCGCCACGTTCTTCTGAACCCGGCTGCCCTTCTATTCAGTCAGAGACAGTATTCTAAAAACCGCCTTGTATTGAATACACTTGGAAGCAGCTATTGGCGCAGCCGCAGCAAAAGTACACTTTGTCCGCAGTTCGGGCGCCGGCCGCATCTCTCACTGCCGACCTTGCCTGCGGGCGCAGCCGGAGTCCGGTTTGAGCCCAGATTGAACCGCCCCGGTTTTACCGGAGACGGTTTAGTTCTTCTCAAGCGACTTTATCGAATGTGTTCAGGTTTGCATAGAACGCCTCCTCAGCTTCAGTTGGTGTGATGTATCCGATTGGTTCGAGCAGACGACGATTGTTGAACCAATCGACCCATTTGAGGGTCTCCCACTCGACCGCATCTGCAGTCTTCCACGGCCCCAATCTGTGGATCACCTCTGCTTTGAACAGGCCAATCATTGTCTCGGCCAGCGCGTTGTCATAGCTGTCACCTACCGTCCCCACACTGGGTTCCAGGCCCGCGT
>Ga0207889_1000055_pt1 | contig 99062 bp, 87 predicted proteins | sample LinPmetageLP47_FD_184058 | JGI IMG/M metagenome (GOLD analysis project Ga0207889, IMG submission 184058) | Marine viral communities from the Pacific Ocean - LP-47 (SPAdes) | ecosystem: Environmental > Aquatic > Marine > Oceanic | place: Pacific Ocean | collected 2011-06-12 | reverse complement strand
CATGATGCCGGTCGCCACGCCGCCCAATGCCATCGTGTTCGCCACCGGCCGCATGACCATTCAGTCGATGATGCGGGCCGGTCTGGCGCTGAACGTGACCTGCGTGATTCTGGCCACGCTCATCCCGTACTTCCTCATCAGCTGGTTCTGGTAGGCGCTATGGTTTGCACGCCGGCGACCGGTCAGGCTTAGCGTGGCCCGCGCGCTTGCGCCACCGGCTGCGCTCCATGTCGATGGCGATGCTTTCATTGCCATCGACGTGGAGACGGCCAACGGCGATCCGGCCAGTATCTGCCAGATCGGCGTTGCACGGTTTGCCGGCGGGGAGCTGGTGGATAATCGCGCCTGGCTGATCAATCCGCAGACCTGGTTCTCGCGCGACAATATCGCCATCCACGGCATCCACGCAGCAGACGTGCGTGACGCGCCAAGCTGGGCCGACGGCTACCCCGAGCTCGTCGACCTGCTCGCCGGCCAGATTGTGGTCTCGCATACCGCGTTCGATGTCACCGCCACCTCGCGGGCCTGTGCGCGTGACGGCCTGGCGCTGCTGGACGCGCACTGGCTGGACTCCACGCGTGTGGCGCGGCGTGCCTTTCCGCGATTCGCCCGCCGCGGCTATGGGCTGGCGAGCCTGAGCGATTATCTGGGTATCGAGTTCTCCCATCACGACGCGGGCGAGGATGCACGCGCTGCGGGTCTGGTGGTGCTGGCCGCGGTCGCTGCCAGCGGGCGTTCGGTGGCGGACTGGCTCATCGATGCCCATCGGCCCCTGCGCCAGTTCACCGACGGGCACTGATCGCATCCGTCGGCGTGTGTCGGCGGTATAGTACAGACGCGGTTTCCCTGCCCGAAAACATGCCGTCCTTCTCCCGTATCACCCATCGTTTGTCCGGCCGCCTGGCCGACCCGGCAGCGCTGCTGACGCCCGTACACACGCGGCTACGCAACTGGATCGTGGGCGTGGTCGCCACCACCGAAGACTTCGGCATCGACTACGACGCCCCGAAAGGCGATCCGGGCCTGTTCGGGCCGGATTCGGCCACCTGGAAGATCCACGGCGATTTCCCCGGCATGATGGCCGGCGGCATTGCCGCGCTCATGTTGCAGACGCTGCACCCGCGCGCGCTCGCCGGCGTGGTCGATCATTCGCGTTTTCGCCAGGATCCGCTTGGCCGCCTGCGCCGAACCACCATGTTCGTCGCGGCCACCAGTTATGCGCCCACCGCCGACGCCGAGCGCATCATCGCCATGGTCGATCGCATGCACGCGAAAGTGGTCGGCACCACGGTCGAAGGCGAGCCCTACTCTGCGCGTGATCCGGAGTTGCTCACCTGGGTGCACTGCACCGAAATGGCCAGTTTCCTGGCCGGCTACAAGCGTTATCTCAAGGCCGATCTGTCCATCGAGATTCAGGATCGGTATTTCGACGAGACACGGCGGATTGCCGAGGCGCTCGGGGCTACGAATGTGCCGGCGTCCAAGGCCGAGATGGACGACTATTTCGCCGCGATCCAACCGCAGCTGCGTTTCGATCATCGTTCGCGCGACACACTCGCCGTGCTTGAGTCCATGGACCTGCCGATTCCGGTCGCGGGCGTATCGCGCCGCATGTTTCTGGGCGCCGGTGCTGCATTGCTGCCCGAATGGGCCCGCGGGCTGATCCACCGGACGGCGCGGCAGCGGCTGATCGACCGCGCCTCGGCAGAGAGTCTCAACCGGATTGCGCCGTTGATTCGTGGGTCCATGACCGAAGGCGTGGGTATGCGCTCGGCGCGGCGAGTTGGGGCAGAGCGTGATTGTCTGCGTTTCGACTGACCGCGGATACTAGCTACTGATGTGGAAATTTATCTAAGCCCATACGGTGGTTTGGCTGTCCTGCCTTAACGGGGCCGATGTTTCGCACTGCTACGCGAAACCAGAGTTCGATGAGGCCTTAAATCCCACACCTTGCGCCATTACAGCCATCGGCCAGTGAGCTGAGTGTTTTCCGTTCGCCCCAAACAACCCGCCGTCAACTAAATGACAACAGGTTCCCCGAAAACCGCTTGATCCCTGTACTACTCGTGCATGCAGAACCTGGCTGAAAACTCTTGCGTGAATAGAGTTTTCTACACGTCACACTCGTGTAGCAGAACTGTCACAAACCGAGCCTAGACTTTCTCCTGACAATTCACGAGGGGCGCTGCGCGTCCGTTCAGGAGATTCCATGTTCAAACGTCTGTGTGCAGCCGCTGCAATCGGCACCCTGGTTCTGGGCAGTTCGGCGGCGACGGCTCAGTCCATCAACGGCGCCGGTGCCACGTTCCCGTATCCGGTTTATTCCAAATGGGCCGATGCCTACCAGAACGAAACCGATATCGGCCTCAATTATCAGGCCATCGGCTCCGGCGGCGGTATTCAGCAGATCAGCGCGCGTACAGTCACCTTCGGTGCCTCGGACGCCCCGCTCAAGCCGGAAGAGCTCAAGAAGAACACGCTGGTGCAGTGGCCGCAGATCACCGGCGGCGTGGTGCCGGTGGTACACGTCGAAGGCGTATCCAAGGGCGGCATGAAGCTCGACGGCAAGACCCTGGCCGATATCTACCAAGGCAACATCACCCAGTGGGACGATGAGGCCATCGCCAAGCTCAACCCGGACGCGGACCTGCCGTCGACCAACATCACCCCGGTCTACCGCGCCGAGGGCTCGGGCACCAACTTCCTGTTCACCCATTACCTGTCGCAGGTCAGCGACGAGTTCAAGAATATGATCGGTGAGGGCAAGTCCGTCGCCTGGCCCAAGGGCGTGGGTGCCAAGGCCAACGCGGGTGTGGCCAGCCAGGTCGCCCAGATCAATGGCGCGATCGGTTATGTGGAATATGCCTACGCGGTCGAGAACAAGCTCAACGTGGTGAGCATGAAGAACAAGGCCGGCAAGTTTGTCGAGCCGAGCATCGACAGCTTCAAGGCCGCTGCCGGCAACGCCGACTGGAAAGACGCCGAGGGCATGTACCTGGTGCTGACCAACCAGCCCGGTGAGGCCAGCTGGCCGATCGTGGGTGCCTCTTTCATCCTGATGCACACCGATGTAAAGGACGCGGATGCCGCCAAGCGGGCACTGGCCTTTTTCGACTGGGCCTACAAGAACGGCAACGACGCCGCCACCGAGCTGAACTATGTGCCGATCCCGGCGAACGTCGCCGAGCTGGTCCGCAGCCAGGTCTGGAGTCAGATCAAGAGCGAGGAGGGCAAGGCGGTCTGGAGCAAGTAAGCACCACGTAACGCCAGCACTGTTGCAGTAGACAAGCCGCGGACAGGGTGTCCGCGGTTTTCCTGCCTGCAGCCCGACTGTATAAGCCAACCATCGGTTACACCATGTCATCGAATCAGACACAGCCCGACATGCCCCTGGGTGCAGATGCGCACCGTATGCGTGCGCTCAGTCGCAACCACCGGCTGGATCAGGTCTTCAAGGGCACGACCTTTGTGTTTGCGATGCTGGTGCTCGCCACCCTGTTTGCGATCCTTGCCTCGCTGGCCGTGGCCGGCTACTCCACGTTTGCCACATTCGGTCTGGATTTCTTCACCCTGAACCGCTGGGCCGCCAATCAGGACGTCTACGGCGCACTGCCGGCGATCTACGGCACCCTGGTGTCTTCAGCGATCGCCATCGTGATTGCGGCGCCGGTGTCGATCGGTATCGCGGTGTTCCTGACCGAGAAATGCCCGGCCAGACTGCGTCAACCGCTGGCGACCACGGTGGAGCTGCTGGCGGGCGTGCCGTCGATCATCTACGGCATGTGGGGCGTGATGGTGCTCGCCCCATTCCTGCAGACCTGGTTTCCGACGATCCTGCCGGCCGGTACCGGGCTGTTCACCGCCGGGTTGATTCTGGCGATCATGATCATCCCCTTCATCACGTCGGTGACCCGGGACGTGCTCATGACCGTGCCCAGAGAGACCCGCGAATCCGCCTACGGCGTGGGCTGCACGACCTGGGAAGTCACCCGCTATATCCTGCTGCCGTCGGTCAAGGGCGGGGTGGTCGGCGCGATCATCCTGGGGTTGGGGCGCGCGCTCGGTGAGACCATGGCGGTGACGTTTGTCATCGGCAACAACCTGTTCTTTGCGCCGACGCTGTTCGGCCAGGGCACGTCGATCTCGGCGCTCATCGCCAACCAGTTCCCCGAGGCCGACGGCGCCCAGCGGTCGGCGCTGCTCGCACTCGGCCTGGTGCTGTTCATCATCACTCTTCTTGTTCTCACCGCGGCACGTCTGATGCTGCGCCAGATGGATCGCAAGCATGACTAGTCAAGCATTGCCGGTTGCCGACGGCGGGCTGTATCGACGTCGGCGCTGGGCCAACAGCGTATTCAACTTTGCCTGCGTGGGGGCGACCCTGTTCGGCGTGATCTGGCTGGCGTTGATCGTGTTCGAGCTGATCGTACGCGGCGTGCCCGGCCTTGATCTTGGCGTATTCACGACGCGTACCCAGATGACGGGCGGCGGTCTCGGCAATGCGATTGTCGGCAGTCTTCTGATGACAGCCGCCGGCACCGTGCTGGGCACGATTGTCGGTATCGCCGCGGGCACCTGGCTGGCCGAATACGGCCGCAACGGCAGGCTTGCCAACACGGTGCGCTTCATCAGCGACATCCTGCTGTCCGCACCCTCGATCATCGTCGGTCTGTTCATCTACGCGATCATGGTCCGGCCAATGGGCCATTTCTCGGGCTGGGCCGGCGGCGTGGCGCTGGCCATCATCCTGTTGCCGGTGGTCGTGCGCACCACCGAGGATCAGCTCGGCCTGGTGCCGCAGAATCTGCGTGAAGCAGCCTCCGCACTCGGCGCCCATCGCTGGCTGATCGTCACCAAGGTCTGCTATTCGGGCGCTCGTGCCGGCATCGTCACCGGCGTGCTGCTCGGCTGTGCGCGGATCAGCGGCGAGACCGCCCCGCTGATCTTCACCGCGCTCAACTCCAATCAGTGGACGTCGAACATGAACGAGGTCATGGCCAATCTGCCCATGACGATCTACCAGAACATGACGATCAACTCGTTCATTCCGGACCTGGTCCAACTGGCCTGGACCGGCGGCCTGTTGCTGACCGCCACCATTCTTGTTCTCAACATCATCGCGCGCTTCGTGGCGCGCTGAGCCGACACGACGATTTGCGCAACCCGCGCTGAGGAATAACGCCATGAGTCTGACCCACGCTGCCGACGATATCACCGGCTATACCATCAAGGCCCGCAAGGTGCGCGAGCAGGTCGCGGCCAAGATCGAGGTCGAGGGCCTGAACTTCTACTACGACAAGTTCCAGGCGCTCAAGAACATCAGCCTGGAAGTGCCCACCAAGCAGACCACGGCCTTCATCGGCCCGTCCGGCTGTGGCAAGTCGACGTTGCTGCGCTGCTTCAACCGGATCCACAATCTGTATCCGGGCCAGCACACCGAAGGCACGATCCGTATGGACGGCTACAACATCACCGATCGCAAGATCGACCCGAATCTGCTGCGCTCGCGGGTCGGTATGGTGTTCCAGAAGCCCACGCCGTTCCCGATGAGCGTCTACGACAACATCGCCTTCGGGGTGAAACTCTACGAGCGGCTGTCCAAGTCCGAGATGGACGAACGCGTGGAATGGGCGCTCAAGCGCAGCTCGCTGTGGGGCGAGGTCAAGGACAAGCTCAAGCAGGACGGACAATCGCTGTCCGGCGGTCAGCAGCAGCGCCTGTGTATCGCCCGCACCATTGCGGTCAAGCCGGAAGTGATCCTGCTCGACGAGCCGACCTCGGCGCTGGATCCGATCTCTACCGGCGCGATCGAGGAGCTGTTCACCGAGCTCAAGAAGGACTACACGCTGCTGATCGTCACCCACAACATGCAGCAGGCGGCCCGGATATCCGATCTCACCGCGTTCATGTATCTGGGCGAGATGATCGAGTGCGGCGATACCGACGCGATGTTCACCAACCCCAGCAAGAAGCGCACCGAGGACTATATCAACGGGCGTTATGGCTGAAACGCGCTCGTGCTGCGACAGGCCGTGCGTGTCTGTTGCCCGCAGATAATTCGTATACGGTAGACGAACGGGCTTGGCGGCGCTATCTTCAAGCGCTGATCCTGCCACGGAGCCCTGCGTGTCCGAACTGATTCAGCGCGTTGTCATCGACGGTATTGCCCACGTCGTACTCAACCGTCCTGCGGTGCTCAATGCCATGGACGCGGCCATGCGGGCAGATTTCATCGCATGCCTGCACGCATTCAATGCCGACCCCAGCATAAGTGCAGTGATGATCAGTGGTGCCGGCGAACGGGCGTTCTCGGCGGGCCAGGATCTGGGCGAGGCGGTCGGCTTCGAAGGCGAGAGTGCGATCACGGCGTGGATGCATCATCAGGGCGCGGTAATCGCCGCCGTTCGTGATATGGACAAACCCGTGGTGGCGATCTTCAACGGCGTCGCGACCGGCGTTGGCTTCCAGATCGGGCTGGCCGCCGACTGGCGGGTTACCTATCCGGACGTGAAGCTCGGCCAGCCCGAGGTCAAGGTCGGGCTGGCCAGTATTTATGGCTCGTGGCTAATGTCCCAGCATCTCGGCCATGCCACCAATCAGGCGCTGTCGCTGACTGGCGATCTCATCGACGGCAGGCGTGCCGCCGCGCTCGGGCTGATCAACGAACTGGTCGAGCGGGACGCACTGCTGGATACCGGCCGAGCCGCGGCACAGCGGCTGGCGGCGCTGCCGCCCGCAGCCGTGCGTCTGACCAAGCAGCGTTTCCGCGAGCAATCACAGCCGGCATTCGAGGCGACCTGCGAGGCGGCCGTCGCCGCTCAGATCGAAGCGTATGCCAGCGGCGAACCACAGCGGCGCATGCAGGCGTTCATCGATGCGCGTGAGGCCGGGAAGGGCGGTTGAGAGCGGTTGTATCGTCGGTGGCTGGGGTCTGCTCAAGCGGGGAATCTTGTTGCCAGAAATGGTCTGTTCGCTTCGTGCCGAATCCGGATCCATGTCTCGCCGCTGCGAACGCTGTGACCTACGCGATCGCGATGGCGCGTGAGCCCAAAATATGTCCGATCTCTATGTTCTGGTTCAGCCCTTGTCGTTCAAAATCATCTGCGTCGAAGGGCGGCGCCGGCGATCGCCGCCGGCGCGTTGCTGCAAACAGCCAGGTTGTGGACAGGCATTAGACGGTACGGCGCACTCCGGCGAGGCTGAGCAGCGCGACTACGGACAGGCCGAAGAGCGACCAGGCCGGTGGTGCCGACACAACGGTCGGCGTCCTGGCCAGTTGCCAGTATCCCGAGCCGGCCGAGCAGGTGGGTGGGCCGCAGAGTTCGCTGGCGAAATAATCAGAGCCGTAGTTGTATACTGACCAGTTACGACTTGCACCGGATACGTTGGTTTGATCGGACCCTGTATCGCTGTACAGGAAAAGATCGCCTGTGAGCGTGCCGTCGTCGTTGAACGCGATTTCGCTCCTGAACGGCAGATTGAAATCAGCGAACGCCTGGCTGCCGGGAGTTACCCACATTCCGGGAATGAAGTCATCACCACCATCGCTGAAGTGGAAAGACAGGCTCGCCGACACCACCGGGCTATTCGTGATCCTGAGGTTGTCATCGAATTGGACATCGGGACCGGTCCCACCGGGGTAAGGCGAGTCGAAGTCGTTGACGTGAAAATCCACTGCCCCCGAGCGATAGGCCGCATCTGTGAACACCAACTGGCCGCTGGTCGCTGTGACATAGGGGCCAGGACCAGTCGATTGCCAGTTGTAGACCACATTGGCCTGTGCGGTCATCGACAGGGCGCCGATCAACATGCCGGCGACGATAGGAGCTTTATAATTCATTGGGTTTCCTCCTTTTTTTTTTGGCTCTCGTACCCAGAACCGCTAAGCACTCATGTAATCGCCGCGTTGCTGCCCGAAATCGTGCCAGACAAGCCGCGCAACGCTGTTTGGCGGGATCTTGAGCGCCACCCGCGGGAACGCGCGCTCTATTTTTCCGCCATCCGGCGTTGCAGCACGCTCATGTGGCGCGGCTACACGTGCGCTTTGCCTTGAAAAAACAGAGCGCGGCACGTCCATTCCATTAGTGCTAACCGGCCCTGGAAAGCGATGATCGCTACTGGTAAACGCTGCTCGATACAAATTCCCAGACAACTCGACAAGGGACTTGTGCATGGCCGCAGCCGGCCCTTTAGAGATTCTTTGCCTGCGTGTTCAGTGCGTCAAGCCGGTGGCGCCGGACGCACACCAGAACACAGGCGAATCGGGCCGCGCATACGAATGCCAGATCCTGCTCGCCGCCGACCGGAGGGCCGTGTCTGCGCGCATTCGACTCGGCCGGGCCAGTATGAAGATCGGGTGGCCAGGCTGGCGCCCAGCTTGCCGTCCTGGCGGCGGCTATCTGTCACGTATTCGCCGGCGTGTACGATCGGTGCCTGACCGGCGATGAGTTTTACCCCGTGTGCACAGCGCCGCTGGGTTAGTGCCCATTGATTAATCGGTCATGCTGCCGGTCGCACTCGGGTTGATATCGGTCGACGGGGCCTGCGAGCGTGGATTTTTTCAGGATTGTTGGAACTCAAAAAACGGGCAACGACTACCGTGATGAAACAGGACGCGGTTCGAAATCAAATCGACGTCATCTATCCGGATGAGTCGCGACGCCTGCTCGCGCCCCTGATTCGACGGCTCGGGATTTCGCACGTGCCCAAGAAGCGCTGCGTGATGTGTTCAGTAAAAATGTATCTGACCCTCTTTTCTCTTTTCTCGGGCGCAAAGACACATGGCACATGGAGCGCATTGAAGATGATTTGGAAAACGGTCTGGACAAGATAAAACGCGTCCGAGCCGTGTTCCTGGCAGTTTTATTTATGGACCTCAAGTGGTGCTACGCCGCAAACGGCCAGCCGGTAAATGCCGCGGCGGCGAAATCAGATAAACAACGCAAAGGCGATCGCGTGTTGTATTGACGACAAGCAAAAAGCCCCGATCAACGGACCGGGGCTTGTCTTGGGCCGCTGTTAGCTATCGGCGCGGCATGACGGCGAATTGTGGATTGGTGTCGTAGTCGAGAGGCTTGACCGACCGGTCGTCGAAGATCTGCCAGGCGGTATCGGCGTTCTTAAGTTTCTTGTCGACCGATGCTGCCAGCGCCGGCTGGAAGTTCGAAGGAAAGCCCGTGGCCGAATGTGCATAGCCGCTCATCTCGCCCTTGCGGTAGTTGGGGTTGAGACGATTACGGAATTCCTGCGAATCGCAGATCAGACCGCGCAGATAGGTCATATGCGATTTATAGGCCTCGTCCAGCGTCTTGTACTGCGGCCCGTCCTGATACGGACGAACCTGGAGATTATAGGTCGAGGCGTTGATCCAGCAGAATCCTTCGGGGTCTTTCTGCCAGTTGACCATCCGGCCGACCTGGAACTCCAGCAGCCATTTGGCGAACTTGTCGTAGCCCCTGAATCCCAGGTCGGCTGCATTGGACACGGACCAGGTGAAGAAATCCTGTTGCCAGGGCGCAATGCCGGTACGCGCGTTGCCGTGGATTGTATAAACTGCAGCGCCATAGTCGTCCACGACATGCAAGGGATGCTTGGACTCCTGATCCATGTAGTAGCGGGTGTATTCGTCGATGTTGTTATCCATCATCTGGATGAAATAGGCCTTCATCGGATCGCCCTTGGGCGAGGCGAAAGCGGCCTGAGCGATGGTGCGCAGTGCCCAGGCCTGACCTCGGACCTGACTCTGAGCATGGCGAAGAATGCCCTTGCCAGCGTTGCGGTACCCCGGATTGCTCCACAGCTCGTTATAGGATGCGGCGAACTGCAGTTCCTCCAGGTAGTAGTAGTCGCCGGTGACGAGATACGGCACATAGCCGATGGACGGATGATGCGCGATATCAAAGGCATAGGGCGTGCTGCAGTCGTTCGAGCAAGCGGTAATCAGATCTTTGCGATAGTCGGCATTACCCCGTTTGGCATGGCTGTAATCGGCAATCGTGATATACGGATGATCGGCGATCGACACTGGCAGGCCCGTGGTCTCGTCGCGATAATGAAAGCCATATGAGCCCACCGCGTTGTCGTTGGCCATCATGTAGTCGAATGCGCGTGGATCGCCGTTGAGCGCATACAGCGCGGTCCAGCGCGGCAATGGCCCAATCGCCGCCTGTGCACCGGTCCTTCCCATATGCGCCGACTGGTGGCCATTGGTCATGATGGCAAAGGATCCCGGCAGCTTGCGCAATTCGGACTCACGCGGCTTGATGTCTTCGTACTCGGGGATGGCACCGGTATCCTGGAGATATTCAGTGTCCTGTTGCACGTGCAGATCGGGGTTGCTGCCCCACCACAACACTTTGTGCCAGCGGGCATGATCGAAGTGCCGGATGTCGCCTGAATCGAACTGCTGCTCGCCGGTATTGATCGTTGCGCTGTAGCGTAGATTGCTGGCGGTCTTGCCGTAGGTGAAGTTGTTTTCCACTACGGTATCAACGCGGGCGCTGTGAATCTGACCGCTGTAGTCGGCATAGGCACGGACATGGAAATACACGCCCATCTGATCCTCGCGCGAACCGTTGGCCTCGGGTAGTCGTCCACCGACGATCCATTCCGAGGCCAGCGGGCCGGAGAGCCAGGTCCGGCACTGGTTGTCCGGTACCTGATCGCAGCCGCCGCGATCGGCGATGTCCTGCAGGATTTCACGGCTATCGCGGGTGAAGTTCTTGCCGTCCTGACTCCGGATCTTGACTTCCGCGTTGAAACTCGTGGACAGCAGATCGCGAATCTTGAGCGACGCATCGTAGGATGATTCCGGCTTATCGCCGCGGGTGAAGATCTTGAGCTGGCGCGAGCCCTGTGCCGGTACGTCGTCCAATTGCAGCGTCAGGACAGCGTGCTGCACCGAGCCGTCATCCCAATAGGTCTTGATATCAGCCTGTACCCCCTGGTTGCTCGGGTTGCTGGGCGTTGAGTAGAACAGTGCCTTGGACGGCAGATAGTCGCCTTTCTTGAACACCTGTCCGTAGCTGACAGCGCGGAACGACGCCCCATCGTTGCCACGGTTGATCACGTTTACGTTCGTGATCTCGGGCGTATCTCCCCGCGTATCCACGCCCAGGTAGGTCGAAAGCGGCAGCTTGGGCGCCTCCAGGCCGTAGCGGGCGAAGGTCTGGTCCATCCACGCCTGCTGTTTGTCATAAAGCCGCTTCTGAGACGCGTTCAGGTCGCTGTATGTCCAGGCGCTGGCGGTGGAGGCAAAAAGCAGACCCCCCATAGCGGCAAGACCCATGAATCGCGATATCGGCCGCCGGACTGTTCGTAATGTGTGCATGGTCCCCCCCCGGGGTCTAATTGCTGGAAGATCAGCTAGATCTGCAACCTTGAAAAAGGCTGTCGGGGAAACTAAGCCACGGCCATTGGTTAGAGCGCAAGTAAAAAATGACGAATTTTGTCAAAAAAAACGATCAGCCACATTAGGTGCCATTTGCAGGGATAGTCGGAATATAAATTATTTCCTTTATAAATTATTGGGTTAACGATTACTTAACGCCTGCGACGCACGCCCTTTGTTAAAAAGGTGACGCTAGGCGTCGGTTTTTGATCGACGGTTCATTCGCGATGTTTTTTCTGTTTATGCGCAAAAAAAGGGTTAATAAAAATCAATATAATCAGTATTTTGTATAAATAAAACACAAAAAAACACCGTTCCGATCTATAGACCGAAAAATCGATGTTTCTATGTTCGTATGCTGCGCCTGATTGCCAGCAGGCCGTGTCATCGTCGAGGCCGGATTGCAGGCACGCGTCTTCGGGTGTGGCTGTTGATCCCGGGGCAGTCCGACCGCTAATCAGTGGCTGCCCCGATAGTGGGTCATCGGCCATATATAGGCGTTCTTGAATCGCCGGCGTACGATTCGGCGGTGCACGTAAGGCCAATGCGATCTGGGCAAGCGCCCCGGAAGAGGCTGAACAGCAGACAGCGGAATGGATCGGCTATGCGCGCCGTGCTCAATCGCGAAGATTTAAAAAAAGTGATTGCGCCGAGCATATCGACGCACGTCTCAGCGGGTTAGCGAGCAGGCGTCTGACTCTGGTCTTCATTCGCTCGGCAAAGAAAGCGTCTGTTGTCCGCTGCCCCCCGACTGTTCCTGATTGCCGATACCGCTCAAGGAGCAGCGAGCGTGCTGTCAAATCACTGACGACCGGTCATGATCTGTGGACACGACCGGTGTTCTGGCGCTTACAGCTCGAGCGCATTGCGGCACATGCACGACAGCGGATCACGCTGGTCAGGTCTCCGTCCAGAGTCTAGGGCCGCCTGGGTGCGGGGGGCGATCTTGAGCCCGAGATGCGGCTGCTCTTTTTATGTTGCTCTCCGGCATAGCTCAAATGGACTCGCACGGTTCAGGGCGCCATGCGTAAACCCTATTTGCCACGGACAAGGCGAATCATGACTCAGACTCGTGCATAATATTGAGAGTCATTCGCAATACCGCTCGTTATGGGCGCTTGGCAGCTTTTAAGCATGGATCTATCGATAGCCAAGAATCGGCCGGCTGCTCTGACGCTACGGGTGGTCGTGGCGCTGGTGGGCGGCTATGCGTTCACATGGGGTTTCGTAACGTTCGGCATTGCCAGTCTTGCGGCGCTAGGCAGAGACTTCCACGAGGCGGAGATGCTGCTGCTGTTGCTCGCCTTCGTCGTGTATCTCGGCCTGTTCCTCTGGGCATTCACCGCGTCCAGTCTGATGCGTGTGGTTGTCGTGTTCGCCGGCGGTGGCCTCGGCCTGACGGTCGGCGCCTGGGCGCTGCAGCGCGCCGTTCTGGGCTAGGGGCATAGACGCATGTTCGCCAACTTTCGCCAGGCCATGACATGGCTCCACACCTGGTTCGGCCTGGTGCTGGGTTTCGTGCTGATGGCCTGCTTCTTTTTCGGCTCGCTGTCGGTCTTTGACCGTGAGATCGATCGATGGTCGTTGCCGGACACGCGCTTTGATGCACAGCCCATGCCGTCGTTCGATCGAATGCTGGCGCCGGTCTTCGAACGCCTGGAGCCCAATCCGGGTGATATGGCAGCCACCGCCAGGCGCGTCACGGGCGATCTGCCGTCGCCGGAAACGATGTCGCTCGATTCGCTTTATGCCTATACGACGCATCGCGACCCGGTGCTGCTCGTCGGCGGCGAGTTCGCCATTCCCAACGCGCCGGTCGATCCGGCCGACGATCATCTGCACGTACACGGCTGGGCGACCATCGATCCACGCACCGGCGCCAAACTCCCCGATGACCAGCTCAAGATCGGCAGTGAATTCTTCTATCCGATGCACTACAGCCTGCATCTGAACTGGAAGAATCTGGGCATCTGGATCGTGGGTCTGGCCGCGTTCACGATGCTGGTCGCGCTGGTGACCGGCGTGGTCATGCACCGCAAGGTCTTCAAGGAGTTCTTCACGTTCCGGCCTAAAAAGCGCGCCCAGCGCAGCGCACTGGATCTGCATAATCTGACCGGCGTCGTGGCGATGCCGTTTCATTTGTTCTTTGCTTTCACCGGTCTGGTCATCTTTGCCGGAACCTATTATTTCCCCGTATCGCATACGCTGCTCGAACCCCTGCACGAGCGCCACGAAGTCGCGGAGGCCGCCCGTACCGGGCTGCCGCATGAGCGCGCTGGCGTCGCCGCACCGCTGGCCTCGGTCGATGCCATGGTGGCCGAGGCCAAGCGCCGCTGGGCCGCACGCGATATGGCCGGCGACGTGGGGTTTCTGACGATCAGCCATCTGGGCGATGCCAACAGCTATGTGAGCATCTTTCGTGCCGGTACCGACCGCGTGGCCCTGGTGGGCGAAGCGATCTATTTCGACGCCAGCAGCGGCGATGTCATTCGCGAGGATCCGCCGCGTTCGACTGTGGGCGCGATCAACGCGTTTCTTACCGGGCTGCATCTGCAGCATTTCCGGCACTGGCTGCTGCGCTGGCTCTATGTACTGGGCGGGCTGCTCGGGTGTGTCTGTATCGCTACCGGGTTCATGTTCTTCGTGGAGAAACGCAAGAACAAACACGCGGCCACCGGCAACATCGGTAGCCGCGTAGTGGATGCCCTGGCGGTGACGACGGTGACGGGAATGGTTATTGCTGCCGTGGCCATGCTGGCGGGCAATCGCCTGCTGCCGACAGATTTGCCGGCAACCGGTGCCTGGGAGATTCGTATCTTCTGGTGCGCATGGCTTTTGGCCATGGTTCACGCGACGGTGCGCAGCGGCGCGGTATCGCAGGCACGGATCAATCCCGCCTGGCGCGAGCAGTGCTGGGCGATTGCAGGGCTCGCACTGGCCGCCGTCGCGCTGAACTGGATCACCACGGGCGACCATCTGATCCGCACGGTGTTTGTCGATGCCTACTGGCCGGTGGCCGGCGTGGACCTCAGTTTGCTGGCGTGTGCTGCGATCGCGGCCTGGGCTGCGCGCAGGCTGGCCTGGCACGAACGCGGCGCCGGACAAATGCACGCCGCACGGTCGCACCGCCGATCGCGCACCCATATGGCCGGTGGCTGACGTGGTCTGGTTGATCGCGGCGATGGCGCTGTCGGGAGCCGGGATGGGCTGGTTTGCGCTTGCCATGCCCGCACACTGGCAGCAGGTGTTTGCCGAGCGGGCAGCGCAATCGCCGCGCAGCGTCCTGCGTGTGCTGGCCGCGGCGGCGGTGCTGATGTCCGCCGCCTGTTGTTTCAAGGCCGATCATCCGAGCATTGCGGTGCTGGTCTGGATCATGCTGAATACGGGCGCCGGAATCGCCGTGACCATGACGCTCGCCCGTCGACCCGAGCTGCTTCGGGCGCTCTGGCCGCTCAAGGTGCGACCCCGCCACGCCTGATCGAATCGGGCGCGGCGCGGTCTGCGCGTGGTATCTCAGCGAGCGGTTGAACGCCCCGATGGAATGCCGGCATTACCAGTGATAGCGCAGCGTGGTCAGCACCGTCCGCCCTTCGCCATAGAATGCGGCGTTGCCGAAGGCGTCGATATAGGAAATGTATTCCTTGTCGAGCAGATTGTTGGCATTCACTGAAATATCAATGTCCGGCGTCAACGCGTAGCGCACAACGGCGTCGACCAGCGTATGCGAATCCACCTTCTGGCTGTTGGCATTGTCCACGAACACCGAGCCGGTGAACCGCGCGCCGCCGCCGAAGGTGAGGTCGCCGCGCTCAACGCTGCCGGGAATGGTGTAATCCGCCCAGAGCGAGGCGATATGTTCCGGCACCAGCAACGGGCGGTTGCCCGTGTTGCCACTGATACCGTCCTCCTCGATTTCGGCATCCCAGTAGGAATAGGCGGCCATGACGTTGAGCCGATCGCTGAGCGCCACCTTGCTTTCAAGCTCGATGCCCTGCACGTTGACCTTGCCCGTCTGCTCGAAGAGATTCGGTGCCACCTGAGCCGAGACATTGCTCTGTGTCAGGTCGAACAGAGCAGCCGTAAACAGCGCGCTGGTCCCCACCGGGCTGTATTTCAAGCCCAGCTCATACTGTTCGCCTTCCTGTGGTTCGGCACGACCGGAGGCGAAATTCCGACTGGTTGGCGGCTGGAAGGACTCCGAGTAGTTGCCGTAGAGCGATAGCTCGTCGGTGGCCTTGAAGGTCAGCCCCGCGCGGGTGGTGAAGGCGTGGTCGTTGACGGTATCGGTGACGGTTTCTGTCTCGACGGTGTCATAGCGCCCGCCGAGCGTGAGTATCCAGCGGTCGATGAAGGTCAACTCTTCCTGCAGATAGACGCCCTGGCTTTTCTGCTTCTGCTCAAACGGAGTCGGCGCGCCGAGCGTTATGCAGGCGCGTCCGCAGAATATGGGGTTGGAGATATCGATTCCGCCCGCGGCTCCGAACTGCGATGTTTCGGTCACGTCATCGTGCGTGTAGTCGAAGCCGATAAGCGTACGGCTACCGATGCCGGCGAACTGTGTTGCGTAGTGGAGCTGGTTATCGATCGAAAACTGATCCCGTTCACCGTCCACGACAAAAGCGGCGCGACTGGCGGCAGGGTCGCCGCTGAGATAGACGCTGTTGTAGTCCAGGTCAAGATGCGTATAGCGCGCGTTCTGCTTGAACGACACGCCGTGGCCGAAGTCGTGATCGAGGAGATAGCCGATGTTGTATTCGGTGGTATCCAGTCCATCGAAACCCGGTTCGCCCAGGAACGTATCCGGTTTGATACCGGAGCCGAAGGGTATGGATTGAGCAGCGTTGCTGTCGCGCTTGTTGTAATCAGCCAGCAGGGTGAAAGACGTCGCGTCGCTCGGTCGGTATGTCAGTGCCGGCGCGACATAAACGCGGTCATCCTCTGTGTATTCGCCGTCGCGCTCGGCGTCCTGCCATTTGGTGGTGAGCCGATAGGTCCACTTGGCGTCCTCGTCGATCGGCCCGCCGAAGTCGGCGCCGGTCTCGACGTGATCCTTGCCCAGCGTCGTGTATACCTCGCCGAACCTGTAATCCAGCGGCCGCTTGGTGATCGCATTGACGATACCGCCGGGCGCGTTCAGGCCGAACAAGGTCGAGGTCGAGCCCTTGAGGACGTCGAGACGCTGTAGCCCGTAGGGTTCAAGCTTGCCGCCGGTGAAGTTGACCGTGCGTCGCGTCAAGCCATCACGGTAGGTGCCCAGTGAGGTCTGGTTGAAACCGCGGATCATGTAGTAATCATAGCGATTGTCGGAAGCGTACTGGTCGGCCGACACGCCGGCCGTATAGGACAATGCCTCCTCCAGGCTCTGGACATTGCGCGTGCGCATCTCTTCCTCGGTCACCACGGATACGGACCGCGAGAGATCCAGAATCTCGGTATCGGTCTTGGAGCCGGTCGTCGTCCTTTCGGCTGCGATGCTGAAGTCTGGCCCGATTGCGCTGTCAGGAATCGCCTCGGCCTGGATAGTCAGAGGATCGAGCGCGGTGGGCTCGTCCGCGTCCTGCGCAGCAGCCGGCAACGCGCTACATAGCAGCGCAGATGAGGCCAGGCTCAGAAAAATTGTCGAAAAAGTCGCCGGACGAACGGCCAGACGCGATTCGTTAATGGTCGCATCCACAGCCGGAAATGGATTGGTCACTATGTTTCCCCTGATGATGCATCGAGCGTATTCACCCCAGCTCGACGCTGATGGCAGGGATATTAAGCAGGCCTAAATAGCCCGTCAATGCAATTGATAATTATTCGCACCTATTATCTCAAAACCGCACGACATTCAGAACGCGTTGCAAGACGACAAGACACAGCGCTTTGCACAGGCCAGTTGCCGCGTTTGGATAACCGCGTGGCGTTAAGCAGGGGCCAGGGTGGCGTCGCGTGATACGCGCTGGATCGACCGATGGGCTTTCGCCCAGCGTGAGGCACCGGCCTGACTGGACAGGATCAGCGGACTGCACGTCTTTCCCACCTTCGTTCGGCGTCTTTCCGCAGATTGGACGTCGCGAAGCACACAGGTAACTGATCTTTCTCTGTTATTTCCTCCAGTGCTTATTAGAGCCGGCGGGCAACGTGTTGCGCGCCATAGCCCTTCGTGCTAATTGAAACTGTGAGATGAGCGGCCGTTCGGCTGGGTTGAGTCAGCCGCTCGTTTCGGTAGGGACAACAATAATCAACAGGGGATATCCGATGGGGCTTCGCAGATTTGGCCGAAATAGCCGGGTACCGGCTTGCGCGGCAATCGCCGCCATGATTGTCTTGCCGGGTTGTAGCGGTAGTGAAGGCAACTCGAACGACAACGTCAGCACGTCGGCGCCGAGTCAAGCGACTTATGCCGCCCAGATCCAACGCACCGAGTTTGGTATTCCGCATATAACGGCCGACGACTACAAGGGCCTCGGCTACGGCCTGGGCTATGCCTTCGCCCAGGACAACCTCTGCTCGCTTGCGCGCGAGATCGTGGTCGCGCGCGGCGAAAGCGCGCTTTATCTCGGTGCGAGCCAGAGCCACATCACCAGCGATATTTTCTATACCTGGTACAACGACGAAACCAAGCGGCAGGCGTTGCTGGAATCCCAGCCGCAGGACGTGCGCGATGCGATCCAGGGTTATGCCGCAGGCTACAGCCGCTATTTGCGCGATACCGGGGTGGCCAACATCGACGCAGATTGCGCCGGCGCCGAATGGGTGCGCGAGATCGACGAAACAGATCTGGGCGCGGTCTACAACAAGGGCAATCTACGCGGCGGGTTGTCCAACTTCGTTGCGCCGATCGTAGCGGCTGCGCCGCCGGCGGCGACTCCCGTCACGGCTTCGCCTGTCGAGCGCAACGATATTGTCTTCGACATGAGCACGATCAACGTCACGCGTGGTGGCAGCAACGCGTATGCCCTGGGCGCGCAGGCGACAGAGAACGGTCGCGGCATGCTGTACGGCAACCCGCACGAACCGTGGAACGGCGTGCAGCGTTTTTATGAAATGCATCTCACCCTGCCGGGCGAGCTGGATGTAATGGGCGTGGGCCAGCAGGGCCAGCCGTTTCCGAATATCGGCTTCAACAAGGACATCGCCTGGAGCCATACGGTATCCACTGCGAAGCGGTTCACGCTCTATCAACTGCGCCTGGTCGAGGGCGATCCGCTCAAGTACCAGTACGAGAACGTCGACGGCGAGATCGAGCAGCGCGATATCGACAAGGTCGATGTGACGATCCAGCTGCCTGGCGACCAGACCCAGACGGGCAGCGTGTACGTGTCGCATTTCGGCCCGATGATCGCGGTCAATCTCCTCAACGATCAGCTGCCGCCCTGGGGTACCAGTAATCTGGCCTTCGCGATTCGCGACGCCGCATCAGAAAATACGCGTGCCATCGGGCAGTGGCTGTCGATGGATAAGGCCACCAGCGTCGAAGACCTTGTTGCACGGCTCAAGGAGACCGTGGGTCTACCGTTCGTGAACACGATTGCAACCGATCGGTTCGGCAAGGCCATGTACGCCGATGTGTCCACGGTGCCGCATGTGACTGCAGAACAGTTTGCGGCATGCATCAGCAACCAGCCATTCCTACAGGCCTTGGCAGCGGCCGATCTGCCCGCTCTGGATGGCAGCACAGCCGATTGCGAATGGGGTAGCGATGCAGATTCACCGCAGCCGGGCATATTCGGCGGTTCCAACCTGCCGGTGCTGATCCGTGACGACTATGTCACCAACTCCAACGACAGCTATTGGCTCAGCAATCCGGAGGAGCCGCTGACGGGGTTCTCGCCGCTGTTGCGTCGCAAGCTTCTGGCACGCGCCGACACGGCCGTTCCGGAGGCTATTCCGCGCCTGCTGCGTACCCGTATGGGCCTCATCCAGGTGCAGGATCGCTTGAGTGGAAACGATGGGCTGGGCGGCAACAAGTTCACGCTCGACAACTTGCAGACCGTGGTCTACGGCAATCGCAGCTATGCCGCCGAGCTGGTCCGCAACGACGTGATTGCCGACTGTCAGAACGATCCGCAACTGCCGCTGACCGACGGCGGTACGGTCGATGCCACCCGCGCGTGCAATGTGCTCGCAAACTGGGATCAGCGCGACAATCTCGACAGCCGCGGGGCGCATGTCTTTCGCGAATTCTGGGAGCGAGTGGCGTTTAACGAGACGACCGATACGGTATTCGCCAGCAAATTTGATGAGAGCGACGCGGTGAATACGCCCCGTGATCTGGTGATCGACGAGGCTACGCGTCAGGCTCTGGGCGATGCGATCAAACTGTTTGACGATCGCGGCGTCGAACTCGACGCCGAGCTCGGCGATCTGCAGCATGTCGTGGACGCATCCAACGATGATGCGCTTATCCCGATGCACGGTGGCCTGGGTCGCGAAGGCGTATTCAACGTCGCGGACGGCCCGGGCCTGACCGAGAATGGCGACTACGCACCGATCGATCGCGGTCCGACCTACATGCAGACCGTGACCTTTGACGACGATGGCCCGGTAGCGGAGGCGCTGCTGGCGTTCTCGCAATCGCCGGATCCATCGCGGCCGTTCTATCGCGACCAGACCCGGCGTTATTCGGACAAGCAGTGGATCGCGTTGCCGTTCAGTTCTGACGAGATCGCCGATCAGGCGATTGGCGAAAAGCTCGAGCTGAGCGAGTAGCGGCCCAGGCGGGCTGTGCCCGAAGCGTTTCACAAGCCGATGCTCGGCCTGTTGTAGGTCGGGCATTCTGGTTTACGGCGTGTCGTAGTCGTGTCTGAGCCCTTTGGCTGCTCTGTATCCGCCGCTTGCATGACAGCCAATGAGGGGCCTATTACGGGTTGAATGCGTACCTGCAATCGTCTCTATAGAAGAAGACGGTGGCGCCCGTCTCTGTACTCTGGGTATGTCAACTTCATCACATCGACGGCTGCGTAGCTTAGGCTTCGTGCGACTAAATGGCGGTCGCCTAAAAAACCTGCGACCGGAGACACCCCCAGATCGAAGCGGCATTCACGCCGTCGATTACGAACGCTTCGTAGTGTTTGATCGCCGACATCCTCTAGCGACGAAACGTTGCCAACAAACCATCTGTCGTTAACCAAGGCCGCGACGGCGTCTGACCTACCTTCGCTCGATAGCTGCTCTGGGACCACTCGCCAGGTCGGCCGACCATTCCAGCGAGCGCCCGATTGAGTAGGGCATAGCGCGCTAACTCCAGGAAATAGCTGTAGCCGTCCACGAGGATGGCTTTGAATCGGCACTGGAATAAGTGACCGGCCCGTAGATGGTGACGATTACTGTATTGAGTGGATACGCCGTGTAGCTGCCACATATCTTTCGACAGGTTGCTATCAGGCGTTTCGATAACCATATGGCAATGATTGGTCATCAGGTAGTAAGCGTGACAGGCCCAGTTGAAGTCAGCCGCGCCCTGGCCAAACACGTCAAGAAAACGCTCGCGGTCTGCGTCGTCTTCATAGATCCCTTCTAGCTAATTGTCGTGTGATATACAACTCGCCGGAAATTCGATTCGGATGGGACGAGTCATACTTTGAGCTTAATGTGCTCAGGAGTCTGAGGTTGAGATGATAGACGAGCCCCGGAGTCTGTCTTATTCGATGTTGATTTTGCGATGCAAAAGATCACGTTCGTCTTTTGCATCGCAAGCGTGTCTTACCTTTTATCTTCTCCGACTAAGAACCCGCTCGGCTAGCCGGATCGGCTCTATTCAAAGCGTTTTACGAGTACTAGTAATAATGACCGCTCAATCCGAACGGGTTTTCACTACGTCGCCCTCCACACGCCAACCAGTCTCCCCGTAGATGTATGGAATATACCAAGAGTATGAATGAACAACAGCGTCCGTTAACACATCTCCACCACCTTTCTCGAGCGCATCATCAATGGCTCCCTCCAGCGAAGGCTGACCAGTTGGAAAAAGCACAATAATCCGTGCTTTATCTTCGCCTTCGACATGGCGGACCTTGTCGGATCCGGACAAGTCGAAATCTTTCGCGTCTATCAGCTTATCGGAGAGCACTGTGAAATCGCCTTGGCGAACTACACAGCCCGTTACCAGCGTTGAGAAGGCGAAAACAGCTAACAAAGAGATCAATCGATTCATTCCGTGCGCTCCTCGGTGTGTGCGACACCACGAGTACGAACTACATCGCCCGTAACTTTCCATCCGACTTGCCCAATTAGGAACCACCATCCGGTTCGGTGAACGCTGGCGTCGGTGAGTACATCGCCATTCCCCTTAATCAACGCGTCATCCACTGCATCTTCGAGATGAGGGATGCCGAAAGGGATAAATAGAAATACAAACTTCTTCGATTGGCCTGTGACATGACGGGTGGTCGGCGCTTCGTTAAGATTAACGCCGTCTAGTTCAGCGAGCTGTGTCGACACCACACTCAAGTCGCCCATGCGTGTAGCACAGCCTGAAGTAAGCAAAAGCACGAAGCTGACAATGGCTGCAACGATAAGTTTTTTCATGATGGCCCCCTTGTATCCGACATTTTTTCAACTCCCCGTTTGACGCCGAATGAATAGAGATTTGCGGCAAAAAAATTCGTTTAGATATAGACCTTCCAGACATGCACGACCAGTTTTTTTAGAGCCACTTCGGGCGTAGTCTCAAGCTCTGCCAGAACGTTGGGGTCGCGAATTGGTCGATTTGCAACGCCACGCAATTTGCCCCAACTCGTTTTGGACGATTAAGGAAACGAGGCCGAGCTTGCGAACTATCCAAGCAGGGTATCGGCGCAATAGCGTGTGCCTTGAGTTAAGAATTACGATCGAGATAGGGGATAGAGAAGGCTTTGGGGTGCAGAAGTGTTTAAACTTTTATCGAAGCAATTTTGAACGCCGCCATAACGTCTATCGGGAGGGATCGAACGTCGATGGTGGCGTCTTGCCGGCCAGTGCTGCCAGCAGATTGTCGACCGCCAGATCCGCCATCGCGGCCCGGGTTTCGACGGTTGCCGAACCGATGTGCGGCAGGGCGACGATATCGTCACGGCCCGCCAGCGGGTTGTTGGCGTCGATGGGCTCGCCGCGGAATACGTCCAGACCGGCGGCTCGCAGAGGGCCGTTGTCGAGCGCGTCGACAAGTGCGGCTTCGTCGACCACAGCGCCACGAGCGATGTTGATGAAGATCGCGCCCGGCTTCATCTGTGCGAAGGCGTGGGCATCGAACAGATTTTCAGTGGTCGGGCCGAGCGGAACCGTGGCGACGACAAAATCGCTGTCGGCGAGGACTTCGTCGAATGTCATGTAGCGGGCGTCCAACTCGGCCTCGAGGGCAGGCGCGCGCGAGCGATTGTGATACGCCACGGGCATGGCAAAGCCGAAGTGGGCACGGCGTGCGATGGCGGCACCGATCCGGCCCATGCCGACGATGCCGATCTGCTTGTGATGCACGTCCACGCCGAATTCGGCGGGGCCTGTTGGTGTTTGCCATTGCCCGTTGCGCACTCGGCTGGCGAGTTCCACCACGCGCCGTGCTGTCGCCAGGATGAGTGCAAAGGCCGTATCGGCCGTGGTTTCGGTGAGCACGTCCGGGGTATGACAAAGCGTGATGGCGCGCGCGTCCAGGGTGTCGGTGTCGTAATTGTCCACGCCCACCGAGATGCTCGATAGCGCTTCGAGCTGTGGCGCGAGCGCAAGGCGCTCGGCAGTCCAGGCCAGCCGAACGCCGATCAGGCCGTGGGCCTGCGCCAGTGCGGCGATAAAATCGGCGTCGTCGAAAGGCGAAGCGCGATCGCTGAAGTCGTGCACCTCGTGTTGCGCGGCCAGACGCTCGAGGTGCGCGGCCGACAACCCAGGGCTGAAGACGACGATGTGTTTACGAATGACAGCCATCAGCGGCGCAGGTTGGTGCCGGTGACCGGCGGTGCGTCGTTGCCCCAGCTGCCACGGATATAGCTCACCAGTGCCGCCAGCTCGCGCTCGGACAGGCCATGGAAGGGCGGCATGCCGTAGGGCTGCGGATTGCCGGCTGTGGCCGGTGGAAAGCCGCCCATGCGGATCATGTTGGCTACGTTTACCGGGTCGTCCATCGTGACTGCCCGGTTGCCGGCCAGCGCTGGTGCACCCGTATCGCCCTGGCCGTCGTCGCCGTGACATTCGGCGCAGTGCTCGCGGTAGAGCACGCGGCCCTCGGCCATTGCATTGGCCGCGCCTTTCTCGCTCAGGCGGATCAAGCGCAGCGGTGATTCAACCTCTTGGGGGGCAATGGTTTTCAGATAGGTCGCCGCGGCCAGCGCGTCGTCATCTGTCCAGTGCTGGAGGCTGTCGTAGACCACGTCGGCCATGGGGCCCATCATCGCGGCGTGCTCGGCCTTGCCGCTTTTCAAGAACGCGGCCGCGTCCGCAATCGACCATTGCTGCAGCCCGGCCTGATCCGGGTCAGCCAGCGGCGGCGCATACCAGCCGTGGATGAGCGCGCCGGGCGCATCTTCTGCGGTCAGCGCGGCACCGAAACGCCCGCGCGCGCGGTGACAGGCGTCGCAGTGACCCAGGCCTTCCACCAGATACCGACCACGGTTCCAGGTGTCGCTCTGCTGGGGCTTGGGCGCGAGGGCGCCGGCCTCGAAATAGCGCCATTGCCATAGTCCGAGCAGGCTGCGATAGCCGTAGGGCCAGTCGAGATTGTGGTCCGGCTGGACCTGCTCGACTGCCGGCAAATCTTCGAGATAGGCGTGAACGGCGTCGATATCGTCGCGTGCGACGTGGGTGTAGCTGGTATACGGACAGGCCGGATACATGGCCGAGCCGTCCGGGCGCTTGCCGTTGTGCATGGCCTGCCAGAAATCGTCGTCGGACCAGTCGCCGATGCCCGTGGTCGGGTCCGGCGTGATATTGGGCGTGATGAACGTGCCGTAGGGGCTGGCCAGATGCAGCCCGCCGGCCATGGGCTGGCCGCCCGGCGCGGTGTGACAGCCGGCGCAGTTGCCGAGCGTCGCCAGATACGCGCCGCGTTCGGTTGTCGCGTCTTGTGCGAACACCGGCGTGGCGGCAAACAGGCCGGAAAGCGCGATGGTGAGCGCGATTCGTGCCATGGCGATCGAACGCTTCATGAGCGCGCCTCGGGTGCCGGCACGCTGCCGCACTGCAGCGGTGGATCGGTGATCGCCTGGGCGACGGGTCGCGTGTCGTCGGGGATCGGCTGTGCGGCCAGCCAGGATGCTACGGCCTCTATATCGCGGCCGTCCAGACGCGCGGTGATCTGGCTCATGCAGTCGGGGGCGGCGGCGTGGCGCGTACCCACCTGCCAGGCCCCGAGCTGGGCCATGATGTACTGGCGTGGCAGGCCGATCAGGCCGGGCGTATTGGGCTGGACGCCGGTCAGATGCTGGCCGTGACAGGCGCTGCAGGCCGGGATATCGGCGTCTTGATCGCCGCGTTGGACCAACTGTTCGCCACGCGCAGCAAGAGCGCCGGCCGGCGCGCCAGCCGGTGACGGATACGGCGCGCGCTGATCGGCGAAGTATTGGGCGATTTCGTAGAGATACGCCGACGACAAGTGCGCCACCATATGATTCATGGTGGTGTTCCGACGGCGATAATCCTGGTAGTTGACGAGCTGGTTGTAGAGATAGCCCGCCGGCTTGCCGTGGATACGTGGAATATAACCGTTTTCCAGTTCGATGCCCGCAGGACCGTGACAGGCCGTACATGCCGCCAGTCGGTCGCCCATCGCATCACGCCCGTCACGCGCCTGAACGACGGTGGCAGTCACGGCCAGCGCGGCGGCGACGATGAGGCGTAGGAGTACGGGCATGATCGTTGAAATCCGGGCGGGCAAGAGCGGCGGCCGTCCGGTCGCTGCAAAAAGCAACACGGTAGGCGGTCGGCGTGTGATGATAACTGGTTTGATAGGGATACACACGCCGGCAGGCCGGAATCGGCGGCCCCGCGCTGTGTCGCGGCTACGCGCCCGGGGGCGGGGCAACCAGAATATGGCCGCGGATGTCTGCAGGGAACGGGGGTACGGGTAGATGGCATCAACTTCTTCGTCGTCGGACGACGGCAAACTCAAAGTGTTCGAGCGACCGATTCAGGTCCGTTCGCTCATCATGACCGCGCTGCTGGTGCTGGGCGTGCTCTATACGCTGTACTTCGCGCGTTTCATCTGTATTCCGGTCGCCCTCGCGCTGATCTTCAATCTGCTGCTCGGGCGGTTGGTGACACGCCTGCAGCGCTGGCATATACCGCGTTCGGTGAGCGCGCTGGCCATCATCGGCAGCTTTGCGGCCGTGGTCTGCTACGGCGGCTATATGCTCATGGGCCCGGCTCAGTACTGGGTCAACCGCGCGCCGGAGGCGTTTTCCGCCTTCAACGAGCAGACGCACGACTTGCAGGAACAGATCAAGGACATGAACAAGTCCACCGAGGAGGTCAAGAAGGCTGCGGCCGACCTGATCGGTCAGGCCGCCTCGCAGCAGACCACTATCCAGATCAACGAAGAGGGTTTGCGCGACCAGATCGTGGCCAATCTGCAGTGGAGCGCGGGCATCCTTTTCATGACGCTGATCATGCTGTACTTCATGCTTGCCAGTCGCGGCTCCATGTTCCGCAAGCTGCTGTTGATGACGCGCAGGGGGCGCAGTCGCGCCAACGCGGTACGTATCGTGCGTCATCTGCAGGCCGATATCGGCCGTTATCTGGCTACGGTGACGGTCATCAATATCGCGCTCGGGGCCAGCGCGGCCGCCGTGCTCTGGCTGCTCGGCCTGGCCGATCCGATTCTATGGGGCGTGCTGGTGGGGGTGCTCAACTTCGCCCCCTACGCCGGCGCTGCGATTTCGCTGGCCGCGATCACGCTGGCCTCGTTCGCCACCTTCGACACGCTGAGCCATATCCTGCTTGCGCCGGCTGCGGTGTTCGCGCTCAACGTGCTTGAAGGCAATTTCATCACGCCGTCCATTCACGGCCGTCGTTTTGCCATGAGCCCGCTGATGGTGTTCTTCGCGCTGTTCTTCTGGGGCTGGCTCTGGGGCATTGCCGGCATGCTCATGGCCGTGCCATTGCTTGTGGTGTGCAAGGTCACTTTCGACCATATCGAGGAACTGCGCCCGCTCGGGCGTGCACTGGGGCGATGAGCCGATCGGGCGCGCGCCGCTCGTAGTCGAGGTGTCAGAGCACCTTGCCGGGATTGAGCAGGCCGGTGGGGTCGAGCGCGTTTTTCATGCGCCGCATGAGATCGATTTCGGGCCCGCTGCGTGAATAATCCAGAAACGATTTCTTGAGCAGGCCGATGCCGTGCTCGGCGGAAATCGAGCCGCCGTATTCACGTACCAGCGTATAGACCGTACGCTCGACGGCCTCCAGCGGCAGCGGTTGTTCGTCGAGGTTGACCGACAGATGCACGTTGCTGTCGGCGATATGGCCCCATCCGATCATGCGGGCTGCAGGCCATTGCCCGGCCACGGCGGCGTGGGCGCGCTCGACGAACACGCCAATATCACCGATCGGAATACTGATATCGAAATCGACACGCGGCGAGAACACGCGGGTGAATTCGGCGGGCAGCCCGCGCAGCGCCCACAGCCTGGCGCTGTCGGCCATCGACTGGGCCATCACGGCGTCCACGATCAATCCCTGCTCCAGCGCGCTGGCCACGGTGTCTTCGAAGCGGGTCCGGTCGGCCTGGGCATCCGTGCCGAGGGTGTCGAGCAGCACATAGGCGGCGTAGTTATCGTCCAGCGGCGGCGTCGTGCCGGTGGTGTCGAGCGCGAGGCGATAGAAATCCGGCCACATCACCTCGAACGCGGATAGCGTCGGCCCGAGATGGGACCTGGCATGGGCCAGAAAGGCGAGGAGCGAATCGTAGTCCGGCACCGCACACAGCGCGGTGGATTCGCTGGTGGTCGCTGGAAATAGACGCAGCACGATCCGCGTGACGATGCCCAGCGTGCCTTCGCTGCCGATGAACAGATGCTTGAAGTCGTAGCCCGCGTTGTTCTTCTGCATCTTATTGAGCGCGGTCACGACGCTGCCGTCGGCCAGCACCACTTCCAGGCCGAGCACCAGGTCGCGCGCCATGCCGTAGCGCAGAACGCGGTTGCCGCCCGCGTTGGTGGCGATATTGCCGCCGATATGACAGGAGCCGCGTGCGCCCAGATCCAGCGGAAAGAACAGGCCGGCATCGGCGGCCGCCTGCTGTACCCGCTCCAGTGCCACGCCGGCCTCGACCGTCATGGTGGAGGCCGCGGTATCGATCTCCTCGATCGCACGCATGCGCTCGAGGCTGACGATCACGCAGCCGTCGATCGGCGTGGCGGCGCCGGTCAGTCCGGTCAGCCCGCCCTGGGGGACCACGGCGCAATCGTAGCGTGCGCATATTTCGAGCGCGCGCGAGACATCGGCCGCATCGTGCGGATAGACCACCGCCGCCGGCTGCTCGGACGCGGCGAGCGCCACGCCCCAGTCGCCGCGATGGCGGGCCGGGATCTCGGCCGGGGCGAGGACGCGTCCCGGCGCCAGTGCGGATTGCAGCTCGGCAAGTAGGGCCATGATGCGTGCTCCTGTTGTTGTGCGTGGCGTGCCGCCGTGCGGTCCGGTGGCCGGGGCCTCAGAGCACGAAGCGTATGTACAGGTAGCACACCGACAGGATCGCCAGCGTCACGATCGCGAGCGCGCTCCAGGCATTGAGCAGCGCCGAGGGCCGGTCTGCGCGACTCACCGACACGCCGTTCATGGTCAGATGATTGAGCCCGGCCAGCAGCGGGCTGACCACCGCAGATGTAATCATCGCGAAATTGATGAACAGCCAGAAGTTGCCCATCAGAAAGAAGAGGATGAGCGCTGCCAGCACCGACAGTCCGGCCATGGCCAGATAACGCGCGCCCTTGCCCTTGCCCGCGTTCGGGCGCTGGCCCGGATGTGCTTGCTTCGGGCGTGCGGCCTGTCGGGCGCCGTCGTGGCCCAGGCTTTCAAACACGGCAACGATCACACGGGGAAAGCCGTCGAGCACCGTGAGCAACGTGGTCAGCAGCACGGTGAAGATGGAAATACCCACCACGAACCCGCTCCATGGCCCGAGCGTGGAGACATACATATCCACGACCTGACTGGCGAAACCGACCGAGCCCGTGGCCAGGTTGATGTTCTGACTATGCAGGACACCAGCGCCCATGACGACGAAACACGCGGCGATGAGCGCCGAGCCGATATAGCCGATATTGAAATCGAGCTTTTCCATCCGGCTGTCCGCGCTTGCGCCATTGGCCTCGTTGCGGGCCAGCGACCACAGCGAGTTGACGATCGACAGCGACAATCCGGACGGCATGAAGCCGAGTATCGCCACCAGCGTGACAAACGTGGTGGCACTGAACAGCGGTGAGACAGCCGAGGCCGGATACCAGCTCCAGCTCACGTTCGGCAGGGCCAGCACGGTGGCGATAAGCGTGGTCACGCTGAGGATCGCGATGAACACCTTGTTGATGCGGTCGACGATCGCATAGCCGCCGCTATAGATGATCACGCCGCAGGCGGCGATCAGCAGCACAGCGAGCACCGGTCCGCTCAGCGGGATGCGGAGCAGATTGCCTCCCACACCGGCCGTGGTGATTGCGATGGCGGCCACGATAATGGCGAAGACCGGAATCTGGATGAGCCCGAACAGCGCAACGATCGGTTTGCCGAAGGTCAGCCGGTAGCCTTCCACCAGTGACTTGCCGGTCTTGCTCGCGTAGAGCGGGCCGAAATAGAAGCACGGATACTTGATCAGAATCGCGAGCAGGATGAACACGAGCAGCCCGGTGCCATAGTCCGCGCCGGCGCGTGTGGCCTGAACCACATGCGACGTGCCGATCGCCGCGCCGGCGAACAGAAACCCCGGCCCCATGGCGGCCAGATAGCGGGACAGACCGGTGCCGCGTTGTTGCGGGTCGTTGATCGCCGGGTTGGGCGTGCTGTGTTGTTCACTCACTTCGGAGCCTCCTCGAACGCACCGCCGACCTCGCGCGCATCGCCTCGGGTAACGGTTATTTTATTGTATTGCTATGGTTTTCACGATTCTGATTATGCGTGACCGCGCCGCGGCGTGTCCTGTGCACTGTCCCGGGCGCTGATCGAATCAGGCAGGGGATGATTAGCCGCGAATAGAACCACTATTCGCTTCAGAAACCGGCCTATGTGCACTCATTATTACACCGTGCTCGCTATGATCGCTTGAGTCCGACGGCCCTAGACGCGCAGAAATACGAAATAAAGCAGGAACAGCACGGCGAGCGCATACATCAGCGGATGGATGTCGCGTCCCCGGCGCGCGGCCAGCATGCTTATCGGATAGACGATGAACCCCAGTGCGATGCCGGTGGCGATGGAATAGGTCAGTGGCATCAGCAGCACGGTCAGAAAAGCCGGCACCGCCACCTCGAAGTGATGCCAGTCGATATGTCGCAGCGAGCTGGCCATGAGCACGCCCACCACGATCAGCGCCGGCGCGGTCACCGCCTGGGTGACCACGCTCAACAGCGGCGAGAAGAACAGGGCAAGCAGGAACAACAGCCCCACCACCACGGCGGTGAAGCCGCTGCGCCCGCCGGCAGCTACGCCCGAGGCGGATTCGATATAGGCGGTGGTCGACGAGGTGCCGATCAGGCCGCTGACGGTGGTGGCGAGTGCATCGGCGAACAGAGCGCGGCCCGCGCGGGGCAGCTTGTTGTCCTTGATCAGCCCGGCCTGGCGTGACACCGCCATGAGGGTGCCGGCCGAGTCGAAGAAATCCACGAACAGCATGGTCGCCACCACCACCAGCATATGCGGCGTGAACACGTCCGGCAGATGGCTGATAGCCGCGCCGGCGACCGGACTGACATCCGGAACGCGCCCGAGAATATGCTCGGGCAGGCCGACCAGCCCGGTGGCCATGCCGACCGCGGCAGTGGCGACCATGCCGATAAAGATCGCGCTGGTCACGCCAGTGGTCATCAGAATGACGGTCACCACCAGACCGAAGATCGCCAGCAGCGTATGCGGATCGGTCAGCGGCGCGAGGCCCACAAGCAGCGCATCGTCATTGACGATGATACCGGCGCTGGTGAGCCCTATAAAGGCAATGAACAGGCCCACGCCGGCCGCGACTGCGTGCTTGAGATCGGCCGGAATCGCATCGATGATCTTTTCGCGCAGGCTCGACAGCGACAGCGCCATGAAGATCACGCCGGAGACGAAGGTGCCGGCGAGCGCGGTCTGCCAGTCGATGCCCATGCCCAGCACTACCGAGAACGCAAAGAAGGCGTTCAGGCCCATGCCGGGCGCCTGGGCGATCGGAAAACGGGCGAGTACGCCCATTACCAGCGAGCCGAAGGCCGCCGCGAGCGCGGTGGCGGTGAACACGGCCTCGCGCGGCATGCCGAGCCCCGCGGCATCCGGCACGGAGGCCAGCGACAGCACCGCCGGGTTCACGAACAGAATATAAGCCATCGACAGAAAGGTCGTCAGACCCGCCACGCACTCGGTGCGGTAGCTCGTGCCGAGCGTGTCGAAGTCGAAATAGCGAGAGACAGCGTTCACGAGATTCTGCCCTGGATTCCAGTAAGGCGCGGAACGATACAAGAAGCGTGCCGTTGATGCATCGAAGCCGCAACGGCCCTATCAGAGCGTATTCAGAAAATTCACGATATGCGGATTCACGGCCGCGGGGTGGGTGAGGTTCGCTGCATGTCCCGCGCCGTCGATGGTCACGAACGTGGACTGCGGCAGTCGATCGGCCATGTCGCGGGCACGCTCGACGGTAATCGCACGATCGTCGGTGCCATGAATTACCAGCGCCGGGATGTCGATCTCGCCCAGGCGGTCGGTGATGTCGTCGCGGCTGTCCAGCGTGTCGTAGAGGAAATAGACGTTGTCGGCGGTAAAGGCGCGCCACTTGGCCTGCCAGTGGGCTGTGCCCTGGAAATTCCCGCCAAGGATGCGCTGCGCGGTGTTGTCAGCCATGGCATCGGTGAAACCGTGCTCGCGCCACATGGCCAGCGTCTTCTGATGCGTGTCGATCCGTTCGGCCGGTTCGGGCTGGGCCTGAGTGTCGATAAGCACCAGCGCACGAATCCGGTGGCGATGCGTCAGCCCTGCGCGCAACGACAGATAACCGCCCTGCGACATGCCGATCCAGATGGCCGAATCGACGCCGAGTGCGTCGAGCAGGGCCGCCGCATCGTCGGCCGAGTCGTAGTAGGAAAAACGTGCTGTCGCCGCGCCGGTCTGGCCGTGGCCGCGTTCATCCCAGGCGATACAGCGATAGTCGGCCTCCAACAGCTCGATCTGCGGGGCAAACATCGAGTGGTCCATATGCAGGCCGTGCGAGAACAGCAGCACCGGCTTGTCGCCGCCGGTGTCGGTATAGAACAGGCGTTGGCCGTTGGCTTCGATATGCGGCATGGATGCTCCTTGGTCGAGTCCGAGCCGGGCTCAGCTCGGTTTGGTGGTGTTCGCGTCGTCGGGCCTGGGCTTGATCCGGCGCCGCTCCATCTGGCGGGCCAGACGACTCGAGCGTGCCACATCCGACAGCGTCAGCACGCCCTGAACCTCACGCGGATGGCTCATCGAGCCGTCGGCGGTCACCAGTGCGACTTCGCTGTTGGCCGCGCGCAGGCGCCCTACGATATCGAAGATCATGTCATCGGCGCCGACCACGATGTAATCGGTTTCCATATGTTCATCGGCCCAGCTGCGGATTGCCCCGCGCCGGGTGAGCCGGTAATGACGGCGCGACGAGAAGATCGCCTGGATACCGCCTTCCTTGTTGAGTACCAGCACGTTGGGGTTCTGTCGCCCAAAGCGACGAAAGCGCCGCCGGATCTCAGCCATGCCGCGAGTCGAGCCCACGCGCACCACGCGTGGGTCGTAGAAGTCTGCGGCCGTTCGCAGCATGAACAGATTGGTTTCCAGCGACGACGGCACCGGGTGATTGCGCTGCGTGAGCTTGTAGGTATAGATCGTGTCGGCCATGAAGAACTGGCGCACGCCATAGGCGATCGACACGATGATGATCATCGGGATGATCACGTGATAATCGCGGGTCATCTCGAAGATGATCACGATGGCGGTGAGTGCTGCACCGGTGGAGCTGGCCACCACGGCGGCCATGCCGAGCACGGCCATGGTGGCCACATCGAGCTCGAACCAGGGTGCGATATGCTGCATGCCCACGGCAAAGGCGCCGCCAAGTGCTGCGCCCAGGTACAGCGCCGGCGAGAATACGCCGCCCGAGGCGCCCGAGCCGATGGTCAGTGAGGTCGCCAGCAGTTTGCCGGCAAACAGCAGCAGCAACAGCCACGGCGCGGTCAGCGTGTTCTCGAGAATATCCTGAATGGTGGCGTAGCCAACGCCCTGAACATAATAGTGGCCGGTGGTGCTGATGAACGCATACATCATCAGCCCGACCAGTCCCATGCCGATGATATGGCGGCTGTACTCGTTGCCGGGCATTTTCTCGAACAGGTCTTCGAACAGATAGATGCTGCGGTTGAACAGGAGCGCGGCCAGACCCATCAGCACGCCGAAAACCACGTAGACGACCAGCAGTTCGGGTGAGCCGAGATCGAGTGCGTTGTTGGTGAGCGCCGGAATATCGAAGGACGGCGTATTGCCGAACAGCATGCGGCCAATGAACGCAGCCGCCCCCGTGGCGAGGGCTACCGGAATGAGCGTGCGACCGCTGGTCTCCGGCAGGATGATCTCGATAGCGAACAGCAGGCCGCCGAGTGGCGCGTTGAAGGTCGCGGCAATACCGGCAGCCGCGCCTGACGCGATCAGCGTATTGCGCTGCCATTCGCGTACCAGCGTCAGCTGGCCCACGGTAGAGCCGAGCGCCGAGCCGATCTGGATGATCGGGCCTTCGCGGCCTACTGCACCGCCAGTCGCAATGGAAATCGATGACGCAAGCGCCTTGGTGGCGGCTACGCTGGGCCGGATCCGCCCGCTCTTATAATAGATGGCGTCGATCACTTCCGGCACGCCATGGCCCTTGGCCTCCGGCGCGAAGTTCTGTACCAGAAAGGTTACGGCGACCGCGCCCAGCATCGGCACGATGATGATCCACGCGCCCCAGGGGCTGGCCGCGGTATGCAGGTTGGCGTCGTAGACGAGCGAGAATTGCCCGAAGAAGGCGATATTGTGGAACAGTGCGATCAGATCGCGGAAGATGGCGGCGCCGTAGCCGGCGGCGATGCCAACGCCGATGGCAAGCAGGCTCAGCAGCAGGCTGGAACGTTCGATCGTACGGGCGCGAGCCACCGGCATCCTCTGCTTGGGACACCAACCGAGTGGCGGCATGCATCAGAAATGCTGCGGTCTGGGTCTGGTGCCTTGGATTGCGCGGCATCCGTCCGAATTACCACGAAAGTGGCTGGAGTATACAGTAGATCGCGTGATTATTCCGTCATGATGCACCGTGCGGACAGTTCCGCGGGCGTACCGACTGTGGCTGGCCGCCTGTCCTGCGCTTCGCTCGGATATGCCACAGGGCTGGAAAGCCCTTTCGTCCAGCGTCATGCTCCGGTGATTGCCCATAGTCCGGACAAGCCGATGAGCGACCCTTGCAGGGCCCACGAGACCGTCGACGATAACCCGAGCTACAAAAAAGGACCGGCCGGCTGGAGCAGCCGCGTTGCCGCGCCAATTGCGGATTGGCTGAACGGCGAGTCACAGCCGCTGGGCCCGCCCCGTAACGACTTCGCACGACTTTGCGAGCATCTGCAGCCCGCCGATGTGGTGCTTGTCGAGGGGCGCACACGGGTCTCGGCGGTGATCGGGAGCGTCACACTCAGCGCCTGGACTCACGCTGCGCTGTGTGTCGGGCGTCTGGGAGAGCTGGACGACGATAGCGAGCCCCGGCGGCTGCGCGCCGAGGGCGTGTCGGCCGATACCATGCTCGTGCTCGAGGCCGAGCTGGGCCGCGGCGTGCACCTGTCGTCGATCGAGCGCTATGCGCGTGAACATCTGCGGCTCTGCCGGCCGCGTGAGCTGAGCGGACCCGATGCCCAGGCGCTGGTCGATTTTACCCTGGCGCGCCTGGGCATGCCCTACAACGTCCGCCAGATCGCTGATCTGCTGCGGTTCTTCTTTCCCTACAGCCTGCTACCGCGGCATTGGCGGTCCAGCCTGTTCGAGGTGGGCCACGGCGACATGACACGCACCATCTGCTCGACGCTCATCGCGCGCGCGTTCGCCAGCGTTCGTTATCCCATTCTGCCCACCATCCATCGAGGCGATGACGGCGACACGACCTTCCACCGCCGCAATGCGCGTCTGATCACGCCTCGCGATTTCGACCACTCGCCGTATTTCGATATCGTCAAGTATCCGTTCTTCGGCGACGACGTGGCTCGCTATCGTGAACTGGAGTGGGGCGACGAAACCCGGCCCTGAGCACCGGGCCGGGCTGGCGCCGATGATTAATCCTTGAACATATGGGTCGCGTGGGTCATCGCGCCGCCGGCACGGATGGCGGCAGCGACAACCGCCGTCTCGGCCAGCTCATCGTCGCTCGCGCCGGCCTTGCGTGCCGCATCGGTATGCAGTTCGATGCAATAGCCGCATTGCGTGGTCAAGGCGGTGGCCAATGCCAGCAGCTGCTTGGTCTTGCCATCGATCGCGCCGGGCGCGAAGGCCGCCTTGTCGAAGGCCCAGAATGCGTCCATGCCTTCTTTTGCGTGGCTGTTGAGCATATCCAGCTTTTCGAGATTCTTCATGTCGTGCATGACGGCTACCTCTTTGATCGTTTGTGATGACGGACTTCAGAGGTTTTCGACATTGCGCCGGGCAATGATTGCTGTCAATTCAATTGCGCTCGCCCGCGCTGGTCTCGTAAGCCTGTTGCCCGCTTCACGCGGCGCACGGTTCGATAACAATGGCAGCAGGCGCTGGGCTGGGATCAGCCGCGCGGCTCGGCGCGACTGGCGAGAAACAGGGCGACAACACATAGCCCTGCGATCACGCCCATGGCCAGCGGCCGATAGTCGATATGCCACCATACCGTGGCCGCGCTCGCTGCAATCATGACCAGCGCGATGCACTTGCTGCGGCGCGAGATGGAACGATCACGTTCCCAGTTGGTAATCGCCGGGCCGGCATAGCGGTTGGCCCGAATCCAGGCGGCAAATCGAGGCGAACCGCGCGAGGCCAGGGCTACGGCTGCGAGCATGAACGGCGTGGTAGGCAGCAAGGGCAGAAACACGCCAAGCACGCCCAGCACGAACAGCACCCCGGCGGCCATCACGAGCAGGCGCTGGCGAATGGTCATGCGATCTTCGGCCGAAGGATCAGAGCGCGGTCGATGGCTTTCGCGCACGTCAGCCGCGTCGTGTGATGGCGCTCATACAGTGATGCTACGCGCCGCCCGCGGCAACTGTCAGCCTCTATGTTCGTATGTGCCTGCGTATACTCGGTTACCGCCTTGGCCAGGGAGACATAATGGTGCACAGACGTAATGCTCAAAAACTCAAACCCGGCATGAATATCAGGCGCGACGGCCGCGGACGCATGGCGCACACGCCCGTGCGTATTCCGTTGGTGGGCTGGCGCGATGTGGTCATGCGGGTGTATCACGCCTTTGGCGATAACAATCTCTCGATCATTGCCGCCGGCGTATCGTTCTACGGGCTGTTGGCGATCTTTCCCGGCATTGCCGCATTCGTGGCGATCTACGGTCTGTTTCTGGATCCGGCCGGCGTGGTCGATCAGATGAATCAGCTGCAGGGCATCGTGCCGAGTGATGTGATCAGCACGGTCACCGGCCAGATGACCCAGGTCGCGTCCAAGCCACAGACCTCGCTCGGTTTTGCAGCGCTGTTCACTCTGGGCCTGGCACTCTGGAGCGCGCGCAAGGGCACCACCGCGCTGATGGTGGCGCTCAACGTCGTCTATGCCGAGAAGGAAACGCGCAACTTCTTCATACAGATTGCGGTGTCGCTCGGGCTGACGCTGGCGATCATTGCCGGCCTGATCGCGATCGCGGTACTGGCTGCCGGCGTGCCGCTGGTGCTCGCGGCTCTGAATTTTCCCGACTGGTCGGTGGCCGTGGGTCGCGGCCTGGGGCTGGGCGCAGCCGCATTGTTCCTCATGACCGGTATTGCCGGGCTATACCGCTGGGCGCCCAGCCGGCGGCCGCCGAAATGGCGCTGGGTGATCGTGGGCGCGACCGTGGTCACCATTTTCTGGATTCTGGGCTCGCTCGCGTTCTCGGTCTATGTGGCGTTTTCCGGCTCCTACTCGGCGACCTACGGCTCGCTGGGTGCTGTCGTGGTGGTGCTCACCTGGCTGTATATCACCGTGCTCATCATGCTGGTTGGCGGTGAGCTCAACGCCCAGCTCGAGTACCAGACCACCGAGGACACCACGACCAGCGGCCACCGGCCCATGGGCCAGCGCGGCGCATTCGTTGCCGACAACGTGGCCATGCGCCGTGAAGATATCGACTTCGAGGAAGACAAAGAGCCTGAATGATGATTCCTGTCGCCGTTCCATACGAGTTCGCGCCAACGGTCATTGGTCTGCAGGACAAGACGCCGCGAGTACGGTGTAGCAAGCCTGCGCAGGCGCGCGGCAACGCTCGTTTGCGGCCAGATGGGCGTGGGTCCGAAGGGTGGGGGATGGATCAGCACTCAATCATTGCGCCATACGGCATCGCGCGCCATCGTCGACCACGACGCGTGGCTCGCGCCTTGTCTGGCGCAATCTCAGGCGCCGACGCGGTGCTCGCATGAAACAGCAAAAGAGCCTTGACACCACGCGCTGCGAAGACCTGCGTATTCCAAGTTCGGACGTGGCGGGCGAACACATCCATCTGCGCGAGAAATACGCCGGTACCAGTCCCGGTACGCCCGGCAAGGCGGTGCTGTTCGTGCACGGCGCGACGTATCCGGGCGCGATGTTCGATGTGCCGGGCTCAAGCTGGCTGGATCATGCCGTGGCGGACGGCTATGCCGCCTATGCGCTCGATGTGCGCGGCTACGGCGCCTCGACCCGACCCGCGGCCCTCGACGCGCCGGCGCGCGACAATCCGCCGTTCTCCCGTGCCGAAACAGCGGTGGCCAATATCGCCGACGCCATCGCTGTGATTCGCGAGCGCGCCGGCGTCGACGCCGTCGATCTGGTCGGCTGGTCCTGGGGCACCATGACCACCGGTATGTATGTGTCGTCCGATCCAGGCACGATCGAGCGTCTGGTGCTGTTCGCCCCGGTCTATGCCTGTCAGCGCCCCGATCGTATCGCCGCGCTGGTCGATCGCGACAAGCCGGACACATTGCGCGCGCTCGGCGCTTATCGCACCGAGACACGCGACGAGGCCCGCCAGCGCTGGAACGCCGAGATCGTCGCCGATAACGTCGACGACTGGCGTGATCCGGCGGTGTTGAACGCCTGGTTCGACATGATGCTGGCCGACGAGCCGGGCGACGCGGTGCGTGCCCCCAACGGCGTGCTGGTGGATCTGTGGGAGGCGTTCAACGCGCGTCCCCGCTACAACGCAGGCGCCATCACCGTGCCCACGCTGGTGATTCGCGGCACCGACGATGCCACGGCCGTCCGCGCCGACGGGCTGGGCCTGTTCGACGCGCTTGGCAGCGCCGACAAGCAGTACGCCGAAATAGGCCAGACCACGCATTTCGCCCTGTTGGAACGGCGCGCGCCGCAGTTGTTCGACACGGTCAGCCGGTTCCTTGCGCGCCGTCTGCGCAGCCACGACAGCGTCTGAACCCAGCCCGCGCTGCGCTACCAGCGGCCGAAGAACCCGCGGTGGTCGCGACGGCCGGCATACCCGTGTTGATAGCGACGGTCGTGCGGTTCGCGATGGTCGTGACGACGCTCTTGTCGATGATTCCAGCGGTCGTAGCGGGCGCGATAGCGAGGGTCACGATCCCGCGAGTTGCGATAGCCGTAGCTGCGACGATCATCGCGTCGACGATGATCGCGGTGCCGTTGGTCATGACGACTATTGTGATGGCCACCCCGGTGATAGCCAGCCCGGACGTTGGTGAATGGCGTGCTCACGCCGTCGCGGCCGCCGACGTGCGAGAACGGCGCGCTGATATTGATGCCGGCCTGGGCGCTCATGCCTGCGCTTAGAAGCATAAGGCCGGCAAGCGCGGTCTGCAGGCGTCGGCCAGTGCGCAGGCGGCGAGCTGTCTTGGTGGGGAAGATCGTCATACCGGGCTCCTTGGGTTGTTTCGAGTTCAGGCCTGCGGGTACAGACCCTGTCCGATGGTTGGTCGAGACGATCCTGTACAGTCCGGGCTGAACCGTTCATTAATTACTGAATAAATTGAACGGTTCAACCGGATCCATGCGTGTGGCAAATATCGCCGGCGTAGTCGGCCTAGGGCCTGTTGCCGTTTCGTGCGAGCGCCGCGTTGGCGTCCTCCCATAAAATGTAACTAGGGGTCTCAGGCAAGGCGCGAGTCGCCGGTCGTGGCGAGCCACGATCATGACTTGCAACGCCGCATGAGGCCCCTGGTAGATTTTTCAGGGAGGCCCAACCCTTAGGGACAAGGGCCCAACAAATTAACGATATGTGGCAATACAGCGTTGCAGCACGCTTACGTAGAGTGACTACGCGGCACGTGCTGACGCCTCGTCTTGCCGCAAAACAGCTCTTGGCGCAGTCTCGTACGAAACGGCAACAGGCCCTAGTGCAATAATAAGCCGTCGCCCCTCTCAAGGACTGCGGTTGCCGCATTGCAATGGCCTATATCGCTCTTATCGTTGATCTTCTCGAGCCGTATCAATCGCGTATAAGCGAAAGCCACGAGGTGGCCAGGCTGCGCGTGCAGGACATCTCGGCCGATGAGCCGGCCTGCCAGCGGGCCCAGGTGGTCTGGACCAACGGCATGGTGGGGTTATCGGATGCGGCGATGGCGTGTTTCCCCGCGCTCGAACTCATCGTCTGTCAGGGCGTCGGCTACGACGGCGTGGATGTTGCTGCCGCCAATCGGCGCGGCATCACGGTGGCAGCCGGGCACGGCGTCAACAGCACCACCGTGGCCGATCACGCCATGGCCCTGTTGCTGGCGCTGCTGCGCCGTATTCCAGCGCTCGATGCCAGCGTCCGCGACGGCCAATGGCTGGACGTGCGGCGCCTGCAGCCGATTCTCACCGGTTGCCGCGTCGGTATCGTGGGCTTCGGGCGTATCGGCCAGCTGATCGCACGTCGCGCCGAAGGCTTCGACTGCACCGTGCGCTACCACGCCAGACACGCCGTGGCCGATACCGGTTTCGAATACGTCGACACCGCCTGCGCGCTGGCCGACATCAGTGACGTACTCATTCTGTGCTGTCCGGGCGGCCCGGCAACCCATCACATGATTGATGCCCAGGTGCTGGCCGCGCTCGGCTCGGATGGCGTGCTGGTCAACGTGGCCCGCGGCAGCGTCGTCGACTCCGATGCGCTGTTTGCTGCACTTGCCGAGCGACAGATTGCCGGCGCGGCGCTCGACGTGCTCGAAGGCGAGCCGGAGGTGCCCCAGCGCTGGCGCGAACTCGACAACGTGATCTTTACGCCGCACACCGGAGGGCTGTCGGCGGTTGCCTTCGACGAAATGATGCGCCAGGCGCTGGCCAGCATGAAAGCGCATGTCTGCGGCGATGTTGTGCCAGGCCGGGTAGGCGACTGAAGCTCCCTTGTCTGTGCCGCAGCCGGCAACTTTGCTAGCGTCGGCGTTATTAAAGAGGGAAAAAGATGCCATTGTCCAGGAACGAAATCCGTGACCGCGTGACCGCGTTTGCACACGACTGGGCCGACAATTGATACGAGCGCGGCGAGGCTCAGACCTTCTGGAACGAATTTTTCCAGGTGTTCGGTCTCACGCGACGCCGGGTCGCCAGCTTCGAAGCACACGTCACCAAGCTGCGCGATCGCGAAAAAGCCGGTAGCGCGGGCAGCAGTGGCTTTATAGACTGTTTCTGGCCCGGCACGCTCGTTGCCGAACACAAATCGCGTGGCAAGGATCTGGATTCGGCCTTATCTGCAGGCCATCGGCTACTTCGCCAGCCTCCAGGAACGCGACCTGCCGCAGTATGTCGTGGTCTCGGATTTCGTCCGTATCCGTATCCATGACCTGGACAGCGACACCCGGCACGAGTTTCCACTCGCCGAGCTGCCCAAGCAGATCAAGCGCTTCGGCTTTATCGCCGGCAACGCTGGTATGCGATGTCTTTCCTGCCGAACCGCACTGGCGTATCGAAACCCGCGTGGTTGTTGCGGCCGCCATGGCAGGGTCTGGCGTGGCGGTGTGTGCGAGTTAACCCAGGACCGGCCCAATGGCCAGTTCGTGCTGGATTGATGTGTTGAGCGGCTATCGGCTTAGCCTGCGCTTCAGGGGTGCCGTTAATGAATGGGTTGGAGGCCTACGCAATGACGCCTACACTATCTTCGTGTACGCAGTTATGGTGTCCCATGAAAAACATTACCCTCAGCGCTGACGAAGCGCTTATCGAAGCCGCACGCGTCCGAGCGCGAACCGAGCACAGCACGCTCAACGAGCAGTTTCGCCGCTGGCTGCACGATTACGCACGCCGTGATCAGCAGGCCGCCGAGGCACAACAGGTTATCCAGGACCTGCGGGGGCGGCTGCGCGTCGGGCGTAAACTCACGCGGGATGAGATGAATGAGCGTTGAGTTTTTTGTCGACACCAACGTATTCATCTACCAGCTCGAGGGGCTTGACCAACGCAAGCAAGTGATCGCCGACGAGATCATAAGCGACGCAGCCAGTAGCGGGTGTATCAGTTTTCAGGTGGTGCAGGAATGCCTGAACACCATGGTGCGCAAGGCCGATATTCCGTTGAGCACGAACGACACAGAACGTTATCTCGAATCAGTACTAAGTCGCCTATGGCTTGTCATGCCAAGCGTTGCGCTCTATCGCAGAGGTATGAAAATCCAGAGTCGCTACAAATATGGCTTTTACGACAGCTTGATCGTCGCCGCGGCGCTGGAGGCTGGTTGCACGCGGCTGCTCAGCGAGAACATGCAACACGGTCAGCGTATTGAGCAGCTGACGATCGAAAATCCGTTTCGTTAGTTCCATCAGGCCAATCACCGACCGCTTTGCACGGCTTGCCGGCCGCGATCGTGCGTCGGTAAACCTTTTATACTAGAGACTCTGACGATCGATTCTCTTTTCGATGCACCGACATCGAGCGTTTACTGGCAAATCATGACTGATAACGAACCCAAAGCCGGCAACAATTTTGTGGCCAATATGATCGCCGAGCAGATCGCCAGCGGCGTGCAAAGCGGCGGCGTAGTGACGCGTTTTCCGCCCGAGCCCAACGGTTATCTGCATATCGGCCATGCCAAGTCGATCTGCCTGAATTTCGGCCTGGCCGAGCGTTTTGGTGGCAAGTGTCGTCTGCGCTTTGACGACACCAATCCCGAGAAGGAGAGCCAGGAGTATATCGATGCCATCAAGGCGGATGTCGGCTGGCTGGGTTTCGAGTGGGACGGCGAAGTGCGCTTCACCTCGGACTACTTCGACACGTTGTACGAATATGCGCTGCACCTGATCGATAACGGCAATGCCTATGTCGACGAGCTGACGTCGGAGCAGGCGCGCGAATACCGCGGCGACTGGAACGCCCCGGGCCGGAACAGCCCGTACCGGGATCGCAGCGTCGAGGACAACCGCGCGGCCTTCGAGAAGATGCGTGCCGGCGAATTCGGCGAGGGTGAAGCCGCACTGAGAGCCAGGATCGATATGGCCGCGGGCAACATGAATCTGCGCGATCCGATCATCTATCGGATCCGGCATGCGGCCCATCATCAGACCGGCAACGCCTGGTGTATCTATCCGTCCTACGATTTCGCGCACGGTCAGTCCGATGCCCTGGAGGGCGTGACCCACTCGATCTGCACACTGGAGTTCGAGGACCATCGGCCGCTCTACAACTGGTTTCTGGCCCATCTGCCGGTGCCGTGCCAGCCGGTGCAGACCGAGTTCGGCCGGCTGAACCTCAACTACACGATTACCAGCAAGCGCAAACTCAAGCGTCTGGTCGACGAGGACATCGTCGACGGCTGGGACGATCCGCGCATGCCGACCATTGCCGGCATTCGTCGTCGGGGCTATACGCCGCAATCGATCCGCAGCTTCTGCGAGACCATCGGCGTGGCGCGCGGCGACGGCGTGATCGATGCCAGTGTGCTGGAAGCTGCAGTCCGCGACGATCTGAACGACAACGCCGCGCGCGCCATGTGTGTGATGGGCCCGCTCAAGCTTGTGATTACCAATTATCCGCAAGACCAGGTCGAGCAACTCAGCGCGGCCGGCCATCCGAACCGCGATGATCTGCCCGAGCGCGTGCTGCCGTTCACGCGCGAGCTGTATATCGAGAAAGAGGACTTCCGGGAGGAGGCCAACAAGAAGTACAAGCGCCTCGTGCTCGGCAAGCGCGTGCGCCTGCGCAATGCCTATGTGATCGAGGCCACGGACGTGCTCAAGAACGACCGCGGCGAGATTGTGGAGGTGCACTGCACGTATGACGCCGACACGCTCGGCGACAATCCGGCCGACGGCATCAAGCCCAAGGGCGTGATCCACTGGGTATCGGCGAGCCACGGCAAGCAGGCATTGATCCGCCAGTACGACCGGCTGTTCTCGGTCGCGCATCCCGGGCGCGGCAACAGCGATTTTCTGGACGATCTCAACCCGTTCTCGCTACAGACGTTTGCCGGTTGCTGGATCGAGCCCGGTCTTGCCGACGTGGAGCCGGAAACCCGGGTGCAGTTCGAGCGGACCGGCTATTTCGTGGCCGATCGCTACGATCATCAGCCGGGCGCGCCGGTGTTCAACCGCATCGCCGCGTTGCGCGATACCTGGGCCAAGATCGAAGCCGACGAGCGATGAGCGGGCAGCGAGCGATACCATCATGGCCATGACCGACTGGGCCACCTGTGAGCGCCGGCTTGCCGACGGAATCGACAGGCTGGGCGTGCGCGCCGGGTCGGACGTCCAGGCGCAGCTGATCGCCTATCTCAAGGAGATGGTGGCCTGGAACGCCACCTACAACCTCACCGCAGTGCGTGATCCGCTGGAAATGGTCACGCGGCATCTGCTCGACAGCCTCGTCGTGCTGGATTTCGTGACCGGCAAGCGTGTTGTCGATGTCGGCAGCGGCCCGGGTCTGCCGGGGCTGGTGCTGGCGATCGCGCGGCCGGGGCTCGATGTGACGCTGGTGGAGGCCAATGGCAAGAAAGCGGCGTTTCTGCGCCATGTGCGACGGCGTTTCAAGCTTGCAAACGTCGAGGTGGTTCAGGAGCGGGTCGAGGCCTTCCAGCCGGATCAGCGCTACGACTGTGTGATCTGTCGTGCGTTTGCCGCAGCCGACGAATGCGCGCGTCTTGCCGGCCATCTGGTCGCCGCAGGTGGGCGCTTTCTGTTGATGAAAGGGCGCGACCCCGCGGCTGAACTGGTCAATCTGCCGCCTGATTTCCGCCATGTGGATACGGTCGCGTTGGACGTTCCGGGGCTGGATGCGCAGCGCCATCTGGCGATTCTGGAGCCCGGTCTGATCTGAGTCGGGCCGGTGGCGCGCGATATCGGGCGGCGCGGCAGGGGCGAGGTGATTTAGGATATGCCGCTATGAGCAATATCATCGCCATCGCCAATCAGAAGGGCGGCGTCGGCAAGACCACGACCAGCGTCAATCTTGCGGCCGCACTTGCCGAGGCCGAACAGCGCGTGCTGCTCGTCGATATGGACGCCCAGGGCAACGCCACGATGGGCGTGGGTGTCGACAAGGCTGCACTCGACGCCACTGTCTGCGACTTTCTGCTGGGCGACAAGGGCGTGTCCGAAGCGCTACAGGTCGTGCTCGACGGCGCGTTCTATCTGCTGGGCGCCAATGGCGACATGACCGCCGCGGAGGTGGGCCTGCGCGAGCGCAAGAACGGCCGGCTCGCACTCAAGGCAGCACTCGCGGAGATTTCGCACAGCTTCGACTACGTCATCATCGACTGCCCGCCGGCTCTTTCCATGCTGACGGTCAATGCGCTTGCCGCCGCGCGCGGCGTGATTATTCCAATGCAGTGCGAGTATTACGCGCTGGAAGGGCTGTCGGCGCTGCTCGAAACGATCGAGAGCGTTCGCAAGATGATGAACCCGGAGCTGATCATCGAAGGCGTGCTGATGACCATGCACGACCCACGCAATCGACTGACCGGTGACGTCTCAGCCCAGCTGCACGAGTATTTCGGCGATGCCGTCTACAAGACCGTGATCCCGCGCAACGTGCGCCTGGCCGAGGCGCCCAGCCACGGCCTGCCCATCATGCAGTACGATAACGGCGCTTCGGGCGCGGCGGCTTACCGGGCGCTGGCCGCCGAGATTCTCGGTCGCGACGAGTCGGAAGTCATCGGTGCACCCAAGGCAGGCGCAAGGCGCGCCGTGTCGGCGTTGTTCGGCCGTCGTGGTCGTCGCTCCTCCGGATAGGGCCTGTTGCCGCTTCATGCGAGCGCCGCGTTGGCGCTGAAATGGCGCCAGGCGAGGCGCGAGCCGCCGATCGTGGCGGGCTAAGATCAAGGTGAACAACGCCGCATGGCGACATTTGAAGCCCAACCCTTCGGGATAACGGCCATTTGTCCGCAATCCGGCGTTGCCGCTCGCTTGTGTAGACTTACTACACCGCACTTGCGGCGACTCGTCTTTCAGGCAAATGGTCGTTGGCGCGGACCCGGGTGAAACGGCAACAGGCCCTAATAGGCAAACGCGTATGGCACAGAAGAAACGAGGGCTCGGTCGTGGGCTGGAATCGCTGCTCAGCAACGATTTCGACGAGCAGGCCGCACCGGCCTCCGAGCTGGTCGAGATCGAGCTGGACGCGTTGCGTCCCGGGCGCTATCAGCCGCGCCGGGATATGGCCGCCGATGCGCTCGAAGCGCTCGCGCAGTCGATTCGCAGTCAGGGCATCATCCAGCCGCTGGTCGTGCGTGCTATCGACGCCGACGACGCCGAGTACGAGATCGTCGCCGGCGAGCGGCGCTGGCGAGCGGCCCGGCTGGCCGGGCTTGCCCGCGTACCGGCCGTGGTGCGCGAACTGCCCGACGAGACCGCCATGGCGGTCGCACTCATCGAGAATATTCAGCGCGAGGATCTCAATCCGCTGGAGGAATCGGCGGCACTGCGTCGGCTGATCGACGAATGTGGCCTCACCCATGCCGCCTGCGCCGAGGCGGTCGGGCGTTCGCGGGCCAGCGTATCCAACCTGCTGCGGCTGTCCGAGTTGGCTAGCGAAGCACAGGCACTGCTGCGCGCCGGCGATATCCAGATGGGTCATGCACGCGCGTTACTGGGCGCGCCGGCCGCTCTACAGGCGGATCTGGCCGCGCGCGTCGCAGCGCGCCAGCTTACCGTGCGCCAGACCGAAGCCCTGGTCGCGGCGGCCATGACTGAACAGGACGGCGAGAGTGCACCACGCCAGAGCAACCGACTGGTGCACTTCGAGCGCGAACTCGGTGAAACGCTCGGCGCCCCGGTGAGCGTGCGGGCCCAGCGGGGCGGGCGGGCGCGTGTGGTCATCGACTACGCCAGTGCCGGCGAGCTTGACGCGCTGCTCGAACGGCTCAAATAGCGTCAGCTCGGTGTTTTGTTGTAAATAACAGTCATTCTCAAGAAGATTGACCTGTGATTTTCCTTTGTCTATAGTTGCTCGACGTTGGGTTCGCCACGAGGAGAAAGTGCGCGATCCCACGCCGCGGTTGGGGGATTCGATAACGTGATCAACCGGCCACGCCTGCGCAATATGCGCCTTGCAGGTGCAATACTGGGCGGGCAGATTTTTACTGGTCTTGTCTTTGCGGTCCTGTTTGGACTGCTGGGCGGGGCCGAGCCAGCCAAGGCCGCGTTTTTCGGCGCGCTCGTGGCGGCAGTGCCTGGGCTTTGGATGGCGTTGTGGATGTTGCCGCGGCGCCGGGAAGTCCGGGCAGAATCGATGGCTCGGGCCTTTTATATGGGCGAGCTGGGAAAACTTGGATTGACCGTAGGGCTGTTTTTTGCGGCAGCCCTTTTGTTTGGCCAGCACTTTCTACCGGTGCTGGTTACATACGTAGCCTGCCTGGTGTGTTACTGGCTGGGTTTGATACTGACGCGCTAGCTGGCAGGAATGGCAGCGGGTTCGACATAGGCTTGGATCGAGGATAAATCGCATGGCCAGTGCCGAAGAAGGGGCAACCACCGCCGAAGGCGTGGGCTCCGCTACCCAATACATCCAGCATCACCTGACGAACCTCAAGTTCGATCTGGGCAGCATGCAGTTCGATGGACACGCCAGTGGTTTCTGGGTGCTCAACGTCGACAGCCTGTTCTTTGCGATCGTGCTCGGCGTGTTCTTCCTGTTCTTCTTTCATCTCGCAGCGAAGAAGGCGACGGCAACCGAGCCGGGCGGGCTGCAGAATTTCGTGGAAATGGTGGTCGACTTCACCGATACCCAGGTGCGGGATATCTTCCACGGCCAGTCGAAGCTGATCGCGCCATTGGCGCTGACCATCTTCGTCTGGGTGTTCCTGATGAACTTCATGGATCTGATTCCGGTGGATGCGATTCCCGTCGCGGCCCATGCCTCCGGCATCGATTACATGAAAGTCGTGCCCTCTACCGATCTGAACATCACCTTCGGGCTGTCGTTGTCGGTGTTTGCATTGATGATCTTCTACAGCATCAAGATCAAGGGCCCGATGGGCTATCTCAAGGAAATGCTCACGCACCCCTTCGGTCCGTGGCTGGCGCCGTTCAACTTGGCCCTGTTCGTGGTGGAGACCGTCGCCAAGCCTGTATCGCTGTCGCTGCGATTGTTCGGCAATCTCTATGCCGGCGAGCTGATCTTCATTCTGATCGCCGTGTTCACGCTCGGCGCTGGCGCAAGCCTGCTGGCCGTGCCCATGTTCATTCTGCAGATTCTGCTCGGCGTCGGCTGGGCGATCTTCCATATCCTGGTGATCACGCTGCAGGCGTATATCTTCGGCATGTTGACGATCGTGTATCTCAGCATGGCGCATGAACATCATTAACTGACCACCGACCCCAACTGACTCGTAAACGGAGAGTAGAAAATGGAACAAGCAATCGCCGACGTCCAGGGCATGACCGCCCTCGCTGTTGCAATCCTCATTGGTTTCGGCGCCATTGGCACCGCGCTTGGCTTTGGCCTGCTGGGCGGCAAGTTTCTCGAAGGTCTGGCTCGCCAGCCGGAAATGGCCCCGATGCTGACGGGTCGCATGTTCCTGATCGCCGGCCTGCTCGATGCCGTGTCGATGATCGGCGTGGGTATCGCCCTGTTCCTGACGTTCGCCAACCCGTTCGTGGCGGCCGTACAGTCGGCTGGTGGCGGCTAGTACCGGCATCTGCCGGGTCGTCTTCAGAGTCGAGTTACGAATAGCCAGGGGTAACCCATGAGCATCAATGCCACACTGCTGGCCCAGATGATCGTCTTCGCGATCTTCGTCTGGTTCACCATGAAGTTCGTTTGGCCGCCGATCATGACGGCCATGCGCGAGCGCCAGAAGCGGATCAGCGAAGGGCTGGCCGCCGCCGAGCGCGGCGTGCGCGAGCTCAACGAGGCCACCTCCAAGGCGGAAGCCATGGTGGGTAAGGCGCGCGAGCAGTCTCAGGAGATTCTGAGCAACGCCCAGCGCCAGGCCAGCGATACACTGGACCGTGCCCGGGACGAGGCGCGCGTCGAAGGCGATCGCATCGTGACTGCTGCTCGGGAAGAGATCGATCAGGCCGTGCTTTCGGCCAAGAGCGAACTGCGTCGCGAAGTGGGCGCGCTGGCGGTAGCCGGTGCCGAGCGTATTCTCAAGCGCGAGATCGACGCCAAGGCGCATAACGACATCATCGACGACCTTGTCGCGGAGATTCGTTAGTCATGGCCGAGATACAGACGCTGGCCCGTCCGTATGCCGATGCGGTATTCGAACTGGCCGAAGCCAGTGGTGAGCTGGATGCATGGTCGACGGCGCTGGCGGCGGTGGCTGCCATTGTGTCCAACGAGGATGTAGCGGCACTCATGGACAATCCGGCAATCACCGACGCGACGATGGCAGATGCCATTATCGGGGTCGCTGGCGATGACCTGAATGCCGGTGGCGCCAACCTGGTGCGTCTGTTGGTCGAGAACGGTCGTCTGCGCGCAGCGCCGTCGATCGCCGCGCTGTTCGAGCAGCGCAAGGCCGATGCGGAGAACCGCGTGGACGTACAGGTCACGTCTGCCGCGGCGTTTTCGCAAGAACAGCAGGCCGCGTTGGCGAAGTCCCTGGAGAAGCGGCTGTCGCGCAGCGTCCGCCTGAGCTTCGAGCAGGACGAAAACGTGATCGGAGGGGCGGTGATCCGCGCCGGCGATCTGGTTATCGACGGGTCGCTGCGCGCCCAGCTCGAGCGCATGCAGTCGGTGCTCGCGCACTAGCCCTGCCCTAAAGGCGATCAACTGCCGGCGGCTATGGGCCGCGGCAACATGGATACAGAGGAATAAGGTCAATGCAACTCAATCCGTCGGAAATATCAGACCTGATCAAGAAACGGATCGAAAACTTCGAATCCGTGACCGAGTCGCGCAACGTGGGCACGCTGGTGAGCCTGGCGGACGGCATTGCCAAGATTCACGGTCTGGCCAACGCCATGCAGGGCGAAATGCTCGAGTTCCCGGGCGGCACGTTCGGCATCGCCCTCAACCTCGAGCGTGACTCGGTGGGTGCGGTGATCATGGGTGAATACACCCATATCTCCGAGGGCGCCGAGGTCAAGACCACTGGCCGTATTCTGGAAGTGCCGGTCGGCGATGAGCTGCTCGGGCGCGTGGTCGATCCGCTGGGTATTCCCATCGACGGCAAGGGCGAGCTGGGTACGACCCAGACGTCGCCGATCGAGAAGGTTGCCCCGGGCGTGATCGAGCGTCAGTCGGTCGATCAGCCGGTACAGACCGGCCTGAAGTCGATTGATGCCATGATCCCGATTGGTCGTGGCCAGCGTGAGCTGATCATCGGCGATCGCCAGATCGGCAAGACCGCTATTGCCATCGACGCGATCATCAATCAGAAGGGCACCGGCATCAAGTGCATCTATGTGGCCATCGGGCAGAAGAACAGCTCGATCGCCGCCGTGGTGCGCAAGCTCGAAGAGCAGGGCGCGATGGATCACACCATCATCGTTGCCGCGGGTGCCGCCATCTCGCCGGCGCTGCAGTACATCGCGCCCTATGCGGGTTGCTCGATGGGCGAGTATTTCCGCGACAAGGGCGAGGATGCGCTGATCGTCTATGACGATCTGTCCAAGCAGGCCGTGGCCTATCGTCAGATCTCGCTGCTGTTGCGTCGGCCGCCGGGTCGTGAAGCCTATCCTGGCGACGTGTTCTATCTCCATTCACGTCTGCTGGAACGCGCCTCGCGGATCAACGCTGATTACGTGGAGCAGCTGACCGAAGGCAAGGTCAAGGGCAAGACCGGCTCGCTCACCGCGCTGCCGATCATCGAGACCCAGGCCGGTGACGTGTCCGCATTCGTGCCGACCAACGTGATCTCGATCACCGATGGCCAGATCTATCTGGAAGCCGACATGTTCAACTCGGGCACGCGGCCTGCAGTGAACGCAGGTCTGTCGGTATCGCGAGTTGGCGGTTCGGCTCAGACCAAGATCATCAAGAAGCTGGGCGGCGGTGTGCGTCTGGCCCTGGCCCAGTATCGCGAGCTGGCGGCGTTCGCGCAGTTTGCTTCCGATCTGGACGAGACCACGCGCAAGCAGCTCGAACACGGCGAGCGCGTCACGCAGCTGATGATTCAAAAACAATATCATCCGATGTCCGTCGCGCTCATGGCCGCATCGCTGTTCGCAGCCGAGAAGGGCTATCTGGACGATGTGGACGCCGACAAGGTTGTCGATTTCGAAGCCGCGCTGCATCAGTACATGGAGTCGGAGCAGAAGGCGCTGATCGACAAGATCAACGACACCGGCGAGTACGGTGACGATATCCAGTCCGAGCTGCATACGGCGATGAAGGAATTCAAGGAAACGCATACCTGGTGAGGTCTGTTGATCTCGCTCGGTGTGGTGTCCTGAATCTAATTAACGGAGTGCACTGATGGCCGGCGCAAAGGAAGTCAAGGGCAAGATCAAGAGCGTAGAGAATACGCAGAAGATCACCAAGGCCATGGAAATGGTGGCCGCGTCCAAGATGCGCAAGGCGCAGGAGCGCGTCGAGGCTGCGCGTCCGTACGCCGAGAAAATCCGTCGTACCATTGGTCATCTGTCGCACGCGAATCCGGATTTCGAGCATCCGTTCATGGTCAAGCGCGAGGCCAAGCGTGTCGGCATGATTGTCATCTCGACCGATCGTGGCCTGTGTGGCGGCCTGAATATCAACCTGTTCCGCAAGGTGCTTGGTGAGCTTCGCCACTGGGAAAAACAGAACGTGCCGGTGGATCTGGTTGTCGTCGGTCGCAAGGCGGCGAGTTTCTTTCGACGCCTGAAGGATATAAAAGCCGAAGTTCAGGATCTGGGCGACGCGCCGAAGCTCGAGGATCTGATCGGCACCATCAAGGTCATGCTCGATGACTATCGCGAATCCAGTGTGGATCGCGTGTTTCTGATGAGCAACGAGTTCGTCAACACCATGACCCAGAAACCTGAGGTGCAGCAGTTGCTGCCGGTTGAGGGCGGTGACGGAGATAAGGAGCTGCCGGATTACTGGGACTATATCTACGAGCCCGACGCCGGTGATCTGCTCGAAGACATCCTGGTGCGCTATATCGAGGCACAGGTGTATCAGGGCATGGTCGAGAACGTGGCCTGCGAGATGGCGGCGCGCATGGTGGCGATGAAGTCCGCATCCGATAATGCCGGCGAGATCATCGATGACCTGCAGCTGCAGTACAACAAGGCCCGACAGGCGGCGATCACCCAGGAGCTGGGTGAGATCGTAGCGGGCGCCGAAGCGGTCTCGTAATTGCGCGACCGGATTATCAACGAGTCAAGAACAACAGGCGGCGGTCGTCGACCGCCCTGGTGAGGAATCGGATATGAGTAGCGGTAAAATCGTACAGATCATCGGCCCGGTCGTGGACGTGGAGTTCGATCGTGATTCGTTGCCCAACATCTTCGACGCGCTGATCCTCAAGGAAAAGGATCTGGTGCTCGAGGTCGAGCAGCAGATCGGCGACGGCGTTGTGCGTTGTATCGCCATGGGCGTGACCGAAGGCGTCACCCGTGGCGGCACCGTCGAGAACACCGGTGCCCCGATCTCGGTACCGGTCGGCCAGAAGACGCTGGGCCGTATCATGGACGTGCTCGGCAGGCCGATCGACAACGTCGGTGAAATTGGCGCCGAGACGACGGCGCCGATTCATCGCGCGCCGCCGACGTTCGAAGAACAGGCCGGTGGCCAGGAACTGCTCGAGACCGGGATCAAGGTCATCGATCTGCTCTGCCCGTTCGCCAAGGGCGGCAAGGTCGGCCTGTTCGGCGGTGCCGGCGTGGGCAAGACCGTCAACATGATGGAACTGATCCGCAACATCGCCGCCGAGCATTCGGGTTATTCCGTATTCGCTGGCGTCGGCGAGCGCACGCGTGAAGGCAACGACTTCTACTACGAGATGAAGGAGTCGAACGTACTGGACAAGGTGGCGCTGGTCTACGGTCAGATGAACGAGCCGCCGGGCAACCGTCTGCGCGTAGCGCTCACCGGCCTGACCATGGCCGAGTTCTTCCGTGATGAAGGCCGCGACGTGCTGCTGTTCATCGACAACATCTACCGCTACACGCTGGCAGGCACCGAAGTCTCGGCGCTGCTCGGCCGTATGCCGTCGGCGGTGGGCTATCAGCCGACGCTGGCCGAGGAAATGGGCCTCCTGCAGGAGCGCATCACCTCGACCAAGACAGGCTCGATCACCTCCGTGCAGGCGGTGTATGTACCGGCGGATGATCTGACCGATCCGTCGCCGGCCACCACGTTTGCCCATCTGGATGCGACCGTCGTGCTGGCTCGTGGTATCGCAGAGCGTGGTATCTATCCGGCCGTGGATCCGCTGGATTCCAGTTCGCGTCAGCTTGATCCCAACGTCATCGGCAACGAGCACTACCAGACGGCGCGCGACACGCAGCAGACCCTGCAGCGCTATCGCGAGCTCAAGGACATCATCGCCATTCTGGGTATGGATGAGCTGTCGGAAGAAGACAAGCTGTCGGTATCGCGTGCACGTAAGATCGAGCGCTTCCTGTCGCAGCCGTTCTTCGTGGCCGAAGTCTTTACCGGCTCGCCCGGCAAGTATGTGCCACTGGCCGAGACGATTCGCGGTTTCCGCGGCATTGTCGACGGCGAGTACGATCACCTGCCGGAACAGGCGTTCTATATGGTGGGCACGATCGACGAGGCCGTGAAGAAAGGCGAAGAGATGAGCAAGAAGGCGGCCTGAGCCACCGGAACTCATCCTGAATACGGGTCGGGCCGGCGTTGCGCCGGCTCTTCACGCACCATAGAGCAGCGATATGAAACTACACGTCGACGTCGTCAGTGCCGAGGGCCAGATCTATTCCGGCTCTGCTTCCATGGTGTTCATCGCGGCGGAGATGGGCGAGGTGGGCATTGCCCCACGCCATGCGCCGCTGTTGACGCGTATCCGCCCCGGCCAGGTTCGTATTCAGCAGGACGGCAAGGACGAGGAAACATTCTTCGTCTCCGGCGGCATTCTCGAGGTCCAGCCACACCTGGTGACGGTGATGGCCGATACGGCCGAGCGAGCGGCGGAAATCGATGAGGCCGCAGCAGAAAAAGCCAAGCAGCGCGCAGAAGAAGCCATGGCGAACGCAGGCGATAGAGTCGATATGGCTCGCGCTCAGGCAGAGCTGGCCGAGGCTGCGGCGCGACTCAATATGGTTCGCAAGCTGCGCACCGGTCGCTGAGCGTAGAAAACCAGCGGACCGGGCGGCCGCCGGCGATAGCCGGAGGGGCGCTCGCGGCGACCAATCTTCACGACTAACGTGGTCGGGCCGGCGTGCTCGCATGGCCAAATCGCCGGGGGGCCACTTATTCGGTGGTCACGACTGGCTACTAAACTTGATGTGGCCTGATAGCGTACAAGCGTAACTTGTGGTTGTCGCTGCATTAGTCTAGATTGTTGCGCTGCAACAGTTCCTATGCCCGCCCCGGTCGAGAGCATGCGCCACTTACGCCGCTATAAGCTGATGTGGATTCCGGTCGTTGTCGCCGCGTGTACGACGTCCGGTGCTGTGTTTGGCGCTTCCGGGGTCGAGCCGATTTCGCCGTTCACGTCGTCGTCATTCGGGCGCACGGTGCACGGCGACGAGCGTGCGGTTGACCTGTCCCGACTAGGCCAGGCTGACGCCTTTTTTGGGGTCGACTCGCTCAGCGATGCCAATCGGCAGTATCTGACCAGCGGTCTGGAATGGCGATCGGGCGGCAGCGATGCGCCGCTGGTGCATGTGTCGGCACTGCGCACTGAAGGTCGCGGCGATACCGTCGCCGGCGGGCAGACGCTCATGCGGGCCGAAAACCGTCTCGATCTGGGTAGCCGCTGGTTCATGCCCAACCTCACCTCCGAAATCGCGCAGGTCAGCTACAGCGGCGCCGAGGCGAGCGGCCTCGGCGGGCGCGCGGCCCGATTCGGAGTGAGCGAGAGTCTCGGGATCGCGGCGTTCAATCTGGGTTACTACCGCGCGGATGACGCGTTCGATGCGCTCGGCAGCAATATCGCTGCGGGTGATCGCGGGTTGGAATTGCAGAGTCAGATGGATATCGCGGGCGACTGGCACGTAGCCCACGGCGTGCGTTTTCAGCAGGCCACGGATCGCCGGGCTGACGACGGGGTTGCCCAAAGTCTGGTTGTGTCGCGCCAGTCCGCGCTGCTTGACGTAGGTGAGCCCTGGCGATTCAGCGCCGACCTGGGTGCGCCACGCACTAGAACACAAGACGAGACCGCGCCGATTGCGCTGACGCTCGGGACCCAGACGGCGCGCTGGCGGTCCTGGCGGCTGGACGGAAGCGTGGGTTGGTACAGTGGCGCGGTTGACACGCCGCTGGCGCTTCCGGTGGAAGGTGGCCTATGGGAAGTCTCGGCGACTCGGGTGCTGAATATCGCCGGGCTTTATACTCAAGTCACGCCGCGGTTCTCGCTCGGCGGCAGCCACTACGAAGGGGTTGGGCTGGGCACGCGCACCGGTTTGAGTCTCGGGCTTTCCCGGTTATCCGACAATATCGACTTGAACGTGGATTATCTATCCTCGGGCTGGAGCTCGGCCCCGGCCGGCAACAATGATCTGCAGATGACACTGAATTTCACCCAGAGTACGAATACGATTCTGCCAAGTCTGAGGTCAATGGCGTCGAGTTTGCGCGTGCCTTGGATGCCGCGCTACTGAACTGCGTACGAAGGATTGTCGTCGATTCGCCCGGTAGTTTGCTAGATTACCGGCTGATACAGCGGAACTCGCGACCGCGTGGCGATGTCCACCAGACCTGCACCCAGGGGCCCAGCGCTATTTTGGAGTTATTGATGACAAGGCAATGGCCGCTTGGCCTGCTTAAAGGGCTTTCCGTGTGCGTTGTGTTGGGGATGACGCCCATCGTGGTATCCGCCGCGGACGCTGGCGCGAACGCCAAACAGGACGTGGCGACGCCGTCGAGCACAGCGCCCGCTGGTGGCGAGAGCGCGACAAAACCGGATGCGGCCAGACCTGAGGAAAAACAGTCATTCGGCTACGACCAGGTCGTCGAAAAAGCCAAAGCTGCGGCGGGGAAGAACTATGCTGCGCCGCCGCAGATTCCGAAATTCCTCCAGGAATTCGATTTCGCCAAGCTCGACCAGATTCAGTTCAAACAAGATCAGTCGCTCTGGCACAAGGACGGGCTTGGATTCGAGGCGATGTTCTATCACCCCGGGTCGTACTACAGCCACGCGGTGAAGATGCACCAGGTAGACGACGGCGTCGTGTCGTCGATCGCCTTCGACAAGAACCGGTTCAGCTACCCGAATGCGGATCTGGCCGGGCGTGTTCCTGATGACCTGGGCTATGCCGGCTTCAAGCTGCTCCACGAACTGGGCACGCCGGGCAAGATGGACGAGATGCAGTCTTTCCTCGGCGCGACCTACTTTCGCGGTCTCGGCGCAGATGAGCACTACGGACTATCAGCCCGCGGGCTGGCGCTCGATACCGGAAGTGACAAGGGCGAGGAATTTCCCGCGTTCACCGAGTTCTGGCTGGTTCGTCCGTCGGACGATGCGTCCGAGACTACAGTGTATGCGCTGCTGGATTCGCCAAGCGTCACCGGTGCTTACCGCTTCGTGATCAAGCCCGGAGCGGCGACTGTGACGCATGTCGAGTCGACCCTGTTCACGCGCAAACCGATCACCAAGCTCGGTATCGCGCCGCTTACCAGTATGTTCACCTGGGGCGAGAACAGCCTGACGCGGCTCGACGACTATCGCCCGGAAGCGCACGACTCGGACGGCATGCTCATTTCGTCGGCGAACGGCGAATGGGTGTGGCGGCCGCTGGTCAATCCGCAGAAGCTCTGGATGAACCAGTTCAACGCCGACAACGTGCGCGGTTTCGGCCTGCTCCAGCGCGATCGTAATTTCGACCACTATCAGGAACTCGGCTACGAATACGAGAAACGCCCGAACGCCTGGATCGTACCGTCCGGTGATTGGGGAGAGGGCCATCTCGAGCTCGTACAGATTCCCTCCGACAGCGAAGTCAACGACAACATTGCGCTGTACTGGGTGCCCAAGGAGCCGGTGGGCGCCAATCAGCGCCTGCACTTTGGCTACGATATCCGCTGGAGCAGTGAGCTGGCGGCGCCCGACTCCTTCGGCCACACCGTGGCTACACGAATTGGCCGCGCGGCGGTGGTGTCCGGGCAGCCGCGCGATACCATTCGCGTGGCGATCGAGTTCACCGGCGGGGAGCTGGCGAAACTTACCGACTCCAACGCCGTGCAGCCGCGCGTGAACGCCATGCGCGATGCCACCATCAACAACATTCAGGCGGTTCGCAATCCGCATACCGGCGGTTGGCGGCTGACGTTCCTGGTGCCAGTGGAGTCGCTGCAAGCGCCGCTCGAGCTGCGTGCCTACCTGGCTGATGCCAACGGTAGCGCGCTGACTGAAACCTGGACCTACGCGCTATCTCTGTGAACGATACGAGCCCGGGTGGTGTGTCCGGCGTCGCCGCTATGCTCGACGACTATCTCGCACGCCTGCCGTTGACGCCGAACCGTCGAGACGAGCTGCGTGCAGCGGTCATTGCGGAGCAGCCAACCACCCGGCGTGCCGCGTTTGACAGCCTCGCCCGTGGCCTGGGCCAGGGTGACGATCACGAAAGAGCGCTGGCGGCGCGCGTGGCCGCGGCGTATCCCGCGTTGTCACGACAGAGTGCGCCTAGTGGTGCGCTACGCGGCGCGTCCATGCCGCGTCTGAATCGCTGGCCGATGTCGCCTGCTGATGTCGATCGGCGGCCCTGGCGGGTGCTGTCGCCGATGCTGCCGTGGTTGCGGCGCAGCGGCCGGGCGTTGCCGCGGGCTGTGCCGAGCCGGCTCAAGTCGGTGGTCCGCTGGCGCCAGGCGCTGCTGGCATTAATGGTCGCAGTTCCCGCTGGCGGCGCAACGGCCTATATGGGCACGGTGCTGCCGCACCGCGGCGCCACGCTTCTGGAAACATTCATTCTGGGCGCTGCGTTCATGCTGTTCGCCTGGATTCTGGTGGGTTTCTGGACCGCGTTGTCTGGCTTCGGCGTGCTCTGGCGCGGTGACCGCTATCTCGTTCGCGGGGAACAAAAGCCGGAGTCCGACGACGGCGCACGGACTGCAATCGTCATGCCGATCTACGAGGAAGGCGTGTCTCGCACGTTCGCCGGGCTGCGCGCGATCTACGAATCGCTGGATGCAACCGGGCGCATGGGAGAATTCGATTTCTTCGTGCTCAGCGACTCGGTCAAGCCCGATACCGTGGTTGCCGAGCAGCAGGCCTGGGCGGACACCTGTCGTGATCTCGACGCGTTCGGGCACTTCTTCTATCGACGTCGACGGGCCCGCGTCAAGCGCAAGAGCGGCAATCTGGCCGACTTCTGTCGGCGCTGGGGCGGCCATTATCGCTACATGATCGTGCTCGACGCCGATTCGATCATGACCGGCAAAACTCTGGCGGCGATGGTCGATCGCATGCAGGCCAATCCGAGCGCCGGGCTCATTCAGACGCCGCCGACCGCGGTCAATCGCGACAGCATGCTGGCCCGCGTGCAGCAGTTCGCAACCCGCGTGTATGGCCGCATGTTTGCCGCAGGGCTGCATTTCTGGCACCTGGACAACGCCCACTACTGGGGCCACAACGCGATCATCCGTATCGCGCCCTTCATGGCCCACTGTGCCCTGCCGCGTCTGCCGGGGCGTGGCGCGCTCTCTGGCGAGATTCTGTCGCACGACTTTGTCGAAGCCGCACTCATGCGCCGGGCCGGGTGGGGCGTTTATATCGCCTACGACCTGGGCGGCAGCTATGAAGAGGTCCCGCCGACACTGCTCGACGAACTGGGCCGCGACCGCCGCTGGTGCAAGGGCAATATCCAGCATATCCGCCTGCTGTTTTCCGACAACCTGGCCCCGGCGCATCGGGCCCTGTTTGCCAATGGCGTGATGGCCTACACGTCGGCGGCGATCTGGTTTATCTTCTTGTTGCTCTCCAGCGGCGAGGCGATTCTCGAGGCTCTGCGTACGCCGGACTATTTTCCGGCGGCCGGGGCACTGTTCCCGCAGTGGCCGGTCTGGCAACCGATCTGGGCGCTGAGTCTGTTCGTGGCCACGCTCGTGGTGCTGTTTCTGCCCAAGATTCTGGGCATGACGATGATCATCTGGCGCGGGCGTCAGGCCGACTTCGGCGGGGTCGGCAAGCTGATCGGCTCCACCCTGATCGAGATCGTGCTGACCTCGCTGCTGGCCCCGATCCGCATGCTCGCGCATACCCGCTTCGTGTTCACCACGCTGCTGGGCATGGAGGTCAAATGGGACAGCCAGCAGCGCGCGGATGCGCAGGTCGCCTGGCTGCGTGCGATCCGCTTCCATCTGCCCGGCATGCTGCTGGCCGTGGTCTGGGGCGGGCTGCTGCTGCGCTACACGCCCGGTTTTGCGCCGTGGCTGGCGCCGATTCTCGTGCCGCTGCTGCTGGCGCCTGCTGTGACCGTGCTCACCTCGCGCGTGGATCTGGGCCTGTGGATGCGCCGGCACGATCTGCAACTGATTCCCGAAGAGCGCAATCCGCCGCCGGAGCTTCGACGTCTGGTAGCCCTGGAGGCGGCCAGCCCGCCCGAGGCCACGTTTGTGGATGCGGTCATCGATCCGGTCGTGAATGCGCTGCATATCGGCATGCAGGGGCTGCCACGTCATTTCGGGGTTGAATTGGCGGACTACCGAAACGAGCTGGCCGAGCGGGCGCTCGAGCAGGGGCCACAGGCGCTGGATGTCAACGAACAGCGCAAGCTGCTGGCCGACCCGGCTCGTATGCGCTGGCTGCACGAGCAGGTTTGGGCGCAGGCCCCGGACGCCTGGCAGGCTGCGCTCGGCACGCCGTCTACGAAAGTGCAACAAGGATCGGTATAGTCGCGCTATAGATTTCGAGCACGGAACATCATGGGTCTACACATAGTCGTTCTGGCGGCGGGCAAGGGCAAGCGCATGCATTCGGCACTGCCGAAGGTGCTGCAGCCGTTGGGCGATCGGCCGCTGCTCAAGCATGTGGTCGAAGCCGCCCAGACGCTCGCTCCCGAAGCCATCCATGTGGTCTATGGCCACGGCGCGGAGCAGGTTCAGTCCGCGCTTGGCTATCTGGAGGTCAACTGGGTCTTTCAGGAGAAACAGCTGGGCACCGGCCATGCGGTCGACCAGGCGATCGGCGATGTGCCGGCAGGCGCTCAGGTGCTGGTGCTCTATGGCGACGTCCCGTTGATCCGTGCCGGTACGCTGTCGCATCTCGTGGATGCCGCCGGCGATGATGCGCTTGCGCTGCTGACCGTCGTGCTCGACGACCCGACAGGCTATGGCCGTATCAAGCGCGACGACGACAACCGCGTGGTCGGTATCGTCGAGGAAAAAGACACCAGCGCCGACGAGCGCTATATCCGCGAGGTCAATACGGGGCTGATCTGTGCCCAGGCCGACCACCTGCGTGACTGGCTGTCGCGACTGACCAACGAGAATACCCAGGGTGAATATTATCTGACCGACTGTATTGCCATGGCGGCAGGCGACGGCGTATCCATCATTGCCGGTCAGGCGGGTTCGATAGAGGAAACCCAGGGCATCAACGACAAGCGCGATCTGGCGGTGGCCGAGCGTCTGCTCCAGCGCCGCCAGGCCGATGCACTCATGGCCCAGGGCCTGACCCTGCGCGACCCGGAGCGCTTTGACCTGCGTGGTTCGCTGCGTATCGGTCGAGACTGCATCGTTGACGTGAATGCCGTGATCGAGGGCGAGGTGGTGCTCGGTGACGGCGTAAGCATCGGTCCGAACTGCGTGCTGCGCAACTGTGTGATCGGCGACCACTCGCAGGTGTTGTCGCATACCGTTGTCGAGCACGCCGAGATTGGCATGCGCTGCCAGGTCGGGCCGTTCGCCCGGCTGCGTCCGGATACCCGCCTGGGCGATCGGGCCAAGATCGGCAATTTCGTCGAAACCAAGAAGATCACGCTCGGCAAAGGCAGCAAGATCAATCATTTGAGCTATGTGGGCGATGCGAGCATCGGCGACAACGTCAATATCGGCGCCGGCGTGATCACCTGTAACTACGACGGCGCCAACAAGCATCAGACGACGATTGGCGACGACGCCTTCATTGGCTCCAACTGTCAGCTGGTCGCGCCTGTGGCGATCGGCAAAGGCGCGACGATCGGTGCCGGCTCGACGGTCACTAGGTCTGCGCCGGCGCAGGCGCTCACGCTCACGCGTGCAAAACAGGTCACAATCGACGGCTGGAAGCGCCCGCGCAAGCACACGCCCGGTCACGATTGATTGACGCCGAATGCGGGGGCGACCGGATCAAGCCCATGCCGGGTCTTGCCGTTACCTTCAGGGCAACTCTGCCGGCATCGCCGTCAAGCGAAGTTGAAAACTACCAAGAGCAGCGAATATGTGTGGAATAGTCGGCGCCACCGCGCAACGCAATGTCGAGCCCATCCTGCTGGAGGGGCTACGGCGGCTGGAGTATCGTGGCTACGACTCGGCCGGCATGGCCTTGATCGACGGGAACTCGCTCGATCGGACCCGCGCGGTGGGCAAGGTCCAGGCGCTGGCTGACAAGCTCGCCGACGAGCCGCGGCTCGGCATGCTTGGCGTGGCTCATACGCGCTGGGCCACCCACGGCGGCGTATCGGAAGCCAACGCGCATCCGCACGTCTCCGATGACCGCGTGGCGGTCGTCCACAACGGCATCATCGAGAACTTTGAAGCGCTGAAGCTGCGGCTGGCGGACGCCGGTTACGGCTTCACGTCCGAGACCGATACCGAGGTCGTTGCCCATCTGATCGAAAGTTATCTCGACGATTCTGCCGATCTGGCCGAGGCGGTGCGGCGCGCGGCGGCCGAACTGCACGGCGCTTATGCACTGGCCGTGGTCTCGCGCGATGACCCGCATACGCTGGTGGCCACCCGTAGCGGCTCACCGCTGGTGCTGGGCGTCGGCATTGGTGAGCACTTCGTGGCATCGGATGTCGCCGCGCTCCTGCCGGTGACCCGCCGCTTCGTCTATCTCGAAGAAGGCGACATGGTGGTGCTGACGCCGGAGAGCTTCGCGATCACCGACGGTGACGACAAGCCGGTCGAACGCGAGATCAAGGAATCTGCGCTGTCGATCCTGGCAACCGAGAAAGGCGACTATCGGCATTTCATGCTCAAGGAGATCCACGAGCAGCCGGCCGCCCTGACCGAGACATGGCAGGGGCGCATGACGGTCGACGATATTCTGGCCTCGAGTATCGGCCCCAAAGCGCGCGACATGCTCGATCAGGTCGAGGCGATCCATATTGTTGCCTGCGGCACCAGTCATCATGCCGGCCTGGTTGCCCGCTACTGGGTCGAGGCGATGGCACGGATTCCCTGCAACGTTGAACTGGCCAGCGAGTACCGTTATCGCGATCCGGTCGTGCCGAAGAACTGCCTGTTCGTGACCCTGTCCCAGTCGGGCGAGACTGCCGATACGCTGGCCGCGCTGCGCTTTGCCAAGGCCATGCCGGAAGGACAGGGCTATCTGGCCACGCTGGCCATATGCAACAAGCCTGAGACCTCGCTCACCCGCGAGTCCGATCTGGTGTTGATGACACGCGCCGGTCCGGAGATCGGCGTGGCCTCGACCAAGGCGTTCACCACACAGCTGCTGTGCCTGCTGATGCTCGCCGGCATGCTCGATCGCAACGCCGAGCGGCGTGCTGCTCTCGCGGCCGATATTCGTGGCATCGAGACAGCGGTCAATCAGGTGCTGGAACTCGACGACGCCATCCGCCACCTGGCCGAGGAATTCGTCGACAAGCAGCACGCGCTGTTCCTGGGGCGCGGACCGATGTATCCGATCGCCATGGAAGGCGCGCTCAAGCTCAAGGAAATCTCCTACCTGCACGCCGAGGCCTATGCCGCCGGTGAACTCAAGCACGGCCCTCTGGCTCTTGTAGACGAAAACATGCCGGTAGTTGCGGTTGCACCCAAGAACGACTGGCTGGAAAAGGTCAAATCCAACCTGCAGGAAGTGCGTGCCCGCGGCGGCAAGCTGTACGTATTCGCCGACGCAGCGGCAGGCCTGGATACCGGCCCGGGCATTACCGTGCTCGAGATGCCCCATGTCCACGACACGCTGGCACCGATCGCCTACACCATTCCGCTGCAACTACTGGCGTACTACGTCGCCGTGGCCAAGGGCACCGATGTGGATCAGCCGCGTAATCTCGCGAAGTCGGTGACTGTCGAGTAGCCGGCTGGCTCGGCCTGTTGATTGAAAGACGCGGGTGTACTGTCCGCGGACACAGAATACAATCGGTGGAAATGAGTGGCTTGGTGCTATCGCGCTTCTGGGATGCCGGCGATAGATGTGCGACCCACGGGCTGCGGCGGTAGCAAAAATGATGGGCTGTGCGATGGTGGCGAGTGCGCCGGTTCCCGGATCGTGCACGAGTTCAATCCGGCGCCACAACAATGATTCCACCGGCTTGATTGAGTGATATACAGGAGGCCAGGAATGGCGCTTTCCCCTTTTCATCTTGCGATTCCGGTCCATGATCTGCCTGCAGCGCGGCGGTTCTACGGCGAGACGTTCGGCCTGGCCGAAGGCCGCTCGAGCGATCACTGGGTCGATTTCGATTTTTATGGCCATCAGCTGGTTATCCACGAGCACCCGCAGACGGCCTCGCAGGAAAGCGCGCATACCAACGCGGTGGACGGCCACGACGTGCCGGTGCCGCATTTCGGGATTGTGCTGGAATGGGCGCAGTGGGAAGCACTGGCTGATCGCCTGCGCGAACGCGATACCCAGTTTGTGATCGAGCCGTATGTCCGGTTCGAGGGCGAGCCCGGCGAACAGGCGACGATGTTCCTGTTCGACCCCTGCGGCAACGCGCTGGAGTTCAAGGCGTTTGCCGATATGGGTCAGCTCTTCGCGAAGTAGGCTGCAAAGTCGCCCGGTCGCCGGTCTACCCGGGGCGATGGATCATCCTGCAGTTCCGGGTGGGCAGACCGAGCAGCCGGCTGGGCTGTTCGGCCTGCCCGGTGCCGGCCAGACCGGCGTATGGCGACTGTTCCGTATTGGTAGCGACGATGTTCGCCGGCGCTTCGGTTGTCCCGCCAGACCTTGCCACGGATTGGAGGGATGCAGACGCATCACCGGTATCGCGATCACGCGGCGAGCGGCAACTCGGTATGGCTGACCGTTTCACGCTTGGCCTTGGCCGGTGACGTCTTGCGACGACCGGGCAGCGACAGCTTGGCGATACGTTTCCAGGTCGACAGCGCCTGCTTCCAGAACGGGCCGCTGTGATACGGCAGATCGTTGCGGGCACAGATCGCCTGTACTTGCGGGGCCAGCTCCGCGTAGCGGCAGGCCGGAATATCGGGGAACAGGTGGTGCTCGATCTGGTAGCTGAGGTTGCCGCTCATCAGGTGCATCAGCTTGCTGCCTTCGAAGTTGGCACTGCCCAGCAGCTGGCGGACATACCACTGACCGCGGGTCTCGTTCTCGATCACGGACTCGTCGAACTGCTCGACGTCTTCCGGGAAATGGCCGTTGAAGATCACGCTGCAGGCCCAGACGTTGCGAATCAGATTGGCACCCGCGTTACCGAGGAACACCATCGGTGCCAGCGGGCCGGCAATGAGCGGGAAGAACACGTAGTCCTTGGCCAGCTGCTTCTTCATCTTCTTCCAGACCGGCTTGAACTCTTCAGAGACCTGTTCGCGGCTCTTGGTGCCGTAGATCAGATAGTCCTCGACTTTGAGATTCTGCACGGCGACAAGATGTTGAAAGAAGACGTGCAACAGCGCGGTCAGCGGCAGGTTCAGCAGGAACCGTGGCTCCCAGGGCTGGTCTTCCGACATGCGCAGCAGGCCATAACCGATATCGTGATCGCGATCGACGACGTTGGTGTAGGTGTGGTGCTCGAAGTTGTGCGTGGCCTTCCAGTTGTCGGCTGTGTCGGCACTGTCCCAGTCGAAGTTCCTGGAATTGAGCGACGGATCGCCCATCCAGTCGTACTGACCGTGCATGACGTTATGGCCGATCTCCATATTGTCGAGAATCTTCGACAGGCCGAGCGATGCAATGCCCAGTGGCCAGGTCGGCGGGACCATCATCATGACGCGGCCGGCGACCTCGAACTGGCGCTGGCGCTTGACCACGGTACGGATATAGGTGGCATCGCGCTCGCCCAGGTCGTTGATCACGCGACGACGAATAGCGTCGAAATCGGCGCCAATCTGTTCGAACTGCTCGGCTGAAAGACTGTTGAGATGGGTGTCGAGCTGACTCATAGGGTTGTCCTCTAAAAAATTAAGGAAAATGCGGCGCGGCGTCCCTGCAGGAGCGCGCTCGCGAGAAACAGTGCTAGATATCCAGAGATACCGAGCCCACGGGCGCGCTGACACAGATCTGGATGTCCTGCTCGCCATCGCCGCTGAGCTCGCCGGTGCGCAGATCACGCACGCGGCCCGAGGTCTTCGTGCAGCTACAGGCAAAACACACGCCCATACGGCAACCGAATTCCGGCGTGAGGCCCGCCGCTTCGGCTTGTTCGAGCAGGGTCGTACCGTTGTTGGTGGCTTGTAGTCCGCTGCGCTGGAACCGCAGCTCGCCTTCGGCCGAGTCGTCCGCTGACGCCTGCGCAAGCGCAAAGGCCTCCTGATGCAGACGATCGCTGATGGCCTGTTCTGCAAACAGGTTGCGGGTGGCATCCAGCAGGGCAGCCGGGCCGCAGACAAATGTCTGTGCCCGGCTGTAGCTTGGGACCAACGACTGCAACTGCTCAGCGTTGAAGTGCGCGCCACCCGACCGGGTATGAATCGTATGGATACGCAGGCCCGGCAATGCCGTTTCCAGCCTGGCGAGTAACGGTGCGTAGAGGGCGTCGTCGGCGCTGCGACAGTAATGGATGAAATGCACCGTGCCCAGATAGCGCTCGTCGACCAGAGTACGCAGCATCGATAACACCGGCGTGATGCCCGAACCGGCGCTGATCAGTACCAGCTGCTCTGGCCGCACGCGGGGCAGATGGAACTCGCCTGCAGCCGTACCCAGAATCACGCGGTCGCCAACCCTGGCTGCGCTTTTGAGATGACGGGTCAGTACGCCGTCTGGGTTGACCGCCATGGTGAATTCGAGCGTGCCGCCCGCGTGCTGCGACTGAGCCGGCGAAAACATGCGACGTTGACGACGGCCGTCGATTTCGACGGCCAGTTCAACGTATTGGCCGGCCAAGAAGCCCTCCCAGCGGCTGTTCGGGCGTATATGGACGCGCACGCTGCGCTCGGCCGGATGTTCGATGGCGCTGATGGTGCCGACCGTCTCATCGCTGATTGCCGTTGGGTCGAACAGCTCGATAAAGCGGTTCGGCCCGTGTGGATAGGTCAGCCGGTGCATGAGCTGTGAGTTAAACGCCGCCTGCAGGGCCTGACCAAAGAATCCGCGTTGTGATGGTGCTGACCGTGACAGCATGTGCCTGCTCTTATGTGTACGACTGTTCACATCATCGGCGTTCCCGTCGGTAGATGTCAACAACTGTTCACAAAATCGTATATCCGTTTGATTTTATTGAATTATAATTATTTTTCGTCCTGTTCCAATCATTGGCGCAGGGTGTCTATGCGCGTTGCTGTTTCAAAATTGTTGATGTACCAGCGGTGCGGGCTCGTATCAAACCCCACCGGGCGTTGGGGTTGGATTCAAGCGACGGTCAGGCTGGCCTGCAACTGAAACTGCCGCTCGAAGCGGTACAGCGCCCGGCCCGGCTTTTCACGGGCTCGGCCAATCGGCACTATGTCGGATTGATTATTCACGAAAACAACATGATCAGAACATGCGCATAGTGGCCATCGGCGCCGGAGCCTGGGGCAAGAACATCATTCGGAACCTTCATGAACTGGGCGTGCTCGCAGGTATTGTAGAGGGCAGCTCAGAGCGGTTGAATGAATACGCCGAGCAGTATCCGGGCGTCTCGCTGTTCGAGGACTGGCGGGCCGCGCTGGAGTCGGACTGCAACGCGGTGGCGGTTGCCACGCCCACGTCGTCGCACTTCGAGATCGCGATGGCCGCACTTGAGGCCAGCAAGGATGTGTTCGTCGAAAAACCGCTGACCCACAGCTCGGCCGAGGCGCGCCAGCTGGTCGATGCGGCCGATCATCGCGATGCGATTCTCATGGTGGGCCACCTGTTGCTCTATCAACCGGCGATTGCCTGGATTCGGGATTATGTCGCCTCGGGTGAGATCGGCCATCTTTTCTCGATCCGTCACGAACGGCTCAATCTGGGCCGGGCGCGCAGCGCCGAGAACGTGATCTGGGATATCGGCGTGCACGACATGGCCATCATGCTGTATCTGGTGGGCGAGTCGCCCACGCGCGTACGCGGGACCGGGCATCGCATGCTGGGGCTTGGGGTAGAGGACGAGGTGCATGTGCATCTGGAATTCGCCAGCGGCGTGCGTGGCAATATCCATACCTCCTGGCTGTGGCCCGAGACCAATCGCCGCACGATCCTGCGTGGTTCCCGGGGCATGCTGGTCTACGACGAGGTGACCCAGACCGTGACCCATCATCGCAAGTGGATTGATGACGAACTGCAGAATCACGACGAAGGGAGCGAAGTCGTCCACCGTGGCGACGGCCAGCCGCTACGCTTGGAGCTCGAGCACTTCATCGACCGTATCAAGGACCGCCGGCCGCCGCGCTCGGACGGCGCCAGCGCGCTCGCCGTGGTCGAGACGCTGGAGCGGATCAACACGGCGGTGGCCGAGTCCAGCCGCTACTGAGCCGGCTTCGTCCGACGCGCATGATGATCCGCCGGCACCGTTGACATAAGCTGGCTGCGATAGCTATGACGATCGCGGGGTCATGTGCGCGGTGTTGCGGCTTATGGCGCTCTGCAGACGCGCGGGCCGCGGGTACCGTGGCCGACAGACGCCCGGCCATGCCGACTACTGCTTAATAATAAAAACAAAGTCAGACGGAGACAGTTCCCATGGGCGAAGGACCTCTGATCCAGATCGGCCTGCCGGTCTCGTTGTTCATCATCATGCTGGGTATGGGTCTTACGCTCACACCGCGCGATTTTCGCAACGTGGTGGTGTATCCGCGGGCCACAATCATCGGCGCGATCGCCCAGATCCTGTTGTTGCCGGTGCTCGCGTTTGCGATCGCATGGCTGCTGGCGCTGCCCGGGCCGCTGGCGGTGGGCCTTGTGATCATCGCGGCCTGCCCTGGTGGTACGACGTCCAATCTGTTCACACTGCTGGCCCGCGGCAACGTCGCGCTGTCGATTGTGCTGACGGTGCTGGCCAGTTTTGTGACCATCCTCACACTGCCGCTGTTCACCAATGTTGCCATGCAGCTGCATATGGACAGCAGTGAGCAGATTTCGCTGCCGGTCGTGCCACGGTGGCGACCCTGCTGGTGATCATCCTCATTCCGGTATCGCTGGGCATGTGGCTGCGCTGCGCCACGCCAGGCTTTGCTTCAAGCGCCGAGCGCTATGTCAGTCTGTTCGGTCTGCTGGTGCTCACTGCCCTGGTCGTGGCGATCGTCATGCAGATGCGCGATCAGCTCGGCCTGCTGCTGCAGACCGCAGGTCTGGCGGTGGTGCTGCTCAATCTCGGCGGTATCGCGATCGGCTTCCTGGGCGGCCGCTTCGGCGGGTTGTCGCCAGTGGATGCGCTCACCGTGGCGATTGAGCTGGGTATCAAGAACGCTACGCTGGGCTTGCTCGTGACGCTGACGCTGCTGGAGTCCAGCGAGATGTCGGTGCCATCGGCCGTCTACGGCGTGCTGATGTTTGCCTTCGGAGTGGCACTCATCGTGTTTGGCCGCACACGGGCTCGCCGGATCGCCTGAGCGGCGATACGGGCGACGAAGCGCGCGCAGCGGATCAGATATCGAACGTACCTACCACCGGCACATGATCGGATGGCCGCTTGCGCCCGCGTTCGCCAACGAAGGCTTTCAGATCGCTGCACACCTCGACCAGCGCCGGCGTGGCCAGCACGTGATCGATACGCAGGCCCGCATTACGGGCCCAGCCGCCGTTGCGATAATCCCACCAGGTGAAGCGATGCCGGCCTTCGCGCTCGTCGAACAGGCGCCAGCAGTCGGCAAGGCCGGCGTCCAGCAGCTTGGCCAGCGCGGCGCGTTCGGGCGGTGAGCAGAGAATACGGCCTTCCCATTTGTCGGCGTCGTAGGTGTCTTCCGGGCGCGGGGCGATATTGAAGTCGCCGGTGAGCACGAGCTTGTCGTGGGTGTCCAGCTCCTTGACCAGCCAGGTGTGCAAGGCCTCGAACCAGGCTAGCTTGTAGTCGAAGCTCGGGTTGTCCAGGTCCTTGCCGTTGGGGCAGTACACGCCAATCACGCGGACGCCGTCGACAGTGGCCCCAATCACGCGCTTGTGATCGTCCTCGAAGTCCGGCATTGCCGTGATCAGGTCTTCGGCCGGCGTCTTTGTGATCAGGGCCACGCCGTTGTAGGTCTTCTGGCCCGTGAACACGACCTGATAGCCCGCTTCCTCGATGGCCTCGACCGGAAACTTGTCGTCGGTGGTCTTGGTTTCCTGCAGCGCGAGGGCATCGACCGGATTCTTTTCCAGCCACGCCAGCACGTGCGGTAGACGAACATTGAGTGAGTTGACGTTCCAGGTAGCGATCTGCATGACAATCTCTTGTTGCGCGCGACATCGCCGTGGACCCGTGTAGAGTGCAGGGCATCATCCACGGGTCGGATTCAACGATGTTCCAGCGTGTTCTAAAGCCGGTGACTGCGGTCATTGTAATGGCTGCGGGCGCGGTCGGCTGTGCCAGTTCGCCGCCCGAGCAGTTCACCCGTACCGCCAGCGAATTCACGCCGTGTTCGAGCGCGCCGCACTGTGTGTCGTCGCAGGCGGCCAAGGACAGCGGCCATTACGTCGAACCGTTTGCTTTTGCCGGCACCGCCGACCGCGCCCGTCAGGCTTTGCTCAAGGCCTTGTATGGCCACGACAATGTCACGGTAGAGCGCGCGGACAACCGTTTCATTCACACGACGTTTCGCTCGGCGCTGGGTTTTGTGGACGACGTGACTTTTATCGTCCAGCCCAGCGACCACATCATCGACGTGAAGTCGTCGTCGCGAATCGGCTATTACGATTTCGGCGTGAACAAGCGGCGCGTTGAAACGTTGCGTGAAGAGTTCAAGACCGAGCTGGCGCGCTGAGGCGTACAGCTCGTGTCAGCTGTGTCGCGATGAGCAGCGCGGCCCCGGCCGGTTTCCCGAGGCGCGGTTTCAGTGCGACCAGCCCGAGTGCCGTCAAGCCGGCGCGCAACCCGCGTGTCCTTTGTTCGCTGACCCTATGTCGGACAAGCAAAACAAGGTCCGTGACGCATCAGCGCGAAACGTTGGCCAATCGACGACAGCAAAAGACGAGCATCCCGAAGGCGTTTATCGAATCCAGCCCGGCAACAGAACTGGCTGGGTGGTTCACGCCGCGCGATCACCACCCAAGCCGCTATGCCGCAACAAGGCATCGATCGACGGTTCGCGGCCGCGGAAGGCCACGAAGTTTTCCATGGCATCGCGCGTGGCTCCGCGTTCGAGCACTTCCGTGAGAAAGCGCTTGCCGGTCGCCCCATCGAACAGTGCGGTTTCCTCGAAGGCAGCGAAGGCGTCCGCGGACAACACTTCGGCCCATTTGTAGCTGTAGTAGCCCGCCGCATAACCGCCGGCGAAGACGTGCTGGAAGCTGTGCGGGAAACGATTGAAGACAGGCGGCTGCATGACCGCAACCTCGTTTCTGACTTCGGCCAGCGTATCCAGAATGCTGGTTGCGCTCGTCGGTTCGAAATCACGATGCAGGCGCAGGTCGAACAACGAGAACTCGACCTGACGCAGCATCTGCCAGCCGGCCATATGGTTGCGCGAGGCATAGAGCTTGTCGAACAGATCGGCCGGGAGCTTCTCGCCGGTATTGTAGTGCGCGGCGAACAGATCCAGCGATTCGCGCTCCCAGCACCAGTTTTCCATGAACTGGCTGGGTAGCTCGACCGCGTCCCATTCCACGCCGGAGATACCGGCGATGGGCGCATAGTCCACGCGGGTGAGCATGTGGTGCAGGCCGTGGCCGAACTCGTGGAACAGCGTGGTGACCTCGTTGTGGGTCAGCAGCGCCGGATCGTCGCCGATGGGCGGCGAGAAGTTGCAGGTGAGAAAGGCCACGGGCAGCTGCACGCCGTCGGCATGCACGCGCCGGCTCTGAAAGCCGTCCATCCAGGCGCCGCCGCGCTTGCCTTCGCGTGCATACGGGTCGAGATAGAAGGTGCCGCGCGGGCTGCCGTCGGTGTCGCGAATTTCGTAGACGGTGACATCGGCGTGCCAGGTCGGTATGTCGTCGAGGGCAACGATATCGACGTTATACAGCCGCTGTACCACGCGGAACAGACCGTCGATGACTTCGGGGGCGGGAAAGTAGGGCCGCAGATCCTCGTCGGCGTAGTCGTAGCGGTCTTCCTTGATCTTTTCGGCGTAGTAGCCGACATCCCAGGCCGCGATTTCGTCGACGCCGTCTTTCCGGGCCCATTCGGCGATCTCGGCCAGTTCGGCGCGCGCCTGGTCTTTCGTGCGGTCGGCGAGGTCCAGCAGGAATGTTTCGATCTCGGCCGGGCTGTCGGCCATTTTCTTGGCCAGCGACTTGTCGGCGTAGTTGGCGAAGCCGAGTAGTTGGGCGGATTCATGACGCAGCGCCAGGATTTCGTCCATCAACGCGCTGTTGTCGAATTCGCCGCCGTTTGGGCCGGTATCCGAGGCGCGCGTGGAAAAGGCGCGATAGACCGATTCGCGCAGCGCGCGGTTATCGGCATAGGTGAGCACGGCGATGAAGCTGGGCGCATCGAGGGTCACCCGCCAGCCGTCGAGATCCTTGTTGGCGGCATTCTGGGCGAGCAGGGCACGCGCCGAGGCGGGCAGGCCGGCCAGCTCGGACTCGTCGGTCACATGCTGGGACCAGGCCTGGCTCGCATCAAGCAGGTTCTGCTGGAAAGTGGTCGACAGCTCCGACAGACGCTGCTGGATTTCGGCAAAGCGCGTCTTGTCGCTTGCATCGAGGGCCACGCCGGCGAGTTCGAAATCGCGCAGCATACGGCTGACCACGCGCTGCTGGGCTTCATTGAGCCGGGCGAAGGCCGCCGGATCATCGTGCAGGCGTTTGATCGCTTCAAACAACTGCGAGTTCTGGCCCATTTCGGTGGCGAATGCCGTCAGCTTGGGTAGACAGGCTTGATAGGCCTCGCGCCAGGCCGGCGAATTCATCACCGAATGCAGATGCGATACCGGCGAGAAACCGCGCTCCAGTCGATCACCGGCGGCGTCGATCGGCTCGACGATGGTGGCCCAGCTGGCCTCATCCATGCTCTCGGCGATCGCTCGATCGACCGCGCGACGGGCATCTGCAATCAGCGTTTCAACGGCCGGCTCGGCGTGTTCCGCGCGGATCTCGGCAAAATCCGGCAGGCGGTGCGCATCGAGCATGTCGAGCAGCGGGTTGGTGTCGTTGGCGTCGATGGTCTGGCTCATGGTGGGCTCTTCTGAACTTGCGATGGGGCAATAATGCGGGTAGCGGCCGGCGAATCAAGCCGTGATCGCCGACCTGACAGTCGCTCGTGTGGCCCCTACAATGACGCCATCCTATTGCGAGCGAGCAATCATGAGCGAACATTTCGACCTGATAGTGATCGGCGGCGGCAGCGGCGGCATGGCAACGGCCCGACGGGCCGCCAGCTACGGCAAGCGCGTGGTGTTGATCGAGCGCGGCCGGCTGGGCGGCACCTGTGTCAACGTCGGCTGTGTACCCAAGAAAGTGATGTGGCATGCAGCAGACTTCGCCGAAGCCGCTTCCCATGCGCACGACTACGGGTTCGATCTCGGTGAGATCCGCCACGACTGGCCTCGCCTGGTGAAAAACCGCGAGACCTATATCGAGCGCCTCAACGGCATCTATGCCCGCAATCTCGATAAGGACGACGTCGAGTTCGTCGCCGGCGACGCCCGTTTTAGCGGCGAGCGCACGGTAGCGGTCGGCGAGCGTGAGCTGAGCGCCGATCACGTGGTGATTGCCACTGGCGGCAAGCCGAACTGGCCGGACGTGCCGGGTGCCGCGCTCGGCACCGACTCGGACGGTTTTTTCGAGTGGCCCGAGCGGCCGGCGCAGGTGGCGATCGTCGGCAGCGGCTATATCGCCTGCGAACTGGCCGGCGTACTCAACGGCCTGGGTACGAAAGTCAGCCTGTTGCTGCGTCGCGATCACGTCATCAAGGCTTTTGATGCAATGCTGGGCGATACCCTCATCGAACGCATGAAAGAGGCTGGCATCGATGTACGCACGCAGTGCTCGGCCTCGGAACTGTCGGAAGACGGCGACGGCATTCGCGTGGACTTCGAAGACGGCGGCGACTCGCTGCACGTAGATCGCCTGCTGTGGGCGATCGGCCGCCTGCCCAATACCGACGGGCTGAGCGTTGAGGCCACCGGCCTGGAACTGGCCGCTGACGGCACGATTGCGGTCGACGAATGGCAGGACACGTCGGTCGAGGGCGTCCACGCGCTGGGCGACGTAACCGGCGGCGTCGAGCTCACGCCCGTGGCGATTGCCGCAGGCCGGCGCCTGTCCGATCGCCTGTTTGGCGGCATGCCTGATCGCAAGCTCGACTACAGCAATATCCCTACGGTCGTGTTCACCCATCCGCCTATCGGCACGGTGGGGCTGAGCGAGGCGGATGCACGCAAGCAGTTCGGCGACGACGCGGTCAAGATCTATACCAGTCATTACGTGGCGCTGTATCACGGCGTGCTCGAGCACAAGATTCCGAGCGACATGAAGCTCGTCTGTGTCGGCGACGACGAGCGTGTCGTGGGCGCACACGTGATCGGCGACGGCGCCGACGAGATGCTTCAGGGCTTTGCCGTCGCGGTGAAGATGGGCGCGACCAAAAAAGACCTCGACGATACCGTCGCGATTCACCCGACCAGCGCGGAAGAATTCGTGACGATGACGTGAGTCGCTCCGGTGCTGGAAAAAGCCTGCTGCGACTTGTCGTTGTGAGTCTGCTGTCGGTGCTGACAGCGGCCTGTTCGGGCCAGTTCTGGGCGAATGCGCTGACGCCTCGCTGGGGCTACGATCGCCATGCCGATATCGCCTACGGCGATCTGGATGAGCAGACGCTGGACGTGTATTTGCCCAACGACGTCGCCGCTGGCGCGCCGATAGTCGTGTTCTTCTATGGCGGTAGTTGGCAGCACGGCAGCAAGGAAGGCTATCGGTTCGTAGGCCAGGCGTTGGCCTCGCGCGGGATTATTGCGGTGCTACCGGATTATCGGCTGTATCCGCCGACGACGTTTCCCGGCTTTATCGAAGACGGCGCCAAGGCCACCGCCTGGGCGCAACGGCATGCCGCCGACTACGGGGCCAACCCGGAGCATCTGTTCGTGTCCGGCCACTCTGCAGGCGCGCATATCGCAGCACTGCTGGCCACAGACAAGCATTATCTGGCCGACGCCGGTATTTCGATCACAGCGCTCGCGGGCTTTGTTGGCATGTCCGGCCCCTACGATTTTCTGCCTATCAAGGACCCGGTGCTGCAAGAGATCTTCGCGCCCAGAACATCCTGGCCTGAATCGCAGCCGATCAATTTCGTGGACGGCGACGAGCCGCCGATGCTGCTGATGCACGGCGAGGCGGATGAGACCGTGCTGCCGAAAAACAGCCGAAATCTGGCACAAAAGATCAATGATTCAAACGGGTCGGCGATATTGAAACTCTACCCGGACGTGACCCATATCGGGATGATTGCACCCCTTGCTGCGCCGCTTCGGTTGACCGGAAGTCAGCTTGACGACTTCGCGGATTTCGTCAAACAAGTGAGCACAGACAGGAACCGTTAAGGTTGGATATGTATTCTTGGCCGCTTATTCGAGCGGCGACCCAGACATGCATCGGTATCTGGCAATTACGATCAGCGTGCTCACACTGCTGTGCACACTCTCCGCGCCGGTTCAGGCTGAACCCGTAGAGTGGAAAGAACTCAGCGTATCGGCTTCTGCTTATAATTCAGTGCCTTGGCAGACCACGAAGGTCAAGCCGGCGATCGCGGCCTGGGGCGATGAGCTCAAGCCCGGAATGCGTGTCATCGCAGTCTCGCGCGACTTGCTCAAGCAGGGGCTGACCAACGGCGCGCGCGTCAAGATCGAAGGTCTGCCCGGCGTCTATACCGTTCGCGACAAGATGAACAGCCGCTGGCGCAAGAAGATCGATATCTATATGGGCAAGGATGTTGCCGCCGCGCGCGAATTCGGTCTACGGAAAGACATCCAGATCAGCTGGGCCGACCCGAACGAGTAGATGCCGGCCCGGCCTCTTCCTGTCGAGGGTCTATAGATCGCCGGCCCTGGTCTTGAGCTTGCCTTTCAGGATCTTGCCGGTGGCGGTAGCGGGCAACGTGTCCATGAACACGATCTCGCCCGGCCGCTTGTAGCCGGATAGCTGCTCGGACACGAACAAAAGCAGCGCTTCAGCAGACAGGGTCGAGCCTTCCACTCGTTGCACAAACGCGACGACTTCCTCGTTGTTCGCAATCTTGCGTCCCACGACCGCGGTCTGCAGTACCTCCGGGTGGGCATTCAGCACCGCCTCGACGTCGGCGGGATAGACGTTGAACCCCGAGCGGATGATCAGTTCCTTCGTGCGGCCTACGATGAACAGATCGCCGCTGGCATCGAGATAGCCCAGATCGCCGGTATTCAACCAGCCATCGACGATCGCCTCGGCGGTTGCCTCCGGACGCCGAAAGTATCCCGCCATGATGTTGGGCCCGCGGGCCCAGAGTTCGCCGGTTTCGCCGGCGCCGACCGGTTGCCCGTCGCCGTCACGAATAGCGCAGTCGACGCCCGGAATAACCGGGCCGACGGTGGTGCTGTCGTAACGCGTGCCCATGCGGGTCTGGCTGATGGTGGGGCTGGCTTCGGTCAGGCCATAGCCGTTATTCAGGGTCAGACCAAAAACGCTTTCGACACGCGCTTTCAGATCCATGTCCATGGGTGCGCCGCCGACCGAGAGATAACGCAGAGCCGGGGCATTGAGCGTGCGTTTTTCACGCTGTAAAAGATCCAGAGTTGCCGAGAACATGGCCGGCACGCCCTGAAGCATCGTGATCGGCTCGGCCGTCAGCGTCTCGACAAGCGCCGCCGGTGCGAAACGTGCAACCGTATGCAGGCAGGCCCCGTTGGCCAGCGCGCCCAGACATACCGATGACAGCCCGAAGACATGCGATGTCGGCAGCACCCCGTAAACCCGGTCGCCCGGCCCGAGCGCGCGTAGGCCGCCGCCCACAACGGCAACGAACAACAGGCCGCGATGGGTGAGCATCACGCCTTTGGGCGAACCGGTGGTGCCGGACGTGTAGATCATGGCGGCCACCTGGCCGCCGTCGTCGATGACGGGTTCGAGCGTGCAGGGCCGCGCAGCACTCACCGCAAGCTCACCGAGCCAGGCTAGCGTAAAGCGCGTCGCGCCGTTCTCGCTGGCCAGCGCTTCGGCCTCGCGCGAGCACTCCGGCGTGTAGATGACGCGTGCCGGCTGGCAGTCGTTGCGGATATTGTCGATTTCCGGCGCAGACAGCCGGGCGTTGATGACCGCCACCCAGATATCCATGGCGCTGGCGGCCAGCAGCAGCGCCGGCAACGCACGACCGTTCTCACCAACGACCATGATGCGATCGCCGGGTCCGACACACAGACGATCCAGCCATGCACGCGCTTCTGTCACGGCCTGCCCGAGATCGGCATATCGCCAGCGTATATCGCCGTCGACAATGGCCTCGGCCTCGGGCTGACGCGCAATCCAGGCGTCGACGGCCTGATCGATACGCGTCGGCAGAGCCGCGATCACCGCGTCGATGTCCTGCTGATTGCCGAGTGTATCCGAAGCAGTCATGGCGTCTCGATAGGATTGATGAAGCGTGCGTGTTGTACCTGCTCTGGCAGGACAAACAAAGGCGCCAGCGCTTGAGTCGAAGCGGACATCAGGTGGGACGGATCAGATTCGTGTGATCGCGGCCTGCACGTTCTGTACAAGATACTTGAGCCTGGGGGCGACCTCGTTCTCCAGCCGCTCGTGGGAGAGCAGGAACGCCGGTGCGCCCACGTTGAAGGCGAATACGTCACCGTTGGTGGTTTCGACCAGCGGCACGCCTACGGCGTTGACCTCACGCTCCCAGTCGCCCACCGAGGTAACATAGCCGTGCTTGGCGTACTGCTCACAGCCGTGCTCGATCCCCGCACGCACACCAGGCCACTCATCCGCGCCCAGCCGGCGTTCCAGGTGGGTCATCAGATAGCCGCGCTCGACCTCCGGCAGCGCGGCGAGAAACGCGCGGCCCATGGCTGTCGTGCCGATCGGAATACGCGAGCCGATATCCAGCCGCAGCGTCACTTCGCTGCTGGCGCGACGATGATCCAGATACATCATCGACAGCTTCTCGCGCGCCCCGAGCGCGACCGAGGCGTTCACCTGTTCGGCCAGCTCCTGCATATAGGGGCGTGCGATCTGGCGGATGCCGAAATTGGCGAGCGTCGCGTAGCCCAGCGCCAGGACGCCCATGCCGAGCTGATAGCGCTCCAGCTCCTTGTTGTATGACAGATACCCGAGCTTGGTCAGCGTATAGGTCAGCCGTGTGACGGTGGGCTTGGGCAGGCCGGTGCGCCGGGCGATTTCCTGGTTGCCGAGCAGATTCTCGCGAGGTTCGAAGGCGCGCAGTACGTCCAGGCCTCGCGCCAGGGCCGTAACAAATTTACGGTCCTTCTCTCCCGAGGACGGCTTGTCCGGATGTTCTTTCATTGAGTTCTGCCAGGCGGAATTCTTTTTCTGTTGTGTGCAGCATATTGCCGCAGGCACGCGTCGTGTCAATGGCCTGCACGGCGAACTCACGGACTACGCAAGCCCTGTACGTATTGATGCGTCCAGAATATCGGCGTATCGGCGCCGTTCTGCGGGGGCCACCGGCAGGTCGGTCACACTGCGAAACATGCGGCATGACTGGTGCCATCGACAGCGAGCGGCGCGCAGCGCCCGTAGGCTTATGCCTGCAGTCGGCGCTGCGCTGTGCGCTGGATGGTTTCCACCATGGAAAACAGGCCGTTACGGCGGTTCATGGTGATGTGTTGCTCGAGATTCAGGTCGGCAAAAATCTCGTTGATATCGATCTCCGCGATCTGCTGCGGCGTCTTGTCGGAGTAGATCATCAGCAGTACCCCGATCAGCCCGCGCACAATATGGGCATCGGAGTCGCCGCGGAAATGCAGGCTTTCGTCGGCGCCGTCAGCGTCTGCGACAAGCCATACCTGACTCATGCAGCCGCGCACGCGCGTGGCCTCGTTGCGTTCGTCTTCATCCAGCGGCTCGAGCTTGCGGCCGAGGTCGATGATGAAACGATAGCGCTCCTCCCAGTCCGGAAGCATCTCGAAGGTCATCTTGAGATGCTCGATGTTGTCGTCCATGACTCTGCCGTCGCTGTGTAAATCGTTGTTCACAGCATAGGTTGGGCCGCTGGCGGCTGCAGTCAAGCCGGGGCCGGCCTTTATGGCCTGCTCATCCAGGCATCAATGATGCGCCATGGCGCCCTTTTCGATCATCACGCTGTGCTTGGTCAGCCCGTGATTGATGGCCATACGCACCAGATCCGCGACGCTGTCGATGCCGAGCTTGTTCTTGATCCGTACCACGTAGTTGGATACGGATTTGTGGCTCAGCGACAGCGTCTGAGCAATCTGCGGGTTGCTGTGGCCGTCGACCAGCAGTTGGAAGACCTCGAATTCACGCGCAGAGAGCACGCTGACCGGGTTGTCGCGGATAGACAACTCGCTGAGCGCGATCGCCTGGGCGATATCCTGACTGAGATAGATCGAGCCCTTGAGCACCTTTTCTATCCCTTCGAGCAGGCTTTCCGGTGGGCTGGTCTTGGTGATGTAGCCCATTGCGCCGGCCTTAAGGGCCCGGGTCGCATACGTGGGCTCGTCGTGCATGGTGAACACGATGATCGCGGTCTGCTCGTCGTGTGCATGCACGCGTCGAATGATCTCCAGCCCGCCCATATTGTCCATCGACAGGTCGAGCATCATCAGCCGCGGAGGGTCGGATAGAAACAGCCGCCAGGCCTCCTCGCCTGTCGCGGCCTCGTGGCAGACATGATAATTCGAATGGGTAAGCAGTTCCCGACAGCCACGACGTACGATCTCATGATCGTCCACCAGCAGTATCGATGTTTTCATAACGCGCTCTTCAAGGTTCGGGTCCAAGACTGCAACGGCCTTGTATTTGCCGGTGGTTTTTCATCTTAAACAATCAGTGCGTGGGATATCTTCCTTTAATTCCAGCGACTTTCCGGCTCGCCGCTGTCTGTTTGATTCATTCCGGGGATGCCGGCTCTACTTGGCCGCCCTTTGGCCCGGGCCCCGACCCCAGGCCGACGTGCGCCGGTGTGCGACCGATTTGTCGACGGATGCTGGGCTGCGGCCCTGGACGTGGGAACAAGCCATCATCCGGCTGGGACTATGCTTGGGACGTTTGGTGATCATTTTCCGGATAACTAAGGTTTTTCGGCGATATCGCGTTATGCCTCGTTGTTTTATACCTATTAGGCCGTCGTCGCACTCGCCTGCGAGACGAGAACTACAGAACAACGAAATACAAAACGCGCAGAGGAGATCACGAGATGGGACGAACAAGACGCACGTCGGTTCGTCAGGGTGTTTTTGCCCTGGCCGCCGTATCAGTCTATGCAATCGCCGCGCCTGTCGGCGCCCAGAGCTCGAGCGGGGACAAGCTCAACGAGCTGTCACAGAACGAAGAGAACTGGGTGATGCAGTGCAAGAACTACGACTGCAATCACTTTAGTGAATCCACCCAGATCACGACAGAAAACGTCAAGAATCTGAGCCCGTCCTGGTCGTTCTCGACCGGCGTGCTGAATGGCCATGAGGGCGCACCACTCGTCATCGACGGCATGATGTATATCAACGGCCCGTTCCCGAACAACGTGTTCGCGCTGGATCTGGACAATCCAAACGATATTGTCTGGCAGCACAAGCCCAAACAGGATCCGGCCGCTCGTTCGGTCGCATGCTGTGACGTGGTCAACCGCGGCCTGGCCTATTACCCCGGCGATGGCGATACGCCTGCGCTCGTCATCGAAACGCTCCTCGATGGCCACTTGCTGGCGCTCAACGCCGAAACCGGCGAAGAGTACTGGAAGCTCGAAGTCATGGATCCGGCTGTCGGCCAGACGCTTACCCAGTCGCCCTACGTGGTCAAGGACAAGGTCATCGTCGGCTCATCCGGCGCCGAGTTGGGCGTGCGCGGCGTGGTCACCGCATTCAACGTCAAGACCGGCGCCCAGGAATGGCGTGCCTATGCCACGGGCCCTGACGAAGACATGCTGATCGGGGAAGACTTCAATATCAATAATCCCCAGTACGGCCAGACCGGTCTTGGCACGAAGACATGGGAAGGCGAAGCCTGGAAGATCGGCGGCGGCACCAACTGGGGTTGGTATGCCTATGATCCCGAGGAGGATCTGATCTATTACGGCTCGGGCAACCCGGCACCCTGGAACGAGACCATGCGTCCGGGCGACAACAAGTGGACGATGACCATCTTCGGTCGTAGTGCTGAAACCGGTGAGGCCAAGTTCGGCTATCAGAAGACCCCGCATGACGAATGGGACTATGCCGGCGTCAACGTGATGATGCTCTCCGAGCAGGAGATCGACGGCGAGAAGCGCAAGCTGCTGACCCATCCGGATCGTAACGGCATTCTCTACAGCCTGGATCGCACCAACGGCGATCTCGTGCGTGCCGACAAGATGGACGACACCGTCAACTGGGTGAAGCACGTCGATATGGAAAGCGGCCTGCCGGTGCGTGATCCGGAGTATGGCACGCGTATGGATCATCGCTCCAAGGACATCTGTCCGTCAGCGATGGGCTATCACAATCAGGGCGTGGACTCCTACGACCCGAACCAGGAACTGTTCTTCATCGGCATCAACCATCTGTGCATGGATTGGGAGCCGTACATGCTGCCCTACCGCGCCGGTCAGTTCTTCGTGGGCGCCAACGTCTGGACCTATCCCGGGCCCAAGGGCAACCGCGAGGCCGGCACCGGCTCCGGCCAGATCAAGGCATATGACGCCAAGACCGGCGGTATGAAGTGGGAGAAGATGGAGCGTTTTGCCGTCTGGGGCGGCACCACGGCCACCGCAGGCAATCTGGTCTTCTACGGCACGCTGGACGGCTTCATCAAGGCCCGCGATTCGCGTACCGGCGAACTGCTGTGGAAGTTCAAGCTGCCTTCGGGCGTCATCGGCCATCCGATCACCTATATGCATGACGGCACGCAGTATGTGGGCATCAACTACGGTGTCGGCGGTTGGCCGGGCGTGGGTCTGGTGTTCGATCTGAACGATCCGTCTGCCGGTCTCGGTGCGGTGGGCGCGTTCAAGGAACTGGCCAATCACACCCAGATGGGGGGTGGTTTCATCGCCTTCGCGCTCAACGGCGAGAGCCCGTACACGAAGGATATCCAGACCGGCGAGTACCAGGCAGAAGCGGCCAGCAGTACCGACAAAGATCGACAGGCCAGCAACTGATAGCGGCCTGATGACCTGACGACGGCGGGCGATGCCGCCCGCCGTCTTTTCTCTCAACTCGATCGGAGTCTTTAGAGCATGACAGCTACAGGCAAGTCACTGATTCTGGCGGTCACGGCAGCCGCCGGACTGGCAGGGGCGACCGGCAACGCCGTTGCGGCCGAGCCGCTGCGTATCTGTGCCGCCAAGAACGAACTGCCGTTTTCTGCAAGCGACGGCAGCGGTTTCGAGAACAAGATCGCAAAGATCGTGGCCGACGACATGGGCCGCGAGGCCGAGTTCGTCTATGTCGACGACCCGGGCATTTATCTTGTGCCCAACTATCTCAACAAGGACGAGTGTGACGTGATCACCGGCGTGGACGCCGACGACAATCGTGTGGCCACCACCAAGCCCTACTACCGTTCCAGCTATGTGTTCATCTATCCCGAGAGCGGCGAGGTAACCGTCACCGACTGGGACAGCGCGGACCTGGCGAAGATGACCCGCTTTGCCATCTCGCCCTATAGCCCGGTCGAGCCGAAGCTCCGGGATATGGAGAAGTGGGACGACAACCTGAACTATATGTATTCGCTGATCGGCTTCAAGTCGCGCCGCAACGAATACGTGCGCTATGACCCGGAAACGATGATTTCCGAAGTCGTGAGCGGCGACGCGGATATCGCGATTCTGTGGGGGCCGGAAGCCGCGCGCGCCGTTGATGCGGCCGACAAGCCCCTGGTGATGAAGGTCGTGCCGGATACGACCACGCGTCGTGACGAGGAGCTGAGGTTCAGCTATTCGCAGGCCATGGCCACGCGCAGCGACGATACCGAACTGCGCGATGCACTCGACAAGGCGCTGACGGCCAGGCACGACGAGATCCAGTCGGTACTGCAGGAAGAGGGCGTCCCGTTGCTCGACGCGCAGCCCGAACAGTCGTCGACTGACAAATCAACGACCAACGGAGGATCGTCCTGATGGGGTATGGCAAATATCGCGTCGCGATCGCGGCCGGCGTGGTGCTCGTCGGTATTGCGACCATGGCCAGTGCTGCGCACACCTTTCGCAACACCATAAACGGCGAAGTGCTGGATCTGTCCAAGGCCAAGGTCGGCGAGAACCCGGAAGCGGTCAAGGAGTTCGAAAAGACCGGCAAGAATCCGCTCAACGGCAACGCCGAGGCCATCCAGAAAGGCAAGGATGAGTTTCTGGTGGCCTGTGCGGGCTGTCACGGCCATCACGCCGAAGGCAAGATCGGCCCGGCCCTGGTCGACGACTACTGGACCTACGAGATCAACATGACCGACGCCGGTCTGTTCTCGACGATATACGGCGGTGCCCGCGCCCAGATGGGCCCGCACTACATGTCCATGACCAAGACCGAAATGCTCGAGTCGATTGCCTATATCCGGGATATCTACACAGGCAAGGCCTCCAAGGCCAAGTGGCTGACCCTGGACGAAAAGAAAGCCCTGCTCAAGAAACGCAAGGCTGAGCCTGCGGCCGCCAAAGACGACGGCTGAGCATAAGGCCCAGCAGCCGTATCACCACAACAATAAATAAACAGAGTGAAACAAGAGGAGACATCATCATGCGAAAAAGCAATCTGATCATTGGAACCACATTCGTTGCCATGAGCGGCCTGCTCGGTATGGGTACCGCGCTGGCCTATGACGGCACCAACTGCAGCGAGCCCGGTGTGTGCTGGGAGCCCAAGCCCGGCTATCCAGACAAGATCGAAGGCAGCAAGTACGACCCGAAACACAGCGACAGCGAACTCAACAAGCAACAGGAATCGATCCAGGGCATGGAAAAGCGCAACGCCATGCGTACAGAGCACTTCAAGAAGACCGGCGACTGGGTCAACGACACCGACGAGCTGGAACTTCAGCAGGCGATGGAAGAAGACGAGCAGAGCTAGCTTCCGAGCGGCCCCGCCGGACCACGGCCTCGGCATACCCCGAGGCCGTGGTGACTCTTTCCCAGCGGCGCGGTGTCGGCGCTGGTCATTGGAATGCTATTCATGCCTGGGGATAACCAGCTCGCCGACTGGCGCTCGCGCGCGGTCCGGCTGGCCGATCAAGTCAACAATGTGATGGTCGGCCAGCAGCACGCTGTCCATTTGATGCTCATTGCCGTGTTCGCTCGCGGTCACGTGCTGCTCGAAGGCGATGTCGGGGTCGGCAAGACCACTCTGCTGCGGGCCATGGCACGCGGTCTGGGCGGCGGCTACGAGCGACTGGAAGGCACGGTCGATCTGATGCCTTCGGATATGGCCTACCACACTTTCATTGACGAGGACGGCCGCCCACGCGTCGAGCCCGGCCCGGTGCTGCGCCACGGCGAACAACTCGCCACCTTCTTCTTCAACGAAATCAACCGAGCCCGTCCACAGGTGCATTCGTTGCTGTTGCGGCTGATGGCCGAACGTTCGATGCAGGCGTTCAACCGTGAATACCGGTTCCCGCATCTGCTGGTCTTTGCCGACCGCAACCGTATCGAACGCGAGGAGACCTTTGAGCTGCCCGCGGCCGCGCGTGATCGCTTTTTCATGGAGATCGGCATCGCAGCACCCGAGACGCGTGATGCACAGCGCGCCCTGATGTTCGATACCCGCTTTCATGACGCCGATGCACTCATCGAGACCATCGAGCCCGGGCTGGTCGACTACACGGCCTTGAACGCGCTCTCGGAGACAATTCAGGGCGCGATCACGGTCAGCGATACCTTGCAGAACTACGCGCTGGATCTATGGCAGGCGGTGCGAGACCCGGCCGGCCACGGTATCGAGCTCGACGACGTCGACACCGCCGCGCTGATTGCCGGCGGCGGCAGCCCGCGTGGCATGAGCATGATGATCCGTGCAGCGCGGGTGAATGCGTGGCTTGCCGACCGTGACATGGTGGTGCCCGAAGATATTCGTGCGGTGTTCTTCGAGACGACCGGGCACCGCATCTTCTTCAATCCGGTCTATGAGATCCGGCGCGAAGAGATCATCGGCCGGCTGATCAGGGCTGCCCTGGAGCGCGTGGCCGCGCCGTGAACAATTCGCGCCAGGATGCGGCCGAGTTCATTTATCGTGTGTCGTGGCCGGCACGCGGCATGCGCCCGGGTGCTCATACCAGCCGTCATGCCGGCATGGGTCAACTGTTTTCACGGTATGCCTCACTGGTGGATTATCCCGACCCGCGCCGGCTCGACCTGCGTGCGAGCGTGCGTGACCCGTTCGGCATGCTCTACACGCGCGTCTATCGCCAACGCACGGCCATCAGCGTGATCGTGGTGGCTGACCTGTCGTCGTCGATGCGCTTCGGCGACAAACGACAATTCGTAGCCGATCTGGTCGCCGCCGGCGCGCGTTCGGCGCTGAGCAGCGGTGATGCCTTCGGCTTCATCGGTATTGGCCAGGGCCAGAGCGAAGGCCATAGCCAGGGCCACAGCCACAGGCGTGGGCAGGGCCCTGGACCGGCCGACAGCCTGTATCTGCCGCCCAGTTTTCGTCAGGGCGCGGCGGAATGGCTCTTGCGCCGGCTGGCCGAGCCACTGCCTGTCGGGCGCACGCTCTCCGATGAAGCGGCCATGGCCGGTCGATTGCCCGCGCGCCGATCTCTGCTATTTCTGGTCTCGGACTTCCACTGGCCCGCGCCGCGTCTCGAGCAGATGCTGGGCCTGCTGTCGCGTCATGATGTCGTGCCGGTCGTGCTGTGGGACCCGCATGAATACGACGCCTTGCCCCGGCGCGGCCTGGTCAGCCTGGCGGATCCGGAAACCGGGCGTCGCCGCACGCTATTCATGCGACCAAAGCTGGCCGAGCGCTGGCGGGCCGCCTACGCCGAGCGGCGCACCCTGCTCACGCGACGCTTTCATCGTAACGGACGGCCGCCGCTCTTTGCCGGTGTGCGCTTCGCCGCAACGACGTTCACCGACTACTTCCTGCGCGCGGCATGAGTGCGCGTCGATTACCTGCCACCCGTACCCTCTGGCCTGCATTGGCGCTGTGGACAATCAGTCTCGGCGCTGTCGCCCAGGCACAGCCTGCGATCGACGTATCGGCCAGGGAGCCGCGTGCCTACGGTCATGTCGTAGGCGACCGTATTCAGCGTGCCCTGCGGCTGCAGCTGCCTGCGGGCTATCGGTTTGAGCGCGCCTCCTTGCCGAAAGAGGGCGAGCAGGCGTACTGGCTTGATCTGGTCGCGGTCGATATGGACGCCGATAGCGATCGCGGCGGCACGGTGACGGTGGTTCTCGATTATCAGCTGTTCTACGCGCCGCTGCAGGCCAGTCGACGCGAGCTGCCAGCGCTGAATCTGTCCGCGGCCGACGCGGCCGGCGCCCGGATCACTGCACGCGTGCCGGCATTTGTCTTCACGATGTCGCCGATCCTCGAACTCAATCCTGACGCCGGCTTCGGTGACTCGGACAACGACCTGTTGCTGGGCGACGAGCGACCGCGCCTACGGGCCGTGTCGCTGCCCCGACGGGCCGCGCTGATCGCCCTGGCGGTCGGGTTGCTGGCTATTGTGTGCTGGGCATGGGCTGCGAGACGCCTGCCCGGCCGCGCGCGCGGGCCGTTTGCGGTGGCGCTGGTACGCCTGCGCCGGCTGCGCCGAACGCGGCCCACGACCGACAGCGTTCTGCGCACCGTGCATCGAGCATTCGACGAAACCGCCGGGCGTGCGGTTTTTGCAGATGATCTCGACATGTTCATCGCGGCACACCCCACGTTCGCGGATATGGCCGACGATATCGCCGGTTTCTTCGAGTTCTCGCGCCGCTACTTCTTTGCGGCCAGCGCCCCGGCCGACTGCGACCGGCAAGTGCTGATCGCGCGGCTCGAACGTCTGGCACGGCGCTGTCGCAAGCGCGAGCTCAAGGCATGAATATCGCGGTCGACATGCCGATCGTGCTGGCGGCACTGGTACTGGCATTGCTGCCCTGGTGGCGACTGCCGCTGGTCGACAGCGAGCCGGCCTCACTGGCCCTGGTGCCCTGCGACCGGCTGTCAGTACTTCTGGACCTGGCCCTGCGAGCGGTCGCGTCGCTGGCGATTGCGGCACTGGTGTTCGGGCTGGCACGCCCTTTTCTGGGGGCCCAGAGCGTGGAGAAGATCGCCCGCGGCGCGCATATCGTGCTGACGCTGGATCGCAGCCTGAGCATGGATCAGACCTTTGCCGGGCGTAACCCGCAGGGCGGCGAGGAGTCCAAGAGCGTGACCGCGCGACGGCTGCTTACCGAGTTCATCGGCGAGCGCGATCACGACCTGTTCGGCGTGGTGTCGTTCAGTACGCGGCCGATGGCGGTCGTGCCGTTGTCCGACGATCGGGTCGCAGCCCAGGCTGCGGTAGCGGCCGCCGCCACGCCGGGGCTGGCCTTCACCAACGTAGCTGAAGGGTTGCTCATGGCGCTGTCGTATTTCCGCGATCGCCGCGCCAGCGCCTCGCGCGCGATCGTGCTCATCTCCGACGGTGCGGCCGAAATCGATTTTCGCAGCGCCGAGCGGCTGCGCGCCCAGTTTGCCGAGTACGACGCCTCGCTGTACTGGATATTTCTGCGTACTGCAGGCAGCCCGGGCCTGTTCGAAAAGCCCGAAGACGCGCGCAACGATAACGCCAAGGCCATGCCGGAGCGCTACCTGCATCTGTTCTTCGAAACGCTCAAGGTGGCGTATACGCCCTACGAGGCGGACAACCCCGCGGCGCTGGCACAGGCGATTGCGGATATCGACCGTCTGGAGACACAGCCGCTGATCTATACCCAGCGGATCCCACGGCGCGACTTGAGCAGCTGGGCCTATGCCGCGGCGGCGTCGCTGTTGCTGATCGGCGTGCTCGCCAAGGCCGCCGAGCGGAGGTTTGTCGCATGAGCCGCGCGCGGACGTTGCGCGGGCTGTGCCTAGTGATCGCCGGCTGTGCGCTCGGTGTTGCGGCCTGGCAGGCGTTGCTGTGGTTCGATCATGCCCGCGACAACCGGCTGATCTTGGCTGCCATCAATCATCAGGACGTCGATATCCAGCCCGATGCCGCACTGCCGGTGCTGTTTGCCCAGGGCTACGGCGAAGCGCGACTGGAGCGGTTTCGCGAGGCCGGCTCGGCGTATCAGACCGTATGGATCCGTACCGACGGCGGCCGTCACCACGACCCTGACGGCCTGGCTGCACGCACCCGCTACAACCTCGGCAATCTATATGCCCGGCGCGCCGTCACGGCCGCACAGGCCTACGACGTGGACGGCGCACGCACTATGGCCGAGCTCGCCAAGCAGGCCTATCGAGATGCGCTCAGGGCCCGTCCGGACTACTGGCAGGCCAAGCACAACTTCGAAGCAGCTCAGCGTCTCGTGCGCGATCTGCCCACACGCGCGGGTGAGCCGGAAGAGGGCGCGGCACCCGCCGAGGATGTCTGGTCGCAGATGCCGGGCTTCCCGCGAGGCCTGCCGTGATCGAGCGTGCCTGTCTCAAGGATTGGCGTTTCTGGGCCCTGGCACTGGCTACGCTGCTGGTGCTCGCCAGTTTTCTGATGCCGCGCTGGCCGTTGGACCAGTCGGTCTACAGCACGCTGTTCGTGATCGATATCACCCGCAGCATGAACGTGGCCGACTATCGCGTGGGCGGCGAGCCGGTCACGCGCCTGGCGCGCGCCAAGACCGCGGTCGCGGCGGCTATTGGCCGGCTGCCCTGTGGTTCGCGCGCGGGGCTGGCGCTGTTCAGCGAGCGCACGGTCAATATCACGCTCATGCCGATCGAGGTCTGTGCACACTTCAGCAGCCTGCAGGCCAGTATCGAGCTGATCGACTGGCGCATGGCCTGGGCCGCCGACAGCAATATCAACCGTGGCCTGGTCAACGGCATGGAGAAGCTGCGCACGCTGCGCGGCGATCATCATATCGACGACACCACGAGCCTGGTATTTCTCACCGACGGTCAGGAAGCACCGCCGGTCAACCCGCGTTACGAGCCTGATCCGGCGCTGCTGGTGCCCGGCAAGAAAGACGGTGAGCCGGGCGCGCCACCGGCCGACAGCGCACCGCTGCACGGCGTGGTTATCGGCGTGGGCGGCTACACCCCGGTACCCATTCCCAAATACAGTCCCGAGGGCGAGCGGATCGGCGTCTATGAGGCAGACGACGTGCCGCAGGCGGCCAATTTCGGCCAGCCGGCCAACCCGGAAGCTGTCGAAGGCTATGTGCCGCGCAACGCGCCCTGGGGGCGATCTGCCAAGACCGGCACGGAACATCTGTCGGCGGTGCGCGAAACGCATCTCCAGGCAATGGCCGGCAAGGCGGACTTCGGCTATGTCCGTCTCGACGACGATGCGGCCATGTATCGCGCGCTCACGCCCGGTGCCTGGGCCGAAATGCGTACGCGGCCCACGGATATCCGCTGGATATTCACGGCCGCTGCGCTGGTGCTGGCGGCACTCGTGCCGGCGGCCACGCTGGTCGGCGACATGCGCCGCTGGCGACGTTTTTCTCGATATCGAAAACCCGATCCAAGGAGTGCTTGAATGATTCGATCCCAATGGATGCTGAGCTGTCTGACGGTTGTGTCGTGTCTATGGCTGCCGGCGGCCGCGCTGGCCCACGGGCCGACGCCGCAGAAGGCTCAGGAAAGCGTCCATATCGATGCGCCGCCGGCCGAGATATGGAAGATCGTTGGCGATATCTCGGCGTTCGCCGACTGGCAGCCGCAGTTGTCCGAGGTGCGCCCGAGCGAGGGCAACGACGAGATCGCGGATACCGTGGGCGCCGAGCGCGTGCTGGTGTTCGCAGACGGCGGCGGCGAGATCACCGAGAGCATGGATGAGTACGAGCCGGAGCGGCACTATCTCGGCTATCGTCTGCTTGTAGAGGATCCGGCGGTGTTTCCGGTGAGCTTCTATACCGCGACCATCGAGATTACTGAGGCCGACGGCGGTAGTGACGTCACGTGGATTGCGCGGTTCTATCGTGGCGATACCGGCAATTTCCCGGCCGAAGACCAGAGCGATGAGGCCGGACAGAAAGCGATGCACGGTTTCTTCAAGCAGGGTCTGGATGCGCTCAAGGCCCAGGTCGAGGGCGGTAGTTGATGCATCGAGGTGCCGCGCTGGTCGCGCTGCTGTTATGGGCGCTGTCCGGCCCGCTATGGGCCGCGAACGCCTGGATGACCGTTCAGGCGGCCAGTGAAGTGGTGCTCATCGATACCGAGCGCGGCGAGATCGCGGCCCGGGTTGCGGTGAACGAGGGGCCGGTAGGCGTGGCCGTTGGCACGGCGCGCGTCTATGTCACCCATCCGGAAAACGGCCAGCTGAGCGTGATCGATACGGCCACTCGCGAGGTCACCGCCGTCTGGGATATCGGCGGCGAGCCGTTTGGTATTGCTCTTGGCCCGGGAAAAGACGGGCACGCGGGACGGCTCTACGTGACGGATTGGGCCGCCAATCGGGTCGATGTCTATATGGCCGACAGCGGCGAGCCTATCGGGCGCGTGGCTGTGGGCAGGGCGCCGGCCGGCGTTGCGATCACACCTGACGGCGCTTACCTGCTCACCGCTGATCGCGAAAGCGACAGCGTATCGATCATCGACACCGCCGCGGCCGAGGTGATCGCGACGGTGGCCGTGGGTACGGCCCCGTTCGCGATTCTTGTCGGGCCGGCCGGCCGGCGTGCCTATGTGGCCAACGTGCGTAGCGACAATGTGAGCGTGATCGATATTCCGACGCGGGCAGTAGTCGCGGATATTCCCACGGGCCTGTTTCCCTACGGCCTGGCGCTGACCGACGAGGCGCGCACGCTACTGGTGACCGAGCAGCGGGCGGGTACGCTGGCGCGCTTCGATATCGCCAGCGGGAAGCGGCTGGGCGAGATCGCGGTCGGCGGCCAGCCGGACGGCGTCGCCGTGGACCCGGACGACAGTACGGCGGTGGTGGCCAACTGGCTGGACGATACCGTCTCTATTGTCGATCTGGTCGATGGGCAGCAGCGCGCCGTGCTCGACGTCGGTTCAGGTCCGCGCGGTTTCGGGCGCTTCATCCACCAGGGCCCGGCAGCCAGACCATAGCGCGCGCTGTGGTTTCAATCGGGACGCTGTCGGATGGAAAATCTCATCGTTGTAGGAGGTCGATCATGCGCCTGGATACTATGCTGCTGGCGGGTCTTGGGCTGGCCATCGGCGGACTGGTCAGCCCGTCGCATGCGGTCACTGGCGATGTGTCGGCCGGCGATGCGATGGATCATATTCGTCTTAGCGCGGTGTACGATGCCGACTGCGCGCGTCGGCACGGCAAACGTGCGCGTGTGCAGAGCATCGATACCCGCCGAACGATCGAAGTCCAGCTCGAGCGTTATTTCATGGATGTCCGCCAGGCCGGCCGCTCGGTGGTTGTCCTGACGCCCGAGGCTGAGCCGGTACTGCTGGGCTGCAGTCGTGTGCTCGCCGATGAGGCCGAGCAGTATTGGCAGCCCGTACGGGCGATGTATCTTGCCCCGTGATCACCACGTGCCATGAATGATCCGCGGCTTTGGGCGGGCGAAGACCGGGTTGTGGACGCTGCGATGGTGACTGATCAAAGGGGACAATATTGATACGCACGCGGCGGTTTTCGCTCAAATGCCGGTTGCTGGCAATCGTGGCCGGTATTCTCGGGCTGGGGCTGGTGGGCGGTGCCGCGATAATCCTGCACAACGCCCGCGAAGCCACGCTGGAGGAGATTCAGGCCAATCTGGATTTCAGCCAGCGGCTGGTGGGGTTTCTCATGGTCGACCTGCATAGCCCGATGACGCCGGATGCGCTGACCCTGTTGTCCCGTGCCTTCGAGGATCTGCGGCATGTGCAGGTGGAGGTGGAGGATAGCCAGGGACGATGGCAGTCGCTCACCCTGGCCTCCCCGGTGGACCCGGCGCCCGACTGGTTCGAGCGCCTCATCGTACCGCCGGAACACGCGTTCCCCACGATCCGGTTTGCCGGCGACAGCGAACTCGGCCGTATTCGAATCAGTGCCCGCACCGAGGACGAGGTCGCCGAGGTCTGGCGCGATATCTACGATCTGTTCTGGCTGGCGTTCTGGCTGCTGGTGGCCGTCTGTGTGCTGACCTATCTCGGGCTATGGCTCGGTCTGAAGCCGCTGCGCGACCTGCACGCCGGGTTTGCGCGGCTTGCGGCCGGCGACTTCAGCGATCCGGTGCTCGGCCCGGCAGTACCGGAACTGGCCGATACCCAGGACAAGTTCCACCACGTGGTGGGCGTGCTGCGCGATACAACGCGCGAGCGTCGTCTGCTCACCCAGAAGCTGGTGAGCATGCAGGAAGAGGAGCGTCGTGCGATAGCGCGTGAACTGCACGACGAGATGGCGCCGTATCTGTTCGGTATTCGCACCGATATCCAGGCCATGTCGTGGGCGCTGACACGTGAGGACAAGACGGCCGCCCAGGAGCGCATCGATGCCGTGCAGGAGAACGTCGGCCTGCTGCAACTGCGCGTCAAGCGCCTGTTGAGCCGCCTGCGCCCGGCTGTGCTCGATGATTTCGGGCTGCGCGAGTCGCTGATCTATCTGGTCGAGGACTGGCAGACACGCATGCCCGAGATCGACTGGCGAATCGAGCTCGACACGTTCGACGACGAACTCAACGACGCCGTACGCGTCACCGTCTATCGCGCGGTGCAGGAGTGCCTGACCAACGCCGCGCGTCACTCGGGCGCACGCTCGGTATCGGTCGCGTTACGCCACGTCGGCTCAGCCGATGGCGACAGCGCGCTGGCTATCGCGGTGGTCGACGATGGCCACGGCATGCTCGACGAAGACACGCCGGGTCTCGGGTTGACGGGCCTGCAGGAACGTATTGCCGCACTCGGCGGGCGGTTCCGGCTCGAGCGCAACGCAGGCCGCGGTGTCGCCCTGCATCTGCGGGTGCCGCTGGTCGAGCCGCTCAACCAGAAGAACGGCACGCGGCGGGCATGACGTGCTGCCAACGCCGTTTGCATATCGCAGGCGCGATCGACAGGCTCTAGACTGGGCGCATGAACGGCGCTCCTATCATCCAGCGTGGCCGGTCGGCGCTGCGTTGGCTGGCGGTCCGGCTGCTGCAGGTGCCGATCCTGGCGTATCGCTATCTCGTTTCGCCGCTGATCGGCCCGCGCTGTCGGTTCATGCCGACCTGTTCAGCCTATGCGCTGGAAGCGCTCGAGCGCTTCGGGCCCATCAAGGGCAGTTGGCTGGCGATGCGGCGGATCGTGCGCTGTCATCCGCTCAACGCAGGCGGTATCGATCCGGTGCCTGAAAAACAGCGTCCTCGCGAGCCGCATTGACGCCTGCTCAGCGCCGATACGCTGCACCCGTCGGCGCCAGGGTTTATCATTGCCGGCTCGAAAAACCGCCAGCCCGGAACTACGTTCTCGCTGTGCCCGACCCGAATCTGCCCATGACCGGTTTCGCCGAACACAAGCTCCTGGACCTGCCCCAACTCGACGCTGAGATCCGCGCCTGGTGGGAGGCCGAGAAAGTCTTCGAGGCCAGCACCAGCCATCGAGAAGGCGCGCCCGTGTTCACCTTCTATGAAGGCCCGCCCACGGCCAACGGCCGGCCGGGCATTCATCATGTGCTGGGGCGCACGGTCAAGGACGCCTTCTGTCGCTACAAGACGATGCAGGGCTTTCGCGTGGATCGCAAAGCCGGCTGGGACACCCACGGCCTGCCGGTCGAGATCGAGGTGGAAAAAGAGCTGGGGCTGAAATCCCGCGAGGATATCGACGCCTACGGCATCGAGGCCTATAACGCCGCCTGTCGTGCGTCGGTGCTGCGCTACAAGGACCAGTGGGACGAGCTGACCCGACGGATCGGCTACTGGGTCGATCTGGACGCGCCGTATGTGACGTTTTCCAACGAATACATCGAATCGGTCTGGTGGCTGCTCAAGCAGCTGCACGACAAGGGCCTGCTCTACAAGGGTCACAAGATCCACTGGTATTCGCCGGGCTCGGGCACGGTGTTGTCGTCGCACGAGGTGAGCCTCGGCTACAAGGAAGTGCAGGACCCGTCGATCACGGTGAAGTTTTTCCTGGCTGATGAGCCTGACGTGGCGATTCTCGCCTGGACAACCACGCCCTGGACGGTGCCGTCGAACGCGGGGCTCGCGATCGATCCGGCGATCGACTATGCCCGCGTGGCTTTCGAGGGCGCGACCTATATCCTTGCGGCCGACTGCGTGACGGCTACGCTGGGCGAATCCACCGAAGTGCTGTCCACCTTCAAGGGCGAACAACTGATCGGCACGCGTTATACGCCGCCGTTCGATTTTCTCACCGATCATCCCGAGGCCGATCAGGCCTGGCGCGTGATCGCCGGCGATTTTGTCACCACCGACGACGGCACGGGCGTGGTGCATATGGCCCCGGCCTTCGGCGGCGACGACTATCGCGTATCGATCGCGGCCGGCCTGCCGGTGTTCAACCCGGTGCGCTCCGACGGCTGCTTCGAGGACGATTTCCCGCTGGTCGGCGGCGTCTGGTTCAAGGACGCCGACAAGACGCTGGCGCGCGATCTGAAGGATCGCGGCCTGCTGTTTGCGCAGGACGTCACGGTGCATAACTACCCGCATGACTGGCGCAAGGGCACGCCGCTCATGAATTATCCGGTCGAGTCCTGGTTCGTGGCCACCCAGCAGAACAAGGACAAGCTGGTCGCCTTCAACGAGCAGATCAACTGGCACCCCGGCCATATCGGCAAGGGCCGCTTCGGCGACTGGCTGGCCAACAACGTGGACTGGGCGCTGTCCCGGCATCGCTACTGGGGCACGCCGCTGCCGATCTGGGTCAACGACCGCAACCCGGACGAGATCGTGGTGGTCGGCTCGATCGCCGAACTGCGCGAGTACGCCGGTGACGCGGTCGCGGCCGACGACACGCTCGATCTGCACAAGCCGCAGGTCGATGCGATCACCTGGCCGGCCGCCGACGGCGGCACCATGCGGCGCGTGCCCGAGATCATCGACGTCTGGTTCGACTCGGGCGCCATGCCGTTCGCCCAGTGGCACTACCCGTTCGAGAACAAAGAACAGTTCGAGGCCAATTTTCCGGCCGATTTCATCTGTGAAGGCCTGGACCAGACCCGCGGCTGGTTCTATTCGCTGCACGCCATCGGCACGCTCATCATGGACGGCCCGGCCTATCGCAACGTGGTCGTCAACGGCCTGCTGCTGGATGCCAACGGCGAGAAGATGTCCAAGTCCAAGGGCAATACGGTCGATCCGTTCGAAGCGCTGGACAAACACGGCGCCGACGTCATCCGCTGGTACATGCTGGGCAACAGCCCGCCTTGGGATAACACCAAATACGCCGAGCGCGGCCTGCGCGAGACGCGCACCAAGGTGTTCGGCACGCTTGAGAATGTCTATTCGTTCTTTGCCACCTACGCCAATATCGACGGTTTCACGGCGGATACGCCCGCGCCTGCGGTTGCCGATCGGCCCGAACTGGATCGCTGGATCCTGTCGCGTCTGCAGTCGACCGCCGCCGAGGCCACGGCCGCCCTTGATGCGTATAACCCGACGCGCGCCGCACGTGCCGTCGAGACGTTCATCGACGCGCTTTCGAACTGGTATATCCGCCGCAGCCGCGCCCGTTTCTGGGCGGGCGCGCGTGCCGACACCGGTGGTGATGCCAGCCAGGCAGATGTCGCTGATAAGCGTGCGGCCTATCACACCACCATGACCTGCCTGCGGGACGTGGCCGCCATGATGGCGCCGATCGCGCCGTTCTTCTCCGACTGGCTGTTTGCCAGCGTGAGCGCCCAGTCCGGGGCGCGTGCCTCTGTGCATCTGGCCGACTACCCAGGCGCCGATGCCGCGCTCATCCACACCGATCTGGAGCGGCGCATGGGCCTGGCGCGCGCGGTCGTGGGTAACGTACTGGCCCTGCGCAACGAGGCCGGCATCAATGTGCGCCAGCCGCTCGCGCGTATTCTGGTGGTCGAGGAGCCGACGGTCGCACAGGACGATATTGAAGCGGTCGCCGCGATCATCCGCGACGAGGTCAACGTCGATGCCATCGAGTATGTCGCCGGTGCCGGCGATCTGGTCAAGCGCAGCGCCAAGCCCAACTTCAAGCAGCTTGGCAAGCGGCTGGGCAAGCAGATGAAAGCGGTAGCCGGCGCGGTGGCCGCGCTCGATGACGACTCGATCGCCGCCTACATGCGAGACCACGCGTTGAGCCTGAGCGCCGACGGCGAGCAGTTCGATCTGGGCGAGGGCGATCTGATCATCGCCACCGAGGGCGTCGAGGGCTGGCTGGTGGGCCGTGAGGATGGCGTGACCGTAGCACTTGATAGTACACTGACCGGCTCGCTGCGCGAGAGAGGTCTGGCGCGCGAGGTTGTCAACCGCGTGCAGAGGCTGCGCAAGCAGGCCGATTTCCACGTCGCCGATCGTATTCGTGTAGCCTACCGCGCCGACGAGAGTCTGGCGCAGGCCATCGTCGCCCACGGCGACATGATGGCCAGGGAGACACTGGCCATGGAATATGCGGCCAGCGAGAATCCAGACGGTGAGGTGGTCGAAGGCTTCGATATCGACGGCGCGACCATCACACTGGGTTTGCAGCGGGTCACGCGCTAGGCACACGCGTTGCGAGCGAAAAGTGTGTTGATACAGCCCGCGGCTCGCCGCGGGGACCTCAGCGATGGGGTTTCCAAAGGGGAGAAGCGTCAGATCGCCCCTTGGTCGATCTCGCGGCTTCATACCGCGAGATCGATAGAAGTTTTATTCCAGCAACAACAGCATTGTCAGACGGACAGGCCATCATGAAAAAAGATATTCATCCCAACTATCGCCCGGTGGTATTCAAGGATCTCAGCGGTGACTTCGCGTTTCTGACGCGCTCCACCATCGAGACCAAGGAAACCATCGAGTGGGAAGACGGCAACGAATACCCGCTGGTCAAGCTGGAAGTCACGAGTGCCACGCACCCGTTCTATACCGGCAAGCAGAACATCATGGATACCGCCGGCAAGGTCGAGCGTTTCCGTCAGCGTTACGCCATGGCGACCAAGAAGTAGCCACATTTGTGCTGCGCGCCCGGCTCGACGCGGGGCGCGCGTACGGATGACAATGCCAGCAGGCCGACCGGCGCCAGGCGCACCGGTCGGCTTTTGTGTGCCCAGCGTTCCTGTCAGCGCCAACGGCAAGCCAATGATTCGCGGCCAGACGCAGATAAAATAAGAACCACGTCTGTGCGTCACCTGATTTGATCAGACTTCTATGTTTATCGGCCGACGAAATGACCGAGCCCGCCTGCATTTGCCGGTACTCGACAAAACGATGGCGCCGAGCGTCGGTCTGTCATTGACGCGCAGGGGGCGGCATCTGCACCTCGCCTTCAAGCCGATCTCGATATGGACGCGGCGAGCTCGAGAAAGCCGGCAATGGGGCGCTGCTCCAGATCGGGTTTGCGTACGCCCAGATGGATCTGCTTTGGAATGCCATGCCGGCCGAGCCGCACCGTTGTGATCGGCATCTGCTGGGCATATTCAGCCACCAGCCAGCGCGGCAGGGCGGCCACACCGCGCCCCGCGGCGACCATCTGCAGCATGATATCGGTGGATTCGATGGTCTTGTGCCTGCGCGGGGCCGAACGCGCAGGGCCAATTAGTTCGGTGAAGATATCCAGTCGGGTCGGATCTACGGGATAAGACAGCAGCACCTGACTGGTCAGATCGCCGGCCTCGACCCATTCGCGCTCTGCCAGCGGATGCTCGATGCCCACCACCAGCACATGTTCATAGTCGAAAACCGGCTCGAAGATCACGCCGGGTTTTTCCAGCGGGTCGGGCGTTACCAGAATATCGATATCGTGATTGAACAGGGCGGCCATGCCGCCGAAGCGGAACTGCTGAATCACATCCACATCCACGCCCGGCCAGGCCTTGAGATAAGGCTCGACGACCCGAAGCAGCCATTGATAACAGGGATGACACTCCATGCCGATACGCAGCGCGCCCTGCTCGCCGCTCGCATAGTCGGCCAGCACGGCATCTACGCGCTCCAGCTGTGGCAACAGGCGTTCGGCGGCATTCAGCAGATGCTGGCCGGCCGGTGTGAGCTGCACGCGGCGGCCTTCGCGTACCCATATCTGGGCGCCCGAGTTCTGCTCGAGTTTCTTGATGGCGTGGCTCAGCGCGGACTGCGTCAGATACAGCGAGCGCGCAGCGGCCGTGAGCGAGCCGTCGCGTTCGATCTGGCGCAGGATATTGAGATGGACGCGTTCTATCATGGCTTTGTTCTGGTTGGGCGGGTGTGTCTGGGTCGTGTGGTCCGCAAATGAGCGCGGATGCCGCAAGCGGCTAAAATGCAAATGAAGACAAGGATTCGAACAGAGGCCTTTCGCTATTCCAGGCGCCGTCAACGTCTAAAACTTCGTTCTTTATTTATCCGCAGATGAACGCAGATTGACGCAGATAGAAGAGGCGACTGCAGCACATACCGCACGGTCTTTAATCTGCGTGCCTCTGCGTGCCTCTGCGTCAATCTGCGGACAATCCATCTTCTTTTCATTTGCGTTGATTCGCGGACGAGCGTACTTTTATTGAGCGTCGATATGTGAGCGATATTCATTGATCCATGCAAATATACCAATATTAGTCATGCGTGGTGCGCTATAGACTCGCGACATCGACCAGCTCGGCGGCGTTGTGCGCGGGCGGTTTGTGTCCACCGATCAAGGGTCTGTACCTATGACGATCTCGCATAATCTCGGCTTTCCCCGTATCGGCGAACGCCGTGAACTCAAGAAAGCCACCGAAGCCTACTGGAAAGGTGATCTGGACTACGCAGGGCTTGAGGCGACAGGCGCCGAACTTCGCCGTGCCAACTGGGACAAGCAGAAGAAAGCCGGTATCGACCTGATCCCGTCCAATGATTTCTCGTTCTACGACCAGGTGCTGGGCCTGTCGTGCCTGCTGGGCAATGTGCCTAAGCGGTTTGGCTGGGACGGCGACAGCATGAATATCGATGTCGCCTTCAATATGGCGCGCGGCACCGACGGCGCGATTGCCTGCGAGATGACTAAATGGTTCGATACCAACTACCACTATCTCGTGCCCGAGTTCACCAGGCAGACCACATTCAAGCTTGTCGGCTCCAAGATCTTTGACGAATTCAAGGAGGCGAAAGAGCAGGGCATCATCACCAAGCCGGTGATGGTCGGCCCGGCGACCTATCTGTCGTTGGGCAAGGTCACCGACGGATCGGGCATGGACAAGTTCGAACTCGCCGACGCGCTGATTCCAATCTACGTGGAGATCGCCGAGCAGCTGGCCGCCGAGGGCGCCCAGTGGCTGCAGCTCGATGAGCCGATCTTCTCGCTGGATCTGAACGACGCACAGCGTGAGGTCATCAAGAAAGCCTATAGCGCGCTAGCGCAGGTCGAGGGCATCAAGATTCTGGTAGCCAATTACTTCGGCGAACTACGCGACAATCTCGAGCTGTTCACGTCGCTTCCCGTCGCTGGCCTGCATATCGATGCCGTGCGCGGCGTCAAGGAAGCCCAGACCGTCGCCACGCGTCTGGACGATCAGACCTGGCTTTCCGTGGGCGTCGTCGATGGTCGCAACGTCTGGAAGACAGATCTGACGCGTGCACTGGAAACGCTGGCATCCATCACCGCCGAGATCGGTACCGGGCGTCTGATGGTGGGGCCCAGCTGCTCGCTGCTGCATTCGCCGGTTGCCTTGCGCGGCGAGAAGAAACTCGACGAACAGCTGATCAACTGGCTGGCCTTTGCCGAAGAAAAACTCGACGAGATCGTATGCCTGGCGCGCGCGGTCGATGGCAAGGTCGACAAGGCCATGCTAGAAGCCAACAAAGCCGCAATGGAAGATCGGGCGCATTCCACCCTGATTCACAGCGAAGCGGTGAAAAAGCGTGCAGCGGCGGTAACCGAGGCCGATTACGATCGTGCCGCCAGGTACCCGGAACGTGCCAGGCTGCAGAGCGCCAAGCTCAAGCTGCCGGCGTTCCCGACCACCACGATTGGCTCGTTTCCGCAGACGCAGGAGGTGCGCAAGGCGCGTGCCGCGCACAAGAAAGGCGCGATGTCGGACGCGGACTACGACGCCTTCGTGGAGAAGCAGATCGACGACGCCGTCAAGATGCAGGAAGACATGGGCTTCGACATGCTCGTGCACGGCGAATTCGAACGTAACGACATGGTCGAGTACTTCGGCGAGCAGCTGTCGGGCTATGCGTTCACCAAGCTGGGCTGGGTCCAGAGCTACGGCTCGCGCTATGTCAAACCGCCGATCATTTTCGGTGACGTCAGATCG
>Ga0207889_1000053_pt1 | contig 105580 bp, 97 predicted proteins | sample LinPmetageLP47_FD_184058 | JGI IMG/M metagenome (GOLD analysis project Ga0207889, IMG submission 184058) | Marine viral communities from the Pacific Ocean - LP-47 (SPAdes) | ecosystem: Environmental > Aquatic > Marine > Oceanic | place: Pacific Ocean | collected 2011-06-12 | reverse complement strand
TAGTGTAGCATTTGTTATGTGAAAGTAGGACATTACCAGGCTCCAAATTTAGTCGAAAGACTTTAAATTTAAAAATAAATAATAAGAAAATTGAAAAGAATTTTCTTGGTGACAATAGCGTTTTGGACCCACCTGACCCCATGCCGAACTCAGTAGTGAAACGAAACAGCGCCGATGATAGTGTAGCATTTGCTATGTGAAAGTAGGACATTACCAGGATCCAAATAAGAGAAACCCGTTACAGCGATGTGACGGGTTTTTTGCTGTCTGGGATTTAATAAATAGCCAAGAGCCCATGCCGAACTCAGTGGTGGCCTTTCTCGTACACCCTGTGCTCCACGGCATTCGTATTCCTAAACAGCTCGAAGGCGAGCCCCGCACAAGGCCGTCCCGACACAATGATAGTGTCGCATTTGCTATGTGACTTTCTACCGCTGTGGGCACCATGACATTACCAGGATCCAATTAAAGAAACCCGTTACAGCAATGTAACGGGTTTTTTGTTGTCTGAGATAAAGAAAAACATCAAGCCAAGACTGTATATGGAACTTAGTAGTGGCCGCTCTTGCATATCTTGTGCTCCATGGCATTCGTATTCCTATACATCAAACAAAACAGCTTGGATCTAAACAAAATAGTGGGATGTTCTATTGTATTGTCGCTATAAATAAGCGCACTGGCTCCAATAACAGAACCACGTTACAGCAAAATGCTGGTTTTTTATTGTTTTAAATTTGAAGATGAATTACGCAATACCTTAAAAAAAGAGACTGCCAGCCAATCTCATCATGTATATGCTTCCTATCAGATTACTAATAACTTATAGACTTAACATTCTCATGCAGTTATAGATCCTACGTGTTAAAATTTGATTTTAACTTTGCATATTATTGAGGTGTCTATTGCCAACCAGTGATTATCAACGAGTGCTAAATGAGATAACTCAAGAGGTTAAACCTTTATTGAGCCAAGGTAAGGTTGCTGATTATATCCCTGCACTTGCTGAAATTGATCTTGAGCAGTTTTCTATTGCCATTTACACCACTGAGGGGGAGATATTTTGCGCGGGTGATTGTGAACAGCGTTTTACTATTCAATCTGTTTCTAAAGTAATGACTCTTACATTAGCGCTGCAACGTTATGGCGATGAATTATGGAGTAGAGTGGGTAAAGAGCCCTCTGGAACAGCATTTAATTCACTGACACAGCTTGAGTTTGAAAAAGGCATACCCCGTAACCCATTTATTAATGCGGGTGCCATAGTTACCTGTGATGCTTTATATAGTCGTTTATCAGCACCCATGCACTCTATGCTGGAAACATTTCGCGATTTATCTGGTAATCGAAGTATCGTAATAGATAAACAAGTGGCTAATTCAGAGTATGAGTTTAGGCATCGAAATGCGGCAATGGCACACTTAATGAAATCATTCGGTAACTTTGAAAATGAAGTTGATGATGTGCTGTGGTCATACTTTAATTTTTGTGCCATAGAACTTAATTGTATCGAACTTGCTAAGGCGTACAATTTTTTAGCTAATAAAGGGATAGACTATAGTTCTTCTAAACGAGTGCTTTCTAGTCGTCAGAATAAGCAACTAAATTCGTTGTTATTTACCAGTGGTTTATATGATGCGGCGGGTGATTTTGGTTATCGAGTAGGAATGCCGGGCAAATCAGGTGTTTCTGGCACTATATTGGCGGTGTTACCGAATAGATTTACTGTGGCAGTGTATTCCCCAGGATTAAACTCTTTTGGTAATTCAGTCGCAGGAATAGCAGCATTAGAGCTGCTATCTAAAAAGCTTGATATATCTATATTTTAAATACGCTTAGTGCATTGGGATTTTATTGCTCCCAATACACTTGCTCTAAGCAATCTTCGCGCTCTGGTAAGCCACGTGATAAGCGTGGAGAATGCTGAACCAGTACTTCGTAACTTGCACGGTTGGCGTATTTACTAATTTGAGCGAGCGAAGAGTAGGTAATCGCTTGTTGCTGATGTTTTGCTGAATTAGCAACGTTCAACTTATGATAAACATTCGCTGATAAGTCATGCAATACAGCGGCTAAAGCACAATCACCAGCGCCGTTGGTATTTTTAATCGAGTCAGGCCCGCCCATAAACGGAGCAGTATGACTATATGCCTTTATTGGGTTTTCACAGTCAACTTTACGCATTGCACGTGAAAACTCATAACGATTAAAGTCAGGGATAGCACCAGGCAAAAGTGGATACTCTGTTTCGCGTTTGAAACTGTCATCAACAAAACCGGCCATAAATAAGCCTTTTTCACCGGCAGTACAAATTACTAAATCAACCCAGTCTAATGCTTTGTCGGCAGCTAGTAATGGATCTTCAAATCCAGTGATTGCTTGGCCTTCTTCTTCGTTCATAGCAAGGATATCAACATGCTTTTCTACAAAGTTAGCCCACCATGTCGGATCCTGCTCGATAAGAAACTTAGTACCGAGTGTTAATACAACCGGTACATCTGCATCGTTAGCATACTTGATTGCTTGCATGGTCGCTTCGGTCATGGTTTCATCGCCTTGAGTACGCATTAAATAAGCGCTAATCACTAATGCCGATGAGCCTTCGATTAGCTCTTTATCAATTGACTCAGGCTTTAGATAATTCATTAGGCCAGCACTAATGGCAAAGGTGCGTTCACCCGTTTCATCAATCAATGTGAAACAGCGGCCTATAGGACCATCTACAGGCTGTAAGTAGTCTAAGTCTACGCGACTTGAGTTATTACATAAAAAGCGATAAGCATAACTGCCTATTTTTATGTTTTCACTCATTACACCTAATAGCACCGAACGGTCATCAGCAAGTACGGAATAGTTGTGCATCGTGTTGCCAACGGTTCCGCCTGCGAATTCGTAATCGACCATGTCGTTTAGTTTTAAGCGATCGTATAAAGCATTGGTGATGTCATTATCTATAACTTGCGACATCCCTCGGCGCAATTGAAATTCATCGAGAAAAGCTTGGTCAACCTTAGCTTCTATATCAACAACGATTTGATCGATCCCCGTAATATAGCTGCGGTGTAATCGCTCAGTGGCGTTAAGTTGATTGGTCAGTGGATCTTTGGCTTCCACTGGAAAATAATGTTTATGCCTGCGGCGTCCAGGAAATTTCATTTGCTACCCGTGTTGTGAGCTAAATAAAAAAAGCGTGAGATTATAGCGTAAATCCTGCCTTATGAGCCATGACAAACCACTTAAATTTGTTTTATTTTTGCAATAAAGTGATCAATGACGCATTTTATTGCGCTAAGTTGCTATAATTACGGCATAAAAAATAGTTAAGTAATAATAATGACAGAGCCATTTGACGACCAATATTGGATGGAACAAGCGCTTGTGTATGCAAAACAAGCGGAGCAGCTAGATGAGATCCCGGTAGGGGCTATAATTGTTAAAGATAATCAGCTTATTAGCGCAGGCTATAATCGTTCAATTACTGATAACGACCCATCGGCTCATGCTGAGATGATAGCGGTACGTGAAGCAGGAAAAGTACTTAATAATTACCGCTTAATTGACTGTACTCTTTACGTCACGCTAGAGCCATGCTCTATGTGCGCAGGTTTATTAGTACATAGCCGAATTAAACGCTTAGTATTTGGTGCAGCCGATGCTAAAACGGGTTCTGCTGGTTCAATTATGAACCTTTTACAAGAACCTCGTTTAAACCATCAGGTAGAAATAACGGGTGGGGTATTAGAAACACAATGTGCAGAGACTATTTCTAGTTTTTTTAAGCGTCGCCGAGCACAAATAAAGGCGGCAAAGCAAGCCGCTCGTAATAGTAACAGCGATTAGTCAGTAGCTGCTATTAAGGCGTCTAATTCAGCCATTTGCTGCATAGCAAACATACGGCGGCGCCAAATTATTTTTTTATGTAAATTTCTTAACATCACTCGACGACGAGTGGCGGTTGAGTGCTTTATACAACGTTTAAGTTGATGTGTACGTCTACGTTTAAGCATGACTTATCCTTATGTGCTTGGTAATGACACAAAATTTTATACAATTAAGCCAGATTATTGAATAATTGATTACAAGTAAACAACTATTTGATTTTCTGATGTTCAGTTAATTACTAAGCAGCGTATTTATTTTTTTTCCTCAGCGGCATTACTTGTACGTTGCTCTGAATCATCTGGTTTAACGATTTTCTCTTCTGTTTCATTTGTTTAGGTGATTGGCGCCATTGCATTATTTTCATCAAGCCAAACAAGCGCATCGTAATAGCGGCGTATATTATCAACGTAAGTCACAGCTACATCACCGCGAGCATAGCCATAGCGGGTATTACGGTAGTGACGTTTTTTTACTAACAATGGTAAGCGTTTTTTAACGTCAGCCCATTTATCAGGGCTAGCTCCCTGTTGCTCGGTAATAATACGGGCATCGTTAACGTGCCCCCAACCAACATTATAAGCGGCAAGTGCAAGCCAAGTACGATCAGGCTGCGGGATTCTATCAGGTATACGCTTGATTAATTTAGCTAAGTATTTCGCACCGCCACGTATGTTTTGTTCTGGTTCTAAGCGATTAGTAACACCGACTTGTTTTGCTGTGCGCCTTGTTAGCATCATAATACCGCGTACACCCGTTGGTGATTTAGCTCGTGGGTTCCACATCGACTCTTGGTAACTCAATGCAGCAAGTAAGCGCCAATCAAGGCTACCTGCATATTGCATAAACCAAGGCTGATATTTAGGCAGTGTTTCTTTTATTGCATCTATATAGGCTAAGGTATTAACGTAATTAAACTGACGGACATGGCCAAAGTACTTTTCTTCAAGTACATAAAGTTGATTGTTTTGTTTTGCCTCACCAAAAAAAGGAACTAGCAATGCGTACAATGAGTCATCATTCGACTTCCTTAGTATCCATGCAATTGAATCATTACGCGTAACTGAAAAGCCAATACTCAAGTTAGGGTGATAGCGCCTAAATAACGCTAATGTATGTGAATCCGCTAAGGTGTAATCTATTTCCCCATCAATAACGGCTTGTAATAACTCTTCTTCATCAAACTCTTCGGTTTCATTCCAGCTTAACTTTGGGTTGGTTTGTTTTATTTCTTCTAATGTTAATGAATGACTACTTTTAGCGATAACGGTGAAGTTTCCGGTTAAATCATCAAAATCACGAGGGCGTTCACGCCCTTGTTTAAAAACTAATTTTTGACTTATCGTTCTGTAAGTTGGGCCATAGCGGTAACGTTTGGCGCGCGCCTTGTTAAAAGTAAGCCCAGAGGCAATTAAATCGAGATCGCCACTATCTAAGCGCGCAAACATATCGGATAAATTAAAAAAGGGCACAATTTCAAGCTCTACCCCAAGGTAGTCGGCGAATGCTTGAGAGAGTTCAAATTCAAAGCCTTGTTCTCCTTGAACAGCTTGATAATAATTACTTGCACTGGCAAGTGTACCAACGCGAATTTTATTTTCTGATTTAATTTGGGCGAGCTGTGTTGACTGCTCTTGTGTGTTACAGGCACACAAAAGGATGACTAACGTAATGATTGTTATTAGCTTTATCTTCAACATATTCGCCTCTTTAGCATCGTATCTCCTGTTATAACAAAACTTACTGATTACGTCACTTATCGTTTAATCGCAGTGAGTAAAAAATAGGTGTAAACAAAAAGAAAAAGTTAATTTAATGAAAAGCGCATTTTTGAGTTAAATCTGAGAGTAATTTGGACTATAATACGCGCCTAAAATATCGTTCAATCCCTAACCCCGGGTGAAATTACTTATGTTGATCCTTCGTGGTGCACCAGCACTTTCAGAGTTCAGAGTTAATAAAATTTTAGCGCGTTGCCAACAATCGCAACTTCCTGTCACCAATGTATATGCCGAATACGCTCACTTTGCCGATTTAACATCGCCATTAAACACTGATGAGCACACCAAACTTGAAAAGTTATTAACCTACGGCCCAACAATTGCTGAGCATGCGCCAGCAGGTCAGTTGGTATTAGTAACGCCTCGTCCTGGTACAATTTCGCCATGGGCTTCAAAAGCGACTGATATTGCTCATAACTGTGGGCTTAAACAAGTTCATCGCGTAGAGCGCGGTATTGCTTACTATGTTGAAGGTGATTTAAGTGCAGAACAGTTAGCACAAGTTGCAGCACTTCTTCATGACCGCATGACTGAAGCTACTCACAGTAAATTAGAAGATGCCGCGCAGTTATTTCGCAGCGATGCACCTCGTCCAATGTCATCAGTTGATATTTTAGGTGGCGGCCGTGAAGCATTAGCCACAGCAAATATAGAGCAAGGGTTTGCGCTTGCTGATGATGAAATTGATTATTTAGTTGAAAACTTTATTAAGTTAGGGCGTAACCCCAACGATATTGAACTGTTTATGTTTGCTCAAGCGAACTCAGAGCATTGTCGTCATAAAATATTTAATGCTGATTGGACTATTGATGGCATTGAACAGCCAAAGTCGTTGTTCAAAATGATTAAAAACACCTTTGAGCATAATCCTGAAAATGTATTATCTGCTTATAAAGATAATGCAGCCGTAATGAAAGGCTCAAAGGCGGGTCGCTTCTTCCCGAATGCACAAGGTGAATATGCGTATCACCAAGAAGACATTGAAATATTAATGAAGGTTGAAACCCATAACCACCCAACGGCTATTGCTCCTTTCTCTGGTGCGGCAACTGGGTCGGGCGGTGAGATTCGCGATGAGGGCGCAACTGGTCGTGGTTCAAAACCAAAAGCGGGTTTAGTGGGCTTTACTGTATCTAATTTACGTATTCCTGGTTTTGAACAGCCTTGGGAAAGTGATTTTGGTAAGCCTGGCCGTATTGTTAATGCCCTAGATATTATGACTGAAGGCCCATTAGGTGGTGCTGCGTTTAATAACGAGTTTGGACGTCCTAACCTTTTAGGTTATTTCCGTACTTACGAAGAAAAAGTAACGAGTCACAATGGTGAAGAGGTACGTGGTTACCACAAGCCAATTATGCTTGCCGGTGGTCTAGGTAATATTCGTGCTGATCATGTTCAAAAAGGCGATATTCCAGTAGGCGCAAAATTGATTGCGCTTGGCGGCCCTGCAATGAACATTGGTTTAGGCGGTGGTGCTGCATCTAGCATGGCATCGGGTCAATCAAACGAAGATTTAGACTTTGCTTCTGTTCAACGTGAAAACCCAGAAATGGAACGTCGTTGTCAAGAAGTGATCGACAAATGTTGGCAGCTAGGTGATGCAAACCCTATTGCGTTTATACACGATGTGGGCGCCGGTGGTTTATCAAATGCATTCCCTGAGCTTGTAGATGATGGTGGCCGTGGTGGTAAATTCCAGCTGCGCGATATCCCTAATGATGAGCCGGGCATGGCACCACACGAAATTTGGTGTAATGAATCGCAAGAGCGCTATGTGCTTGCTGTGGGCGTTGAAGATTTTGCACGCTTTGAAGCAATTTGTAAGCGTGAGCGCGCACAATATGCAGTTATTGGTGAAGCGACAGAAGAGCGTCATTTAACGGTTGCCGATAGTCATTTTGATAACAGCCCTGTAGATTTACCACTGGATGTATTACTAGGTAAAGCACCTAAAATGCATCGTGATGTTACTTCGCAACAAGTAGTAGGCACTGCATTAAATGTAGAGGCAATTAATCCTGCTGATGCTGCAGAACGTTTATTACGTTTACCAACCATTGCAGAAAAAACCTTCCTCATTACTATTGGCGATCGCTCGGTAACAGGTTTAGTATCACGCGATCAAATGGTAGGCCCATGGCAAGTACCAGTTGCTAACTGTGCAGTAACCGCAGCAACGTATGACACTTACCATGGTGAAGCAATGTCACTGGGTGAACGTACGCCTGCAGCACTACTTAACTATGGCGCTTCAGCGCGTTTAGCAGTGGCAGAATCGTTAACGAATATTGCCTGTGCAAACATTGGCTCTCTTGAAAATATTAAGTTATCTGCAAACTGGATGGCCGCAGCGGGACACCCAGGAGAAGATGCCGGTTTATACGAAGCGGTGAAAGCGGTGGGTGAAGAGTTATGTCCGGCACTTGGGTTAACAATTCCTGTAGGTAAAGATTCTATGTCGATGAAAACGACATGGAAGAACGAAGATGATGCTACAGAGCAATCTGTAACATCACCGTTATCGCTTATTATCACTGCGTTTGGTCGTGTTGAAGACGTACGTAAAACAGTGACCCCACAGTTACGAACAGATAAAGGCGATACATCGCTTATTTTAGTTGACTTAGGCGCGGGCAAAAACCGACTGGGCGCATCAAGCCTTGCTCAGGTTTATAAGCAATTAGGTGATACAACACCTGATGTAGATAGCCCAGAGCTACTAAAAGGTTTTTACAACGCAATGCAAGCGCTAGTCGCTGATAGCAAGTTGCTTGCGTACCATGACCGTTCAGACGGTGGTTTATTTACCACTATCGCTGAAATGGCGTTTACCGGTCACACCGGTGTTACCGTTGATTTAGCGACTTTGACCGGCTCTGATATTGAAGCGCTTTATAACGAAGAGCTAGGTGCTGTAATTCAAGTAGCGAATAGCGATTTAGAGGCTGTAAATTCGGTATTTGAGCAGCATGGAGTTGCCGCAATTAGTCATGTGATTGGCTCGCTAAATAACGACGATAACATCGTGTTTAATCGTGGTGAGCAAACAGTACTTAATCATACGCGTACTGAACTTCGTACAATTTGGGCCGAAACAACGTATCAAATGCAAGCGCGTCGTGATAACCCAGATTGTGCTAAGCAAGAGTTTGACGCTAAGTTTGACGCAAAAGATCCTGGCTTAAATGTAAAACTTAACTTTGATTTAAATGAAGATGTTGCAGCTCCATATATTGCAACTGGTGCTAAACCGCAAATGGCTATTTTACGTGAGCAAGGTGTAAACTCTCATTTAGAAATGGCAGCTGCATTTAACCGTGCGGGCTTTGCAGCGGTTGATGTGCACATGAGCGACATTTTAGAAGGGCGCTTAACACTTGAGCAATTTAAAGGCTTAGTGGCGTGTGGTGGCTTCTCTTACGGTGACGTATTAGGTGCGGGTGAAGGTTGGGCTAAGTCAATACTGTTTAATGACATGGCACGCGATCAATTCCAAAGCTTTTTCCATCGTGAAGATACCTTTAGCTTAGGGGTATGTAACGGTTGTCAAATGCTATCAACATTAAAAGAGTTGATCCCAGGTACTGAGCATTGGCCACGCTTTGTAACGAACAAGTCAGAGCGTTTTGAAGCACGCTTTAGCTTAGTTGAAATACAAGAGAATCCATCGGTATTCTTTAATGGTATGGCGGGCTCGCGGATGCCAATTGCGGTATCTCATGGTGAAGGCCATGCAGAGTTTGCAAACGACGCAGCAACAAAAGCAGCGCTTGCAAGTGGTACTGTAGCGGTTAAATTTGTTGATAACTACGGCAACCCTACAACGCAATATCCAGCGAACCCGAACGGCTCGCCAGAAGGTATCACAGGTATTACATCAACAGATGGCCGTGCAACTGTAATGATGCCACATCCAGAGCGTGTATTTCGTACTGTTGCTAACTCTTGGCACCCAGATGAGTGGAAAGAGGATAGCCCATGGATGCGTATGTTCCGTAATGCGCGTAAAAATGTAGGTTAATATACACACTAGATTCATGATCTGGATGTAAAATAAAAAAGGCTGCCTTGTGCAGCCTTTTTTGATTATAGTGATTAAAAAACATGTAAGGATAATATGTTTAAGCGCATTGGTTTAATTGTTGGCACTCTTTTACTGAGTCTATTATTACTCGGGTATGTATTTCGCTTGCCTTTACTACAATGGGCCATTGCCCCTGAACTTAAAAAAGCAGGTGTCACATTAAGCTGCCTCGATTTTTCAATTACCTCAAAGTTAAATATACATGCCAATACTGTGTGTTTAAATTACCAAAACCAACAATTACAACTCTCTGATATCACTGCAAATACAAAGCATGTCAGTGTTCAAAGTGCAATATTAACGCTCAATCCATTACCTAAAAGTGATAACGCTAATCAACCGGCTAAACAGCTTAAGATAACGCTACCTTCAAATCGCCCTCTTATTAATATTAAACAGCTTGTAGTAAACAGTAATCAGCTCAATAAACCATTAAAATTTAGTGTATTAGAACCTGCGCTAAATCAATTTAATGTAACGGGAGATATAAATGCGAGTGCGATTTTAACCACCAATAAAATAAGTGGTCAGCTAGCAGTTGATGACATTTTGTTAAAACAGGTAATAAACACTAAAAACACCTTACTCGATGCTGTTAACTTTAATACTCAACAAGTGTTTAGTTTTGACGGGATTGAGCTTAAGTTGAGCGGGGGGATTAGCGCTCAATTTGCTCATACGTTTGAGCAATGCCAATTTAATTTATTAACCACTGGCCAGATGGCTACTCGCTTTAATTTAAATAACCAAGCGTTAACCCTAGATACCGGTTCACTTAATAACAAAATTAATTTAACCCCTCGCTGTACTGAGTTAATTCCACCAAGTGAGTACGCAGATTTTGTAAGCAAACAAGTTGCTTTAAATTGGCAGGTTAAGCTTTCTCAAGCTCTTCGTTTAGAACAGGGGGAGCTGAGTATTCCAGTAATTAATGTGATGAGTGAAGGTAATAAACACTTTGATATTTTAATAACAGACACCGCACTCTCTATTAACGCTTTGCTTGATAATATGCAGGCAAAGGTGTCTGCTCAAATAAGCACGCCAGATATAAACAGCATTAATATAAGCGCTCAGCTAAATGGTACTAAAGTTAAAGGTGATTACAACGTTGAGCTTGAAAGGCTACCCGCATTTATTCCTGTTACTGCTAATACGCTTAATTTCAGTGGTTACTTTGAATTAAGTGAATTTATTGACTCAAAACCTGTCGGGTACACACAGAGTAAATTTTCCGTTGCTAGCTTTGAAGCTTTTGATGTAAAAGCAGTGCATTATCAAGGTGGTTTAACCGCGAAAATGGATAAACAGCTAAATGCAGAAATTACATTAACTAATCAGTTAAAAAATGCGGCATATAAAGAATTTAAACTTATCAATATAAATAATAGTCTCACGGCAAAAGCAAACCTAGGTGTAGGTGAGTTATTTGCTCATTTAACTGCGAAAACGCAAATTAAGGCTCTTAATAGCGCTGATATAAGACTGAATAATATAAAAATAGACTCGAGTGGATTACAAAGCCGTGCACTTAAAGCGTCGCACCATACGTTTATAGATGATATTGAGTTGGTGGTAAATCATCATATATCGTCACAAGAACATCCGTTTGAGGTGATTGTGCCAGCGCAAAGTGTGTTGCCATTAAACAACTTTATTAATCAGTTTTATCCACTTGCTAAGCTAACAACAGGTACTTTTAACGGCAATATTAGTGGCGATGTCAATTTACAAAGGGCATCCTTTGATATAGATATTCGCCAATTAAGTGGACTTTATAATGACTACCTTGCAAGTGATTTTAGTAGTGTATTTAGCGGGGAGTTTAATTCAGGTAGGCTTAATGTAAAACCGACTACCTTTCATTTAAATGAGTTTAGAGCGGGCGCAGTTATCAAAGGCCTTAAAGGGCAATGGCTCGTCAATAACAATAATGTGCTTGTTAGTAATGTTGAAGGTAATGTGCTTGGCGGTACATTTTTATTAGATAACTATACGCTTGGACAAGAAACCCAAGTTAGCACTGTAACGTTTAATAATATTGATGCAAGTAAGCTGATCACCCTTGATGATAAGTCGGGTATTACTTTAACAGGGCGTTTGGCTGGTACACTGCCGGTGAGCGTTAATAAAAATGGTGTGCACATTAGCCAAGGCAGTCTGTTTAGTCAAGGCGAGGGCAATTTAAAAATTAGCAACAATGCTGCATTTGATTCTGTGATGCAGCAACAGCAAGAGTTGCAACCTGTACTGGGGTTATTGACTGATTTAGATATTCAAAAGCTTAATAGCAGCGTTGTACTTAAAAATGATGGTTGGTTAAAGCTTGGAGTTAATTTACAAGGTTATAATCAGCAAGCGCAGCAGCAAGTTAACTTTAATTACAACCATGAAGAAAACATATTTACGCTTTTACGGGCACTGCGTTTAAGTGATGAAATTACACAAAAAGTTGAGCAACAATTTTCACAAAAAGGAAATGGGCAATGAGACCGTCGTTATCGATAAAAGTGCTGCTCGCGTTAGCAGCAATATCAGCACTAAGTGCGTGCACGCATCGTGTTGAGGTGTCGGCTAAAGAGCCAATCACTATTAATTTAAATGTTAAGGTTGATCATGAAATTCGTGTCAAAGTAGATAAAGAGCTCGATAATTTATTTAGCGATGACAGTGAGTTATTTTAAGGAGCTAGAATATGAATATTAAAAATAAATTAAATGTAGTAACCCTAATCAGTGCCGTTTGTATGTCATTTTCAGTTTGGGCTATGAGTTTAGATGAAGCTAAAAGCCAAGGCTTAGTTGGTGAAAACAGCTCAGGCTACCTTGGATTAGTTGTACAAAATACAGAAGCAAAAGCGGTTATTGATGACGTTAACGAAAAACGTAAGGCACAGTACTTAAAATTAGCTAAAAAGAATAACTTGTCACTTGCGCAAGTTGAGGCATTGGCAGCGGCAAAAACAATCGAAAAAACGCAAAGCGGCCATTATATTGAAGTAAACGGTAGCTGGGTCAAAAAATAAAGTTAATGGGTTAACTAAAGGTATTAAAAACCGAGCTTATACGCTCGGTTTTTTACAGTTTTCTAATAATTGTTGCCAAAAATCAATGCCTTTTCGGCGTGCTAAGTTTATATTATGCTCAGGAATAGACTCAGGTTCGTCATAATTTTCAAGTGCTTCACTCATACTTGCTTCACGAATTAGGTGCAAGGTAGGAAACGGCGCTCTATTTGTGTAGTTGGCCGCATCGGTTTCATCGCTATCGGCAAATACATAATCAGGATGAAAATTTGCAATTTGATATTTACCTTCAAAGCCTTGTGCAACCAATAGCGCATTTGCTAAATCGACTAAATCTAAAAAGTCTTCAAAGTCACTAAAACCGTTATCGAACATGATTAGCGTGGTTTCTCGTTCGCGCTCGCGGTCAAGCTCGATACATTGCTCAAGCATATCAATTACAGCATCATCGATAGTATTGGCGTTACTTACAATGTAATGAATACAGTTGTTTTCGACTTCTTTACGGGCAAACGGGCAAAAGTTATATTTTACAATAACGGATGAAACCCATTCTCGGGTTTGGCTAATAGCTATGTTAGTCACTGTTTTGGCTCTAAGTATTGATTAATAATAGTGAGTGTTTTTTTTATGGCGCCTTGGTTTTTAGCAACACATTGCGCAGCTTTTGTGCCGAGCGTTTGGCATGCCTTTTTATTTTGGCTAAAGGTAATGAGTTGTTGTGCCAGTTCATCTGCATTTTCTACCACGCATGCCCCTTTGAGCTTTGTTAACTCAGGATAGACATGATCAAAGTTATACGTGTGAGGGCCTGTTATTACACCGACCGAAAATGCGGCTGACTCAAGCGGGTTATGACCACCACGACGAATCAAACTACCGCCAATATAACTAACACTAGCCGCGCCGTATAAACACTGTAATTCACCTAGCGTATCGGCAAGTAAAACGTGTTCGTTTTGGTAATTATTTTGGCTACGACGACTAAAGCTTAAAGTACTTTGTGTGAGTAGTTCAGCCACTTTATCAAATTGCTCGGGGTGTCGCGGGGCAATAATCAATAAAGCATCAGGCTGCTTTTTTAACAACTGCTGGTGGGCATCGAGTATTAATTCATGCTCTACAGGGTGAGTAGAACCTGCCACCCATATAAAACGTTCTTGGCTATTATAGTACTGTTTGAGCACGCTCACCTTTGTAAGTTGCTCTTGATTGGGGCTTATATCAAACTTGATTGAACCTGTAACATGGCTTTTTGAAGGCTCAAGCCCAAGTGTAATAAAACGCTCTGCATCTGTTTTATTATGACTGGCTAACGCAGTAATAGATTGCATAATACGGTGAGTTAACTGCGCAACCTTTTGATAACCCTGCTGCGACTTTTCAGAAAGTCTCGCATTAACAACCAATACCGGGATTTTTTTGTTATGCGCATTAGCCATAATATTTGGCCACAATTCAGTTTCTAAAATACATAGTAACTGCGGTTTTACGCGTTTTAAAAATCGAGCAGTGGCAAAAGGAAAATCGATAGGTAAATAACTAATAGCGACGGTATCTTTAAATTGTGCTGTTATTTGTGCGCGTCCAGTTGGGGTATTACAAGTGATCAAAATACTGAGCTGCGGGTGCTCATTTTGCAACGCTTTAATTAATGGCGTAGCTGCTAATACCTCACCTACAGAAGCACAATGAATAACAACAGGTTTAGTTTTATTAGAAAATAAACAGCGACGTACAAACCCAAAACGTTCTTTAAAATGCGCGCGATAACCCGAATTTTTTTTACCACGTAATACATATAAATAAAATATGATCAAAGGGCTAATAATGATTAGTGCAAGTGAATAAAAAGTGCGTGCCATACTGAGCTTTGTTTAAGGTAATTGTAGCTAGTTTATCTTGAAACGGCTTATTTCTAAACATACAAAGTATAAAAGTTGGTTTGAGTTCATTTACTAGGGTATAAACTAAATCAATGTCATTCAAATCACGCTATTGCATCAGTTTCATGATTTTAGGAAATGCTTATGGTTACTTTTATAACAAAAACGATTTCCATGCAGTAAGCCTTTGATTTTAGTTTCTGTGAAACATCTAATTTAGTTATATAGAGGTGATTTGGCTATAAAATTATGGAATAATGAAATTAATTTTTCCTGCCATTTCAGTTCCAAGAGGAATATCTCATGTCAATTATAGATTCAGTGGCAACCAGCTACCTAGAAAGTTTAAACCGTCATCAAGTATTGTTTGAAACAATGGAGGCGTATCATCAAGAGGTAATGCAGTTGCTAGAAGCATGTCATAGTGCTTTACAAGCTGGTGGTAAGGTGGTTTGGTTTGGTAATGGCGGCAGTGCTGCCGATGCTCAGCATTTAGCTGCAGAGTTTGTGGTGCGTTATAAATTAGAGCGAGGTCCATTAGCGTCTATTGCTTTGACCACAGACACGTCTATTTTAACAGCGCACAGCAACGATTATCATTTTGATACTGTGTTTGAGCGCCAAGTACAGGCGCTATGTAAGCCTGAGGATATCGTGATTGGTTTAACTACATCAGGTACCAGTAAAAATATTAATTTAGCATTAGAAGCTGCTAACAAAATAGGGGCATTCACGGTTGCACTTACTGGCCGTGACGGCGGGCAAGTAAAAGATATTGCAAAGTTACCTATTATTATTAAAAACGACGAAACCGCGCGTATTCAAGAAGCACACATGTTTATTGGCCATTGGTTATGTGAAGCCATGGATATGGTTGTTGCGGAGCAGCAGTAATGGATTTATCTTTACTAAAGAACTTATCAGCAGCACGTATTTTAGTGGTGGGCGACGTGATGCTCGATCGTTATTGGTATGGTGATTCAGGGCGTATCTCACCAGAAGCGCCAGTACCCGTTGTTAAAGTCAGTAAATTTGAAGACAAGGCCGGCGGTGCGGCTAACGTAGCTAAAAATATAGCCCGTTTAGATGGTAAAGTGGGGTTGTTAGGCCTTATTGGCGAGGATGAAAGTGGGCAAATTTTAGAAAATATTTTAGAAGGTGAAAAAATAAATTCACAGCTTGTCAGCGTGTGTGATTTACCGACTATTTCTAAAATGCGTGTAATTAGCCGTCATCAGCAAGTGGTACGTTTAGATTTAGAAGAAACTTTTAACGAATCACATAGCCAGCTTTTATTGAATCGATTAGAGCTTGTGCTAAATGATTACGACTTTATAGTGTTTTCTGATTACAACAAAGGCTCGCTATCGCTGATAAAAGAGATGATAAGTGTGGCCAAAAAAGCAGGTAAAACGGTACTTGTTGATCCTAAATCATCGGACTTACAGTTATATCGCGGTGCTGATTATATAACCCCTAATTTAAATGAATTTAAATTAGCAGGCGGGCAAGTGGGCTCAGAAGAGACACTTGCAAGTAGTGCACGAAACCTCATTAGTGATGCGGGTATAACGGCGATGTTACTTACCCGTTCAGAGCAAGGTATGTCGCTTATAAATGCCACTGAAAAATATGATTTTGCAGCTCAAGAGCTTGAGGTCAGTGACGTAACTGGCGCTGGGGATACTGTTATTGCAACCCTTGCCGTTATGTTAGGTGCGGGCATGATGCCTAAAGATGCGGTAGAAATTGCTAATTTAGCTGCAGGTATTGCGGTGAGTAAATTGGGCGCGGCTACGGTTTCTCCAGAAGAGTTAAGCCGAAAACTGGGGCAATACTTACAAGCAACTGGCGAGCATTATCAAACCCCGTTTGATGACGTATTGCAGCATATTGAATTTGCTAAGCAAAATGGTGAAACGATTGTATTTACTAATGGTTGCTTTGATATTTTGCATGCAGGGCATGTGCGGTATTTAGCGCAAGCTAAAGCCCGTGGGGACAGATTAGTGGTTGGTTTAAACAATGATGAATCTATTGCTCGTTTGAAAGGCCCAGAACGCCCAATAAACCCATTAGATGAGCGCGCCATGGTCCTCAGTGCACTTGCCTCCGTTGATTGGGTTATCCCGTTTGGAAGTGCTGATGAAAATGACACGCCGGCAAAACTTATCGAGCAAATAAGCCCTGATATTCTTGTCAAAGGCGGCGACTATACGGTAGAACAAATAGCCGGTGCGGAGCATGTGCTGCGCCATGGCGGAAAAGTCGAAGTGCTTGAGTTTTTAGATGGCTGTTCAACATCAAAAGTGATTAGCAAAATAAAAAGCTAGTTCGCTAATCAAAAAAAGGGGATAAACTGCAGTTTATCCCCTTTTTTTAATGTTATTAATGAAACTAAAAGTTGTATTCGAACTTAGCAAATGCAGACGTATCGTTTTCTGCTCCATCGTTATTAGAGGCAAGTCCGCCAATGGTTAAGCGCCCCCCCATGGCAAGCATTCTATAACGTACTTCAAGCTGCTTAGAACTAAATGCGGTTTTTGTGATTGAGTTACCTAAATCTGGATTATTAGGGTAAAGATCGCGGTTGTCGCTATTGAAGTCAATATCACGCAGTTTTACTTGCCAATCAGTCCCGCTTGAGAGTTGCCCAAGTACAGTAAGTACTAGTGACTGCGTATCATTATCATAAGTAGAGCCGATAGGACGGCCATGATAGCGATAGCCTGAATTGTATATACTGTGTTCATAGTAGCAGTTTTCAGTTGCTGATGTGGCAGAACACGCAAGGCCGGTATCAGTGTACTCTAGGTTAAATAAAATATTCTGATCATAAATGCGAGTCGTAGTTTGTATTCCACCAAGGTAACCTCTGTCTACTGGCTTAATGCCGCCACTGGTATCTTCACCAATCGTGCTTACATACACGGCGTAAGGTTGATTAAACAACGTGTCAGACCAACGAATATCAAAGCCTGCTAACTGGTTACCCAAGCGAGTAATAAGCTCACCATCACAATCATTGGTACCATCAACACACTCTCCTCCGCCGGTCACTAAATCAAAAAAGTCACCAGCTGAACTAGGTTGTCCTTTGCCAGCCCATTGTGCCGATCAGCTAAAGCCAATTTCTAATTGTTGAATTGGACGAAGATTTAAACGAGTACTCCACAATAACGCATCTGGTACAACTCGGGTTGACTCTAGCTTTGCCATTTGTGCAGTAAAGCTCCACTGACCAATCCAACTCAGCCAAGGTGTTTCAAATGCACTGCTTTGTTCTCTGCTGATACTTATTGCAGGAAGTGGTTTGGCGTTACCAGACATAATTAGACTGTTATCAACGCCTGGTCCCCAAAACTGTTCAACCGCACCGGCTCTAAATATCCAATTACCCAAACGATACGCTAAATAGCTATCATCAAGTGAGGTATCATTGCAGTCAGTCAGTGCTTGCTCATTGTTAACTATATCGTCTGTTGTTTTACCGTTGACTAAGCAGTTTTTGCCATCACTGCGGTGATTAAGCGCAATTTTAGCTGCAAAGTTATGTCCTAGGTAAGCATAGGCTGCTGTTAATTCTGACTCTTGGGTATTCGTTGCACCAAAGCTGGTGGTCGCTAATGGGTCTGAGCTGGCAAATGCAGAAAGTTGAACACTATGTGAACCACTGCTTTCTGACTTATAACGATGTTTTATACGCAATAACGCATCTTGTAAGCGAGGTGATAATTGCTCTAGTCCGGCATTATCGTTATCAGCAATAAAGCTTTTCCACATTAACGGGTAAGTCGTTACCGGGGCTAAAATAACACCTGCATCGGCGAGTTGCTGGATATCCGCTCTTAACCCAAAATCATCAGGTTTAACCCAGGGTTCAGCATAAACAGGGGCACTCATTGCACAAAAAAGCGAAGAGAGTATAAAAAATTTGTTTCGCAAAGCTCAGATCCTTGTGATTGAAATTGCCGGTAAGTTTAGCAATCTACGCTCTTTATTGCAGTAATTAAATCAAGCCATTAAAGAGAGTGTAATTATAAAATTCATTATGAAACAGATTAAAACACAGGGGCTCTATCGTAAAAAAGATGTCGTTGATATACTAGTGACAAAGAAGAAACTGAGATAGTAATGAGCAACAAACGACTTTTATTTATTCCTGTATCATCGCCAGAAGGTATTGGTGAATATATGCGCTCATTACAGCTGGCTCAAACCTTAAAAGCTGAATATGACAAGCAGTTAGATATTCATTTTATTTTAAATAAACATACGGCTTATGCTAAAAGCTGCCCGTTTTCTACCTTACTTTTAAACCAATCGGCAACTAAAGAAAATATGGCTGTTTGTCAGTATTGAACACTATAAACCAGATGTTGTGCTGTTTGATTGCGCAGGGCGCGCTGAGCAAATGAAAGCGGCAAAAAAAGTGGGTGCTAAAGTTGTTTTTATTTCGCAGCATGCAAAAAAGCGGGCAAAAGGTTTAAAGCTTAATAGGACTGGTCTTATTGATACACATTGGGTGGTCCAGCCTGGTTACTGTATTGAGCCTCTTTCGTGGTATGAAAAGCTAAAATTGAGCATGTTGCCTTTGGCCTATCCTGCTAATGTTGGGCCATTTACAGTTTTTGCATCAGCGCAACAAAAATGCGATGCGCTAAACCGTTATCACTTGAAAGAGAAAAAATTCTTTATTGTTAACGCGGGCTCTGGTGGTCATACAGTTAATGGCGTGAATTGCGCAGATATATATTTTCAAGCAGGGCTTGTTATTGCTAAACAAACAGGCTTGAAAGGTGTGGTGGTATTTGGCCCTAACTACACTAAGCTGTTACCTAAAACCGATGAGTTAATTTGTTTGCCAAGCCAAGAGGGAACTGAATTTTTAGCCTTACTCAGTCAGGCTAAAATTGCATTATTGAGCGCGGGTGATACTTTACTACAAGCTATTGCTTTGCAAACCCCAACCATTGCTTGTGCTATTTCAAAAGATCAGAGTGCACGGCTAACTCACTGTACAAGCACTGAAGTGGTTTATGATGCACAATTTGACATTGTTGATATCAGTGAAAAAATGCAAAAGGTACTTACTGAGCCGCATTATAAAAATATTCTTGATAATTATTCGACTCTAAAAACAATCCACAGTTTTGATGTCATAACCCATGTGGTAAAGGCTATGCTGTTTAATAATAAGCTGTAGCAACTTTACCGATAGTTTTCTTTCAAGTAGTTCAAAACTCGAAGTAAGTTTTAATAAATATTATTAGCCTGCAAGCTCTTGGCTATAGTCATTACTTAAACTTTGCCAATCGTTTTCTTGCCAATGAAAGCTGCTATTGCGGCTTTGCTCTTTTAAAAATGAGCGCTGTAGGCGAGACATGTTGCTTTGTTGCCATTTTTTAGCGGGTGTTTTTATTTCGCCGCGGTCAAAATCGATAATAAAAACGTTGCCACTGTCATCAAATAAAATATTATTAATATTTAAATCAGCGTGATACACCCCTTTATTATGAAATAACGCAATTGTGCTAGCTATTTTTTTTATTTCAATATCATTCAATGCGCGTTCAATCAGTATATCTAATACGCTTTTAGCGCCGCTAACCGCTTCAGTAATAATATCACCTCGGCAAATAAAACCATGGCGGCTCACTTTAGCGGCAATAGGTTTTGGTACATTTAAACCTAGCTCTATTAATTGTGTCATCAAGCTAAACTCTTTATAAACACGGGTATGCTCAAGCCCCCAGTACAAATACTGATCACTGAGTAGCTTTCCTATCAGGCCGCCACGCCAATAATGGCGCAACACAGCCGTTAAATCTGCGTGTTTAAAAAACCATGCGGTTGCACGTCCCTTTTTAGCGCCAACAATTTTTTGCTGTTGCTGCCAAAAGTCGGGGCTAAACCAATCTAACTCTATCTGGCTGCTATATTGAGGATGGCTCAAAATGACATGGTTATTTTTGACGTGTTGATTAAACATAGCTCATAGGGTTCGCGTTAATATGTGCACATATTAACGTGTTTTAACGCTAAGGATAAGTACTTGCAATGACGCGATTATAATTTAAGATCAGGTTTTATTATTTTACCTCCAAGGAAACGTGTGACTTCAGCGCCTACTTACACTTCAATTTGTATTTTACGTCTTTCTGCTATTGGTGATGTATGCCATGCAGTAAGTGCGGTACAAGCTATTCAAAAAGCACACCCAAATGCCAAAATTACATGGGTTATAGGTAAGGTCGAGGCGATGCTGTTAGCTGACTTACCAGGCGTTGAGCTTGTTGTATTTGATAAAAAACAAGGTAAAGCGGCACTGAAACAGTTAAAGCAAACCTTTAAAGGGCAGTGTTTTGACGTACTGCTTAATATGCAAGTGGCTTTAAGAGCAGGTTTTGTTGCTCGCTGTATTCCTGCCAAAGTTAAAATTGGTTTTGACTGGGCTCGTTCAAAAGAGCTACACAGTTTATTTATTAATAAACGCATTAAAGCCCAATCTCAGGCGCATGTTTTAGAGGGATTTAAAGGCTTTGCCCAAGCGATTGGTGTTGATGATTATGTCCCTGTATGGAATATGCCCTTTACCAACAAAGATCAAGCTAAAGCTGATGAGCTGTTAGGTGACGATTATTTATCAAATAAGCTATTTGTTATTTCGCCAGCAGCAAGTAAAGCACAGCGTAACTGGTTAGCCGATCGCTATGCTGCGCTTGCGGATTATGCACATACACAGGGGTTTAAAATAGTATTAACTGGTGGACCGACTGAACTGGAAATTAATTTAGCAAATAACATCATTAAACACTCTGATTCACCCATTCTGAACTTGGTGGGTAAAACAAAACTCAAAGAATTATTGTGCTTACTTAAACGGGCAAGCTTAGTACTTGCGCCCGATACAGGCCCAGCTCATATGGCGGTGACTGTGGGCACACCGGTTATTGGCTTATATGCGCATTCAAACCCAGCGCGAACGGGGCCTTATTTATACCAAGACTACGTGGTTGAGGTTTACCATCAAAACTTAGTAAAGCAAACAGGTAAAATCGCCGAGCAATTGCCTTGGGGTACTCGTGTTAAAGGCGATGATTTAATGAGTCAAATAACCACCGATGCAGTAAAACAAATGTTTGATCATGTTGTTAAAAAAGAGTCGCTGTTATGAATCAAGAAAACACTAACAAGGCGCTTTTTTTAGATCGTGATGGCGTAGTAAATGTTGATCATGGTTATGTGTTTAAAAGCGAAGAGTTTGAATTTATAGACGGTGTGTTTTCAACATGCAAAGCGTTTTATGATGCGGGCTATAAAATAATTATAGTGACTAATCAGTCAGGCATTGGCCGTGGTTATTATTCTGAGAGCGAATTTTTAGCGCTTAGCGAGTGGATGAAAGCGCAGTTTAGCGCTCATCAAATTGAAATTACGGACGTTTATTTTTGTCCTCATCATCCTAAAAACGCATTACCAGATTATTTAAAAGAGTGCGATTGCAGAAAACCAGCGCCTGGCATGTTACTTCAAGGAATAGAAGATCATCATATCAACCCTGCACTTAGTGTGATGGTGGGTGACAAATTAGGTGACATGCACGCTGCCATTAGCGCTAATGTACGTACCAAAGTACTGGTACGTTCAGGGCAAAAATTTGATGACAAAGCTGTAAATTTTGCTGACTATGTTTGTGACTCAATCAACGACCTTCCGGCTTTATTTGCTGATCTAACGTAGTACACATCTCAAGCCTGTAAACTGGCAGCTTTTCCTGCCAGTTAGGCAATTTGCGACGAATGACAAACAGTGCAATTTGGCGCTTAAACTTTTACAATACCCGCATTATAAATAGCAGCAACACGTCTGCTGTTTAACCCGTTCAACCAAATGGAGATCACAGATGAGAGCATCTGCTTTTTTTAGCCAATTACAACAGCAAATCGAAGACGTTAAAGCGGAAGGTTTGTACAAGAATGAACGTGTTATCACTTCGCAGCAGCAAGCTCAAATTGAAGTGGCATCAGGCGAAAAAGTTATTAATTTTTGTGCTAACAACTACTTAGGTTTAGCTAACAGTCCAGAGCTTATTAAAGCAGCGCAACAAGGCTTAGATGACCATGGGTTTGGTGTGGCGTCTGTGCGTTTCATTTGTGGTACACAAGATATTCATAAAACGCTCGAGAAAAAAATCAGTCAATTTTTAGAAACTGAAGACACCATTTTGTACTCATCATGTTTTGATGCCAATACGGGGTTGTTTGAAACCATATTAGGTGCAGACGATGCGATTATTTCTGATTCATTAAACCATGCTTCTATTATTGATGGCGTACGTTTATGTAAAGCAAAACGTTTCCGTTATGCAAATAACGATATGGCTGATTTAGAAAAGCAATTAATTGCAGCCGATGAAGCCGGTGCTAAAACTAAATTAATTGCAACCGATGGCGTATTCTCAATGGATGGCGTTATTTGTAACTTAGAAGCCGTATGCGACTTAGCTGATAAATACGATGCACTTGTTATGGTTGATGACTCACATGCCGTTGGTTTTGTTGGCGAAAACGGTAAAGGTACGCCTGAGTACTGTAATGTACTCGACCGTGTCGATATTATTACTGGCACCTTAGGCAAAGCGCTTGGTGGAGCTTCTGGTGGTTATACCTCAGGCAAAAAAGAAATTGTTGAGTGGCTTCGTCAGCGTTCACGTCCATACTTATTCTCAAATTCATTAGCGCCTTCAATTGTAACAGCGTCAATCAAAGTGTTAGAAATGCTTGAAAATGGCGGTGAGCTTCGCGCTAAGCTATGGTCAAACGCTAAATACTTCCGCGAGCAGATGGAAGCGGTAGGTTTTACCTGTGCAGGTAAAGATCATGCGATTATTCCTGTGATGCTAGGAGACGCCAAAGTAGCGTCACTTATGGCTGATAAGTTATTGGCTGAAGGGATTTATGTAACCGGCTTTTCATTCCCTGTTGTACCAAAAGGGCAGGCGCGTATTCGTACCCAAATCTCTGCAGCGCACAGCAAAGAACAGCTTGATACAGCCATTGCAGCATTTACCCGTATTGGTAAAGAGATTGGTGTTATTTAATTTTCTTGTTAAATCGCGACTGAAGTCGCGATTTTTTAATTGAGTGTGAATTATGAAAGCATTATCAAAGTTAAAAGCAGAGCCAGGCATTTGGATGACAGATGCACCAAAGCCTGAAGTGGGTCATAACGATCTGTTAATTAAGATTCGTAAAACGGCTATTTGTGGCACCGATGTGCATATTTATAAGTGGGATGAGTGGGCACAAAACACCATACCGACGCCTATGGTGGTTGGCCACGAATACGTGGGTGAAGTAATTGACATGGGCCAAGAGGTGCGCGGTTTCGAAGTTGGCGACCGTGTATCAGGTGAAGGTCATATAACCTGTGGCCATTGTCGTAACTGTCGTGCTGGGCGCGTTCACTTATGTCGCAATACAACAGGGGTTGGTGTAAACCGCGAAGGCGCATTTGCAGAGTACTTAGTGATTCCTGCATTTAATGCGTTTAAAATCCCAGATAATATTAGCGATGAACTTGCCTCTATTTTTGACCCATTTGGCAATGCAGTACATACCGCATTATCGTTCGATTTAGTCGGTGAGGATGTCTTGATCACCGGTGCTGGCCCAATTGGTATTATGGCAGCAGCAGTGGCTAAGCATGTGGGTGCACGCCATGTGGTTATTACTGATGTAAATGAATACCGCCTAGACTTAGCACGTAAAATGGGCGCAACGCGTGCTGTAAACGTCGCGAATGAAAAGCTTGAAGATGTAGCTAAAGAGCTGGGCATGACTGAAGGCTTTGATATTGGCCTAGAGATGTCAGGTGTACCAAGTGCATTTAATGCCATGCTAAATAACATGAATCATGGCGGCAAAATTGCCATGTTGGGAATTCCACCTTCAGATATGGCGGTCGATTGGAATCAAGTTATTTTTAAAGGCTTAGTGATCAAAGGTATTTACGGTCGTGAGATGTTTGAAACTTGGTACAAAATGGCTAGTTTGATTCAATCAGGGCTTGATTTAAAACCAATTATTACTCATCAGTATTCAATAGATGACTTCCAAGCTGGCTTTGATATGATGATTTCAGGCCAATCGGGTAAAGTAATTCTTAACTGGGATTAATTACCCCTTGTTAAGAGAATTAAAGGCGGCATTTGTCGCCTTTTTTGTAATTATAAGAGAGTACTATGGCATTTAAACATATATCAATCGCACAAACCCTCGAACTACTCGATAAAGAAGATGTAGTGATTGCTGATATTCGCGATCCTAATTCGTATCAAGCGGGTCATATTCCGGGTTCAGAGGCATTATCTAATGCGAATATTGCCCAATTTATGATGGAAAAAGAGTTTGACCAGCCGATTATTATTGTCTGTTATCACGGTATGAGCTCACAAGGCGCTGCCAGCTACTTAGTAGAGCAAGGCTTTGAAGATGTTTACAGTATGGATGGCGGTTTTACTGCATGGGAAGCCGCTTACAAGGATAAAGTAGCACGATGATAGAGCTAGGCAGCCTAACTAACCCTCGCGCTGCACAGGGCTTTATAGATTACTTAAAAAGCCAAGGGTTTAGCGGGCAAATTCGTACTGAGGATGGCCATACGCTTGTCATTAGTGTGGCGCCTGAGGACTTTCATGCGGTTCAACCTTTGTGGAATGAGTTTGCTAAAAACCCTAACCATGAACGTTATCAACAAGCATCATGGCAAGTAGGCAGCACGCAATCACCATTAAAATATCAAGGCCAGTCGCTTAATTTAGTCGCGCGGTTTAAAGCCTTAAGTTGGCTTAATCAGAGCGTTAGTATTCTCAGTATTATTGTTTATATTGCCTTTTTATTGGGTGCGTTTGAACCTATTTATATGGCGTTGCAGTTTAACCCTGCGTCACCACTTACCTGGTTAACACCTGCTGTTGTGCATTTTAGCGCTATGCATATTGTGTTTAACTTAATTTGGTGGGTATCACTGGGTGACAACATTGAAAAGCAATGTGGTAAGTCGAGTTTAATTGGGCTGTTTTTAGTTACCGCTTTAATAAGTAATTGGGCACAGTACTTAATGGTCGGTCCTAACTTTGGTGGGCTTAGCGGTGTTGTATATGGGTTGTTAGGCTTTTGTTGGATTTACAGCGCACTTAACCCTAAACAGCCTGCACTGGTTACAACCGCAATTGTTGGTTTTATGCTGGTATGGTTAGTACTTGGTTTTGCAGATGTATTATTTGTTGGAATGGCTAATTGGGCACACTTAGGTGGGCTCGTTAGCGGTATGGCTTTTGCCTATACCGCTCAGCTTTTTAAAACAAAAAGTGCCTAATGATATAAATATTTAGTAAATAAGAGATCACGGATGATCTCATGTCCTGTTTCTTCTTTAAGAAGGCTCTTTAGTTTTTCTGCGCTTTTAAGGCGTATTTGCTCGCGCCCTGTTAAAGACTTTATTTTGTTTTCAGGCTCTTTAGATAATATCTCAACTAACGCATCACGAAGTAACGGCGTGTGGTGTTCCACGATTGCAATATCTGATTTTTTATTAAGCATTAAATCAACAGTGACACGTACATAGCCCATTTGTTTACTCGATGGGCCAATGTAATTAGTAATAATGTCTGGCTCAAACCCAAAATAACCGACAGTAGACTCAGCACGTGCCGATAAGCTAGTTAAGCTGACTAGAAGAATAAAAAGGCCTGTAAATACTGTTTTTTTCATTTCAAAAGCGTTTCCGTAAACTGGTTACAAATAGTTTATACTTATTAGTAAATAAGATACAGCAAGATGCTGTTATTTGTTGTGTTTGTAAAAGTACTCTGGATTCAAGTTTGGGATAGGCAATAGCGAGAGTCAAATGCTGATTAGCTTTTTATAATAACTGGGTGTGCTTGGTATTGAGTAAATCGCGCTTTTTCAAATTCGTTGGCAATGTTATGATCTCTTTGATTTTTTTCAAGTAGAGTTATTGTGATTACTTTTCCTCTTTCTTTATCTGCTGATTGGCAGAGTACCGCTCAAGTAACTGGCTTATCTAGCGCTGAGCAAGAGTGGTTATTTGAACCGCATTCTTTAACGGCTAAATTAAAAAGTCAGTCTCAGCGTTTTGCTGTAAAAGTGTTGAGTGAGCAAAAAGTAGACCTTTCGCAATCACAGCAAACGCTATTAAGTGAGCAGGTAAGTACAGTACTTAACCGTGAAGTGTTACTGTTGTGTGATGAACAACCGATTGTTTATGCTCAAAGTTGGTTGCCAGTAACAAGCAATAATACAAACAATCAGCTGCACAATATGGGAGAACGCCCGTTAGGTGATGTTATCTTTCAAGATCCTGCGTTAAGGCGCACTGATATTGAAATTGCTCGCTTTGATGATAATCACCCATTGCAATCACTGGTGAGCGAACTTAATTTACCGAATCGCTCTTTACTGGGCAGACGCAGCGTATTTTCTTTACATAACTATCAATTTTTGGTCTGTGAGGTTTTTTTACCAGGAGCTTACTTATACTCATGAAACTAGCCGCTTTGTCTGTTAATCATATTCCCTATTACATCCAGTTAATGCGAATTGATAAGCCCATAGGCACTTTATTGCTACTTTGGCCAACTTATTGGGCACTATGGATAGCGAATGATGGTCTGCCTAGCTTAACAAATTTCATTGTGTTTACCCTTGGAGTAATAGTTATGCGAAGCGCAGGATGCGTTATCAATGACTTTGCCGATAGAAAAATTGATGGCTCAGTAAAGCGTACTTGTCAGCGGCCGCTAGCGACCGGAGCGGTAAGTAGTGGCGAAGCAATTAGTTTGTTTTTATTACTCGTTGTCATCGCTTTTATATTAGTATTATTGCTTAATACCAATACTATTTTGTTATCGTTTGGTGCACTTGGATTAGCGTTTTGTTATCCCTTTATGAAACGTTACACACAACTTCCACAGGTTGTATTAGGGGCTGCTTTTGGTTGGGCAATTCCTATGGCATTTATGGCATCAACAAACTCATTGCCTGCGCAAGCTTGGCTATTATTTGTCGCTAATATTTGCTGGACGGTGGCTTATGACACTATGTATGCCATGGTTGATAGAGATGATGATTTAAAAATAGGGGTTAAATCAACCGCTATTTTATTCGCCAGTTACGATCGCCATATTATTGGGTTGCTTAACGTTATATTCTTAGTATTAATGACATTGATCGGCTTTATTAGCCAGGTTGGAGCAAGCTTTTGGTTAGGGTTAGCGGTTGCTGCGGCTTTATTATTGTATCAACAGCGTTTGATTCATTTACGTCAACGAGATGCCTGTTTTAAAGCGTTTTTGAATAATCATTATGTGGGACTTACTGTATTTATAGGCTTATTATTTTCTTACCCCGTTTTTTCTTAACGGGGTGGGTCGATAATACCACTAATTGACGCATTTTTTCTGAACCAACCAGCAATCGAATAGCGGTTATCAAAAGCCGGAAGTACTTCATGCACAAAGCGTTCGCTTTCAAATAATACCAAAGTGCCTGCAGTGGGTTTTATAACCACTTCTATGTCTTTACTTTTTGGCTTGTAAATAACCAGCTCTCCGCCTTTCTTAGGAGAGTTTAAATACAATATGGTGGTAAAAACACGGTTTGAACGACCTTTGAACGCATCTACATGTTTTTTGTAAAAATCACCCTGCGTGTATTTTGCATAGTGACATTCATAATCAAACAAGCCCATGAAAAAGTTACGATTAAGGGTAGTGCGAACTGCTTCCATTACTTGCTGGTAGCCAAGTTGTGCATTTGAGCTGCCATCAAACCAGTAGGTTTTATCTTTACGAACGGAATCATCAATTTGTAAATTGTTTAATCGTCCAATACCGGCAAGGCTAAAGTGAGGATTTATTCTATAGCAATCAGCCATCAACTCGGATATTAAGTCACTATCAATGGCGTTTTCAATAATGGCATAGCCATGCGTTTCAATGTGCTCTAGGTAAATTTCAGCAGCTGTAAAGTTATTCATTAACGCTAGTCATAATAGTAGGGAGCGTTAGTGTAGTGAAAAAAAACTTTAATGCCACTAATTTATAGTTGTTATAAAACGCATGGAGTCATTTTTTATGCTCTTGAAACCTTCTTAATTAGCGAGAGTAGGTGGTCAACATGCTCACCTGCCTCTATTTGCTGGCTTGTTTGCACCACAAGTTGTTCATGGCTAATATCGTTATTCGTTTTAAGCTGGATTAAGTTATGGTTTTCTGCCACAGAGCTGGTGTGTTCAATACCTGCAATAGCAAAATGATCTGACTTTTCAAGTCCAGCCATTACCTGCTCGATACTACCTACTTTAATAGTTGAAACTTTATTTAACGAGTCTATTACTTCATTAAGCATTGATTGCACTTGTTTTGACTGCGAAAAACAACTGAACATTGGATAGCTTTCGAGCTCTTTTTTACTAATATCGCTTTTATTTGCTAAAGGGTGTTGTTTTGAACAAAATAAAATAAGTTGATCAGGTAATTGTATATCGCTACCAATGCTATTGACTATTTGCGAGCATACACTAATGTCAATTTCCCCTTGAAGTAACTTTCTATGAAGCTCAGTTTTGTTTTGCAGCTGCATTTCAATTTTAATATGCGGGTACTGACTCAAAAATTCGCCGCAGGTGATTGGTACTATGCTGCTGGTTGTTGTGGTGTAGCCAATCACTAATTTTTTTTCTTCTGTGCCATTAATTGATTGAAAAGCGCGATGCTTTATTTGTTCTAGCTCATTGAGCGTATTTTTAGCAAAGTCGAGGAAAAGCTCCCCTGCTTGAGTTAATTTAACCGAGCGAGTAGAGCGGGTAACAAGTTCGTAGCCAAGCTCCGTTTCAAGAGTTTGAATGCTACGGGTTAATGCAGATGTGCTAATTTGGGTTTGTTCAGCAGCTTGCCTAAAATGACGAAGTAGGCCAAGTGCTACAAACTGTTCTAATTGTTCAAATCTCACTATATAGTCCTTTTTTATAGGTAAGCTAGGGGAATTACAGATTTAATACTGACTTTATATCCCTACAGATCAGTTGAAATAAGGTTTTTAACCACTTATTAAGATTAACTTTCTTTTAATCGTATTTAAAGAGAATAGTTGCAAAATGTTGTTATACCTTTGGGTAATGTTAAGTAACTGTTGGGTTTTATCATTAGCCTAATTTGTGCAATTTTATAACAGCTTTATTAAACTCTCAGCTTGTTAATTGCTGTTTTTACTTTTGGGATTAGGCTCAATAAAGTTTTTACTAACTCGGTTACTTAAAGGCTTATTTTCAATGTTTTGCAATTCAATTTCTATGGCATCACAAGAGATGTGAATTTCAAATAATGAAGTAAGCAAAGATAAGCTTAAGCAGCTTAAACTGACACCAAATAAAATAATGCCCGTGGTATTAAATTCTATAAATAATGCGAACATAGATAACGTACATAATAAAAAAGCAGCCACTCCGTATACTTGCATGGTCCTTATTAGTTTTATTCGCTTTCTAAGATTAGTTATTTGCGCCACTACAACAGGACGAATAGATTCCCCTTCACGGGCATTCAATTCTCGTATTAGTTGCGCAAGTACTAAAAATCGGTTTGTATAGGCAAGTAATAACAATGAGATGGCTGGAAAAAGTAAACCTGGGGTAGTTAGCGTCATAATGTGTCCTTAAATCATATTATTTGCTTTAGGTTACGCGGGCTTATTGTACACATAAAGTAAATGAGGTGGATATTGCAAAATACTAATAATAGCCAATCAAATGTAACATCATTTGATTGGGTGACGCTTTATAATGCAGAAAATAGTTTAGAGGCCAATATAATAAAAGGACTGATTCTTAATGCGGGAATTGAGTGCCAAATAAAAGGTGAAATACTGCAAGGCGCAATGGGCGAGATCCCATTTGAACAAACACAAGTAAGTGTGCAGGTTTATGCGATAAAAGAGCGCCATGCACGTGAAATATTGGTAAACTATCAGCAAGTAAAACAATCCGCTCCAGATTGGGTGTGCCCTAATTGTAATGAGCATAATGGATCAACATTTGATTTTTGTTGGTCATGTGGGACCTTAAAGAATGACAAAAGCGAATAATTTTCAGCGTATTAGAGAGTTAAATTATTTACAAAAAGCGGTATTGGCCAGTGCGTTAATAGAGCGTATGTTGCCTAATTATGGACTATTTAGTGAGGCTACCGGCTTTGGCGATGAGGTTATTTTACGCAATGCTTTAAATGTATGTTGGGAAAAAATACTCCTTCCTAAAAGTAAAATTGATTTAGAAAAGCAAGTTGAAAAAATAGAACCTAATGTTCCTGAACTTGCCGATTTTGATATGTTTGGTACCTATCCTGCAATCGATGCTGCCACCTCATTACTGAGTTTAATGCATGGCCTTTTAGCACAAGATGAGCAAGAGTTTGTTAATGTGAGTAAAATATCACAGGCCACCGTAGCTCGCTTTATTGAGTACCAAATGACGGTTGAAGGTGATGTTGCCGATAACAAAGCGGTGCGTGAACACCCACTGATGCAATACGAAATAGAGGTATTAGGTGAACTAATTGATTTTGTAGAAGCAATGGGGCGTATCACTGCTGAAAATGTGAAAGCATTGAAAAAGCATGTCCTTGCTGATGGCCAAACTAACATTGGTTTAGCACTGTAAGTTATTTGTTTTAAACACCTTGTTAGGTGGCAGGAGAATTAACAATGCGAATTTTAGGCATTGAATCATCATGCGATGAAACTGGTATTGCTATTTATGATGACGAAAAAGGGCTGCTAGCCCATCAATTATATAGCCAAGTAAAAGTACATGCAGACTATGGTGGTGTAGTACCTGAACTTGCCTCGCGCGATCACGTACGTAAAACATTGCCGCTTATTGATGCGGCATTTGCGCAAGCGGGTTGTGGGCCTGAAGATTTAGATGGTATTGCTTATACGGCAGGGCCAGGTTTAGTAGGGGCTTTGTTAGTAGGTACCTCAATTGGTCGCTCTTTAGCATATGGCTGGGATATCCCAGCGGTTGCAGTGCACCATATGGAAGGGCATTTATTAGCGCCAATGCTTGAGGAAAACGTCCCCGAGTTCCCATTTATTGCCTTATTGGTTTCTGGCGGTCATACCATGATGGTAAAAGTTGCTGGTATTGGTCAATACGAAGTATTGGGTGAGTCGGTAGATGATGCTGCTGGTGAAGCATTTGATAAAACAGCCAAGTTACTTGGGCTTGATTATCCAGGTGGCCCTCGTTTGGCTAAAATGGCTGAACAAGGTGTTGCTAAGCGATTTGTTTTTCCGCGTCCAATGACAGACAAACCTGGCTTAGATTTTAGCTTTAGTGGTCTAAAAACCGCCGCTTCAATTGCTATTCGTGAAAACGACAGTGATGAGCAAACAAAAGCAGATATTGCTCATGCATTTCAAACGGCCGTTATTGATACTTTAGTAATTAAGTGTAAGCGCGCATTAAAACAAACCGGTATTAAGCGCTTAGTAATAGCCGGTGGCGTAAGTGCTAATACGCAATTACGTTTGCAATTAGAGCGTGTGATGCAAGGTATGAAGGGCGAAGTGTTTTACCCTCGTACTGAGTTTTGTACTGACAATGGTGCAATGATAGCGTATGCCGGTATGCAGCGTTTAAAAGCGGGGCAGTTTGCTACGCTTGATATGAAAACTAAACCGCGCTGGCCAATCGATAGCTTAGAAGCAATATAGTTAACCAGAATTCAGGTTAGTTATTACTTCTTATCATCTGTAGGGGCTTGTTTAGTCCCTACTTTTGGTTCTTCCCCTTTAAATAAACGCACAATATTAGTGCGATGCCTAATAATGATCAGTAGCGTAATAAAGGTCACCGGTAAGGTGTATAACGGTTTTATCCACCATGTGTATAAAGGGGCTAGCGTAACGGCCACTAACGCGGCAAGGGATGAGTAACGAGTAATCGCGACAATCAGCAACCAAGTACCAATCAATAACCCTCCTAAAGAAAGCCCTATCGGTAGTAACGAGCCAAATGCAGTTGCAACCGCCTTACCGCCCTTAAAACTAAAAAATAACGGGTACATATGCCCTAGGCATGCAGCAACGGCGATTAAACCAAGCTCTAATGGCTCGAGTTTTAAAAAATAAGCGCCCCAAACAGGGATTGTGCCCTTTAAAATATCGAAGACTAAAACTAAGCATGCAGGAAGTGACCCGCCTAAGCGGTAAACATTGGTTGCACCTGGATTATTGGAGCCATGCGTGCGTGGATCGGGGAGTTTGAATAGCCGCGACACTAAAATGGCCGATGAAATCGAGCCGAGCAAATAGGCTAAAACAAACATTAAAATGACTAACACGCGCTTCCTTATTTTTTAATCATTACTTTTAAGCTATTATTGGCGTCAAAATTTACGGGCTTCTTAAATTACTCGCAATTTTGTAACGATTCTATTGTAGAAGTAATTTTAGTATATTTAAACACTGATTAAAGTATATACAGTATTAATTTGATTGATACAATATGTAATTAACTCAGTGACTTGTTACAGTCATTTGGAGTATCAATGGACAAGGTATTTATATCACAATTGCATGTCGAAACGATTATCGGGGTGTATGATTTTGAAAAGAAAAGTAAACAAAGCCTGTACTTTGATATTGAAATGTTAAGCGACATCAAGCCCGCAGCGCAAAACGACGATATTAACTTGGCACTGGATTACGCTAAGGTAAGTGAGCGTGTTATCGAACACAGTACGGCTAAACCGGTAGAGCTTTTAGAAACACTGGTGGAGCAATTAGCGCAAATCATTTTAACCGAATTTAATACCCCACAAGTGACAATAAAAGTAAGTAAGCCCGCTGCAGTTGCACAAGCGCAAACCGTCGGTGTAGAAATAACGCGTAACAAGGCTCTTGCTTAAATGGCGCAAATATTTATTAGCTTAGGGTCGAATATTAATAAAGCAGAGCATATCAGGCGTGCTTTAGTGGCGTTAAATAAACATTTTAAAAATACACAACATTCTTCGGTGTTTGAAAGTGAAGCGGTGGGTTTTGCCGGTAATAACTTTTACAACTCCGTACTTGCTGCCACTACCGATATGGCGCTTGAAGATGTGTGTGCGTTATTAAAACAAATAGAGCGCGATAATGGTCGCAAAGCAAATGATAAAAAATTTAGCCCGCGCACCTTGGATCTCGATTTACTCTTTTACGATGATGTCATTTGCGAGAGCCCAGCTCAACTACCACGTGACGAAATTACCAAAAATGCCTTTGTATTACAGCCTTTAGCAGAGGTGGCTCCTGATTTTTATCACCCTGTAGCAAAAAAAACGATTGCCCAAATATGGAATGCATATAACAACCCTCAACAAAAACTATGGAAGGTGGAGTTTTCTAACCCATGAGTATTATAGAAATAATTGTTTTAGCCCTAATTCAGGGATTTACTGAATTTTTACCTATATCGAGTTCTGCACACTTAATTTTACCGTCGCAAATTTTAGGCTGGGAAGATCAAGGCTTGGCATTTGATGTTGCCGTTCATGTAGGAACGTTAATTGCTGTTGTTATTTATTTTCGTAAAGAAGTGGCCGATATACTCGGTGCTTGGTTTAAATCGTTTGGTGCACAAGGTACAACAGATGACAGCAAACTAGGCTGGTGGATAATTTTAGGTACTGTGCCTGCCGCTATTTTAGGACTATTGCTAAAAGATTTTGTTGAACTGTATTTGCGCAGTGCATGGGTGATTGCAACCACAACAATTGTATTTGGTCTATTGCTTTGGTACGCCGATGCCAAAGGTAAGCAAATAAAAACAATCTATCAGCTAAACTGGAAAACGGCCCTCATTATTGGCTTTGCACAGGCCGTTGCAATGATCCCTGGCACTTCACGTTCAGGTATTACCATGACAGCGGGTTTAATGTTAGGTATGAACAAACAAAGTGCAGCGCGCTTTTCGTTTTTATTAGCTATTCCAATCATTTCAATGATGGGTCTTTATTATACTGCAGAGCTTGCCCTTGGCGATCATATCGTAGATTGGACGGCATTATTGTTAGGTGTAGTGCTGTCGTTTTTATCAGCTTATGCTTGTATTTTTATGTTTTTAAAAGTGATTGAGCGAATGGGAATGCTACCATTTGTTATTTATCGTTTATTATTAGGTGTCGGTTTAATATTCTTTTTAATGCTATAAGCTATTAATCTTCAGGAAAGCCTCCCACTTTGGGAGGCTTTTTTATTTGCGCCAAGGGTTAATGGTAACTTAAGCTAAATTTTGGCATTATAGCGCCATTAAATTTTGCCCTAGAGCAAACTCCGCGCAGGATGAAAGGATAGTAAATGCATATACATATTTTGGGTATTTGTGGCACATTTATGGGTGGTATTGCCGCTATAGCAAAATCATTGGGTCACCACGTTACTGGGTCAGATCAAAACGTTTACCCACCAATGAGTACTCAGCTACAAGAACTGGGTATTGAACTAACACAGGGCTATGACGTATCTCAACTAGAGCCAGCTCCAGATATCGTTGTTATTGGTAATGCTATGAGCCGTGGTAACCCGTGTGTTGAATATGTACTCGATAAGAGCCTGCCTTATACTTCAGGACCTGAGTGGCTAAAACGTAACTTATTACAAGATTCATGGGTGCTGGCTGTGGCGGGAACTCATGGTAAAACAACCACCGCCAGTATGTTGGCGTGGATACTTGAATATGCGGGTTTAAAACCGGGCTTTTTAATTGGCGGAATTGTACAAAACTTTGGTCTTTCTGCGCGAGTTGGGCAAACGCCATTTTTTGTTATAGAAGCCGATGAGTACGACACGGCCTTTTTTGATAAACGCAGTAAGTTTGTTCATTATTTACCTCGAACACTTATTTTAAATAATCTTGAATTTGATCATGCTGATATTTTTGAAGATTTAAACGCAATTAAAAAACAATTTCACCATTTGATACGTACACTACCGCAAAGCGGCAAAGTGCTTTGGCCAAAAAATGATGAAGCACTGAGCGATGTGATTGCAAAAGGGCTGTGGAGCGAGAGCGAAACATTAGGCGATGATTGGGATTATCAGTTACTTAAAGCGGATGGTTCTCAATTTAATGTGTTATTAAACACGCAGTTGCAAGGTGTAGTTAACTGGCAGGCAATTGGTGAGCATAACGTTAAAAATGCCATGATGGCCATTGCAGCAGCACGCCATGTGGGAATTGCAATAGAACACAGTATTGAAGCTTTGAGTGAATTTATAAGCCCCAAAAGGCGAATGGAGCTTAAAGCAGATATTAATCATATTAAAGTGTATGACGATTTTGCCCATCACCCAACGGCAATACAAACAACACTTGCGGGGCTGCGTGCTAAAGTGGGCGATGAAAAAATTATTGCAATTTTAGAGCCGCGCTCTAACACCATGAAAATGGGAGTGCATCAATTTACACTTCTCGATTCACTTCGCGATGCAGATGATGTGCTGTTATTTGAACCAGAAAATTTAAACTGGTCACTTAAAGAGCAAGCTGACAAAGCGGGTATGCAATGCTTTGATTCTACAACCGCTATTATTGATACAGTACTTGAGAATATTGAGCCAAATCAACATGTTTTAATTATGAGTAATGGTGGTTTTAATGGTCTTCATCAGCAACTTGTTGATGGTTTGGCCGATAAATACAGCGGAGAATAATGTGCAATTTAAAGATACAATTACCTTAGCATTTAGTGGCGCATCAGGCGCTCCATATGGGTTAAGGCTGTTGGAAGTGTTACTTGAGCAACAATTTCAAGTGTATGTGCTTATTTCAAGTGCCGCGCGCGTAGTTTTTGATACCGAGTCCAATATAAAGTTATCAGGGAATGAAGACAAAGCCACAGAGCAATTAAGCCTGTTATATAACGCAAAACCTGGGCAGTTAAAGGTATTTGGTAAAGATAATTGGTTCAGTCCGGTGGCTTCGGGCTCAGCAGCGCCGAAAAAAATGATAGTATGTCCATGTAGTGCCGGGTCTGTGTCTGCGATTGCAGTCGGCGCATCAGATAATTTATTAGAGCGCGCCGCCGATGTGGTGATAAAGGAGCGAGGCCAGCTTATTCTAGTGCCACGCGAAACGCCATTTAGCGAAATTCATTTAGAAAACATGCTTAAATTATCGCGTTTAGGTGTAACAATTATGCCTGCAGCACCTGGGTTTTATCATCAACCGCAAAGCATAGAAGATTTGGTTGACTTTATGGTGGCGCGAATTTTAGATCATTTAAATATTGAACATAATCTCACAAAGCGCTGGGGTTATGGTGAGGGTAAGAAATGAATAAGCAAAACATTGCTTTAAATATTGAAGGCCTTACCAAGGTTTACAAAAATGGGGTAGAGGCAGTAAAAGGGGTTGATTTACAAGTGCATGAAGGTGACTTTTTTGCACTGTTAGGTCCAAATGGGGCGGGTAAATCAACCACTATTGGGGTGATATCTTCTTTGGTTAATAAGACCAAAGGCAAAGTTGAAGTATTTGGTCATGATATTGATACCGACCTTGAAGCGGCTAAAGCGAATTTAGGCCTAGTACCACAAGAGTTTAACTTTAGCCAGTTTGAAACCCTAAGCCAAATACTCGTTAATCAAGCAGGTTACTACGGTGTACCGCGCGGCGAAGCACATAAACGTGCAGATAAATACTTAGCGCAACTTGGATTAATCGAGAAAAAAGATAAGCAAGCGCGTACCTTATCTGGTGGTATGAAACGCCGTTTAATGATTGCACGTGCCTTAATGCATGAGCCCAAATTACTTATTTTAGATGAGCCAACAGCGGGGGTTGATATAGAGCTTCGCCGTTCAATGTGGGACTTTTTAAGGCAAATTAACGAACAAGGTGTGACCATTATTTTAACAACCCACTACCTTGAAGAAGCTGAACTGCTTTGTAAAAACATCGCCATTATTGATACTGGGCGAATTGTTGAAAACACCACGATTAAAGCTCTGCTTGCTAAATTAGACAAAGAAACCTTTGTATTGGATTTAAAACAACCGTCTAAACCCGTAACGCTAGATGGATACAAATTTACTATGGGGGATGATCACACCATTGAAGTTGAAGTGGCTAAATCTCAAGGATTAAACGCGGTGTTTACAGCATTGACTGAACAAGGTAATACTGTGCTAAGCATGCGTAATAAAGCAAATCGATTAGAAGAGTTATTTGTAGGTTTATTAGAGCAAGGGCGGGGCGAATAAATGTTTAAATATGGCGTAGCCTTAAAAAGTATTTGGATTAAAGAGTGTATTCGCTTTTTGCGTATTTGGGTGCAAACCTTAGTGCCGCCAGCGATTACTATGAGCTTATATTTTGTTATTTTTGGGAACTTAATAGGCTCGCGTATTGGCGATATGGGCGGCTTTAGTTACATGGAGTTTATTGTTCCTGGCCTTATTATGATGTCAGTTATAACAAACTCTTACTCGAATGTAGCTTCAAGCTTTTACTCAACTAAGTTTCAAAAAAGTATTGAAGAGTTATTGGTTGCACCTGTGCCTAATTACATCATTGTGTTGGGTTATATGGGCGGAGGCATGACCCGTGGCATTATGGTTGGCTTTATTGTAACGTGTGTTTCTTTATTTTTTGTAGATATACAAATACATAATATTTTTGTGATTATGGCCACTGTTATTCTTACCTCGGCGGTGTTTGCCTTGGGCGGGTTAATCAACGCTATTTATGCAAACAGCTTTGATGACATAAGTATTATTCCGACCTTTATTTTAACACCCCTAACCTATTTAGGCGGGGTGTTTTATTCAATCACTTTACTGCCTGATTTTTGGCAAATGGTGTCGCAAATTAATCCTATTATTTATATGGTTAACGCATTTAGATATGGGTTTTTAGGTGTGTCGGATGTAGATTTATCGGTCGCAATGGGTGTGTTGTTGGTGTTTATCAGCGTCCTATTTACTTTAGCACTGACGCTAATCAAAAAAGGTGTGGGGTTAAGACACTAATGAGCGATGCAAATTCACGTAGTATTGTATCTAATCAAGCGGGACTTCATGAAAAGCTTGATGAAATAGTTAATAAACACTTACAGGCTGAGTTTAAAAAGCCAATTGCAACGCATACGCAAACCGCATTTGATGAAGTTAATGCTAAAGTGCAAGCCTTTAATGGGCCGCTTATTTTAGATTCCTGTTGTGGGGTCGGGGAGAGCACCGCTAATTTAGCAAAACGTCATCCTGATGCCTTAGTTGTGGGCATTGATAAGTCATCTCATCGACTTGATAAGCATGATGTTGAGTATAAACAAACTGAGAGTGGTCAATACATTTTAGTGCAAGCTGACTTAAATGACTTTTGGCGTTTAGCTGTCGCTGCTAATTGGCGGCCTACACATCATTATTTGCTATATCCAAACCCGTGGCCTAAGTCTAAGCACATTCAGCGGCGCTGGCATGGGGCGGCTATCTTCCCCTTTATTGTTAAATTAGGTGGTTTGCTTGAAGTGCGCAGTAATTGGGATATCTATGTTAAAGAGTTTGCCAGAGCGCTTGAATTAGCGGGGAATCCATGTGAAACCGAATTGTTTGAGTCAGATGAAGCAATTACCCCTTTTGAACGTAAGTACTGGGCCAGTGGCCAGCAAAGCCAACGGCTTGTTATAAATCTTAAATAGCTAATTGTTGCTTAAAGTGAGTCACATGTGGCGTTGGTTTACCAAGGTAACTACCTTGCATCAGCGCCACATTTAGTTTATTGAGTAGCTCGGCAACCGTGTTATTTTCTACCGCTTCAACAACCAATTCAAGTTCAAGCTGCAGGGCTATATCAGCAATATAGGCGAGAAATAGCGACGTATTTTCATCATTTACCAGTTGCTTGGTGATCGCACCATCGAGTTTAATACCATCTACCTCAATCTTTAACGTATTGAGCGTATTAATAAACTCATTACCCCAACAATGCATCACTATTTTTGCCCCTTTACTTTTCACCATCGCAATAAATGATTTTATTTCATAGTAGTGTGTAATGACCTGCGACTCTAATATTGAAATAGTAATGTTTTCAGGGTTGGGGTAGCGATGAAGCTCATATGCTATGTGATCATAAATAGTGGGATCTGCAATATTTTCAGCGCACACAGTTAACCCCCAGCTGATTGCTGATTTGCGAAAGCGCGAAATGCATTGAGTAAATAAGGTACGTGTTAACATCCCATCCATACGCAGTCTATTTAGTGCATTTGCAAAGGTATCAGGGGTTAAAATCTCCCCTTGTGAAGTGACTATTCTCGGTGAGCAATCATACCTAATAACTTCATCGGTATGAGTATTTATAACCGGCTGAAAGTAAGGAACAACACGATGAGCATCAAATGCTTCACGAATTTCTTTTGCTATTTCAACATTATATAAATATAGAGATTTAGCGTCATTAATTGCCTCACAGTAGTTAACTATGCTCTGATCGCCCTGCTTAGATTGCAGTAACGCAATATGAGCATTCTTAAGCAGTAATGACTTATTGCCTCTAGCTACACCAGCGTTAAGTGTAATATAAATAAAAGGCTGATTTAAAAACGGTATATTTTTATTATGCGATTGTATGATGCTATATAGCTCATCAAAGGGAGTTTCTTTATCAGTCAAAATAGCGAGTTTATTAGTTGCAATACGATAAATACGTGCGTGCAAACGGGCTTGCTGCTTAAAGTGAGTGAGCAGCTTTTTCATCACTTCATCGGCTGTTTTTGTGCCAAAAAAACGACTGATATTATCAATTTCGTTCACTAAAATAATCGCAATTTGCAAATGATGTTCATTGCTTTTTTTTAGCCGTTTTTCTAAGGCAATATGATTTTCAAATCCGCTTGCATGGTCGCTCATTAATGAACGACGTACTCCATAGTAATAAAGAATATAAACTATTAATAAAATAATAATTACGCAGCAAAAATGAAACATAGATTGATATAAGTCTGTTTATAACGCATTGCTAATTTTATCAACGCTAATATCTGCAGCTGTAATATAGGTTCTGCCATTTTTTGCCAGATGAGGAATATATACTGTTTTAGAATGGCCGCGATGCGCTGTTGAGGTTTCAAAAATAGGGGCCGTTGATAAAAATGCAGCCATAGTTATTGGCGTGGCTTCGGGATAAAGATCTAAAAACTGAGTAACTTTACCGTTATTTTGATCATCTTGAGTGTAGCTAGAGGCAGTAAAATAAACATTCTCATCAATCAGTACCATTGAATATAAATAATCTATATTTAAATCATTGGCCAATGCCGAAAGCTGGTCGGCTTTATTTTGATAGCTTGAAAAGCTAATTTCTTGCGCTACTTTATCGTGATAATCACTACCTAAAATGTACTTTACGCTGGTGGCTGCATTTAATAAACGATTATCAATGCTGCGTATCACATCATTATTGATGGCAGTGTAGGTGTAGTAACTGTAGATTATTAAGCTGACTAAAAAAAAGACGGTACCGAGCGCCAACCGAGTTAATTTTAGATTTCCTTTTAGCATGTAACATCCTTATTTTTTGTTAGATTTATTATACTTAAAAATTATAAATGCCCAATATTTTAATTACCCTTTGTACTAAATATAAAAAATAGTGAAATGTTATCTATTTTGTATTGTCTTTTATAGCTTAAAACGAGACATTTTTGTCATATTGCAGTAAAGTTAGCGCAATTTTTTAGAAATGCCGTTGCTTAAAAACACCTTAAATTAGCGTGTTTTACAAACTAACAGGTGTTTTAGTCACACACTAGGTATGAAGATGGATCAAAAGCGTTGTGCCGTCGCCTCTAAAGAAAGCCTCAAACGGATATTTACCGTTCCAGAGGCCCCTGACTCAACTTTGAGCAAAATAGAGCTTGAAATTTCGAGTAATTTAGCAGGTTTCTTAAACGAAAATATCGCGGCAATTGAAAAACCATTACATGAAATAGAAAAAGATTTTCAATCGGCGGCTATCCCTGAAGAGCCAACGTTTGTGTCTTGCTATGCCCAAGATATTATGGAACAGCTGGTTGCTCATTCTGTACATACCGCAGCGCCAAGCTTTATTGGTCACATGACATCTGCTCTGCCACATTTTTTACTGCCGTTATCGAAATTAATGGTTGGGCTAAATCAAAACCTTGTAAAAATAGAAACCTCAAAAGCGTTTACCCCATTAGAGCGTCAAGTTTTAGGAATGATGCATCATTTAGCTTATAGACAAAATGATGGCTTTTATTCTAAATGGATGCACAGTGCAAAAACCTCTTTAGGAGCATTTTGCTCTGGTGGCACAGTAGCTAACATTACAGCACTTTGGATTGCCCGCAACCGCTTATTGAAAGCGGATGGCAACTTTAAAGGTATTGCTGCACAAGGTTTAGTTGCAGGAATGCTCCACTATGGTTACAAAGGACTGGCGGTTTTAATCTCTGAGCGAGGTCATTACTCATTAGGCAAATCGGTTGATTTACTAGGTATTGGCCGTGAGAATTTAATTGGTATTAAAACATCGGCTGATAATAAAGTTGATGTAGATGCTATGCGAGAAAAAGCGCTAGAGCTTGAAGCGCAAGGCATTAAAGTGATGGCAATTATTGGTGTAGCCGGAACGACTGAAACTGGTAATATCGATCCACTTGAAGACATGGCTAATTTAGCACAAGAGATTAATTGCCACTTTCATGTTGATGCGGCGTGGGGCGGAGCTACTTTACTGTCTAATACCCATAGGCATTTATTAAAAGGTATTGAGCATGCAGATTCAATCACCATTGATGCGCATAAACAAATGTATGTACCGATGGGAGCAGGTTTGGTGCTGTTTAAAGACCCTGCTGCAACTGATGCCATCGAACACCATGCTGAATATATTTTACGTAAAGGCTCTAAAGATTTAGGCAGCCATACCCTTGAGGGGAGCCGCCCTGGTATGGCGATGTTAGTGCATGCTTGCTTACGTGTTATTGGTCGTAAAGGCTATGAAATGCTTATCGATCGCAGTATTAAAAAAGCACGTTACTTTGCTGATTTGATAAAAGCAGATGAAGACTTTGAATTAATATCAGAACCTGAGCTATGTTTGCTAACTTATCGTTATGTCCCTAAGCAAATTAAAAATGCGATAGCACAGGCCGACGCACAAACCCGTTTAGATATCTTTGCCGCGCTTAATCGTTTTACTGCAAGCATGCAAAAACGTCAACGTGAATCAGGTCGCTCGTTTGTATCGCGTACACGTTTAACGCCAGTTCAATATGATAACCAACCAACCGTAGTATTTAGAGTGGTACTGGCAAACCCGCTTACATCAGGTGCAATATTAAAAGAGATATTAGAAGAGCAGAAAGAACTAGCTCAAACCGACCCTGTATTTAAAAAGTATTTACGAAAATATATGTAACTAACCTGAACTCTGGTTAAGAGGTTTATTAACATATTGAATCAAAAATGATATTTATGTTTATTTTCTCTAGCCATAGATTTTCAGTGAAAACAAGGCGAACTTACGCGTCAATAGCTAGCCTATTGCAAGTAAATTCAACGCAGTTAGCGCTAAAAATAGCTGCTTGAGATAGATTTATTATTCAGAGTTCAGGTTAAATATAAATGCTATAAAAAAGACGCTTAATAGCGTCTTTTTTGTTACTGATTAAAAGCAACTCGCCTTTATGAGGTTGCTGATAATTTGTTGCGAAGGCTTTATTTTTTCCATCGCTAAATATTCATCGGGCTGATGCGCTTGGTTAATTGAACCCGGTCCCATGACGATGGTTTCACAACCCAGTTGTTGTATAAATGGTGCCTCAGTACAGTAATTAACAGCCACCGCTTTTTGCCCTGCTATATTTTCGGCTAGTTTAACTAACGCGCTGTCTGTGCTTCCTGTAAATGCTGGAATTGGCTCATGTAAATCAATCACACTGACCGAATTAGGGTATTGCTGATTTATATCGTAGGTTGCATCAAGTACCAGTGCTTGAAGCTCTTGCACGCTTAAACCGGGGAGAGGGCGCATATCAATGTGCATTTCACAGCAACCGCAAATCCGATTTGCATTATCGCCCCCATGAATATTACCTAAATTGAGCGTTGGGTGAGGAATTTCAAAGTGATTTATTGAATATTTATTCTTAAGCTGTTCTTTTAAGATTAGCAATTTTGTAATCACTTTATGCATCACTTCGATGGCGTTAAGACCCCGTTCGGGATCTGAGCTATGTCCTGAACGGCCGACAACTCTTATTGCTGTACTCATATGACCTTTATGAGTAAATACCGGAGTCATATCAGTAGGTTCACCAATAATACAGCGACTTGGCTTTAAATTTGGGTGCTTACAGATTTGTTGTGCGCCAGCCATAGTGGTTTCTTCGTCTGCGGTGGCTAATATTAAAATTGGTTGTGTTTGTTGCTTTTCATCAAGCTCGCTAATAGCCTGCAGTACAAAAGCAAAAAAACCTTTCATATCAATACTACCTAAGCCATATAGTTTATTATCTTGCTCAGTTAATTTAAATGGGTTGTGATTCCAACGACTATCATCAAATGCCACTGTATCAGTGTGGCCTGCTAGCATTAAACCGCCGTCGCCTTGACCGCGTTTTGCTAATAAGTTGTAGCGACCTTTGTTGCCTTCTAACTCTATTATTTCACAGTTAAAACCTAAGCTTTCACACCATTGCGCTAGCAATTCAATGACACTTTTATTACTCATGCATAAATGATCTTCAATGGCACTGATAGAGGGGGCAGCAATCAATTGCTGGTACATCGAAATAAATGACGGCAGAGACATAAAAAATTCCAAAATAAGTATTCATTTTAATTGCATAACAATATAAAAGTATTTATGATGAATATCAATTCACTTTTTAAGCATAAATATATTAAAGTTACGCCATGAAAATAATACGACGATAGTTATCACTCATAAATTTAATCTGTTTGGCTGGGTTAGACCCTAGTGTAAACAAACAACATGGAATGTGGTCACTAATTTTAGATAAAGAGTAAATAATGAACGTAGTAATTATAGGTGCCAGCGGTTACAGCGGCGCAGAACTGGCTAGCTTAGTAGCAAAACATCCAACGCTTTCTCTAACTGGTTGTTATGTATCAGCGCAAAGTTTAGATAAACATAAATTGCTTAGTGAATTGTATCCTGAGCATTTAGGGTTACTTGATTTACCTCTGCAGCCACTAAATGAACATGCACTTGCTGATATCACTCATTCAGCAGATTACGTTTGTCTGTGCACCGATCATAAAGTAAGTGTGGATTTAGCGCCTCAGTTTTTAGCGTTGGGCAAAAAGGTATTTGACCTTTCCGGTGGCTATCGTCTTGCAAGCAATGATGATTACCTTACTTATTATGGTTTTGAACACCAGCATCCAGAGCTCCTCAATGAAGCTGCATATGGCCTTGCAGAGTGGAATAGTGAGGCCATTGCAAAGACGCAGTTAGTTGCTGTAGCTGGCTGCTACCCAACTGCCGCATTAAACGCATTAAAGCCTCTTCAGCAAGCTGGATTGCTAAGTGATGAGCGGATTATTATTAATGCTGTATCGGGAGTAACTGGAGCAGGTCGTAAAGCAAGTATTGGCACACATTTTTGCGAAGTATCGCTTGCTGCTTATGGTTTGTTTAATCACCGTCACGGGCCTGAAATACAGCAGCATCTTGGCCATAAAGTATTATTTACTCCTCATTTAGGTAATTTTCCTCGCGGTATATTAGAAACCATTTATGTACAGCTAAAACCGGGTGTGACTAGTGAGCAAGTAACTAAAGCGTATCAAGTCTTAGCGGATGAGCCATTAATTCGTTTGCTTGGCAGCAAAATCCCTTCGATTAAAGGGGTGGCTAAACAACCTTATGTAGATATTGCGTGGCAGCAGCAAGGCTCACAGTTAATAGTAATGGCAGCAATTGACAACTTATTAAAAGGGGCAGCTGGTCAGGCTCTGCAATGTATTAATTTGTCAATGGGTTTGCCTCACACTACAGGCTTAGTAGGAGCGTTTAAATGAGCAGTAAAACGTGGGTTATTAAACTCGGTGGCGCAGTACTCAATACTGAAAATGCCGCTAAAGCGCTTTTTGAGGTTCTTAATGAGCAACATGATGCACAATTTGTCATTGTGCATGGCGGTGGCTCATTAGTTGATAGCTGGTTAAAAGAGGCTGGTTTTGCCAGTGCTAAACACCAAGGTTTACGTATTAGCCCTAAAGAACAGATGCCTTATATTGTTGGAGCCCTTGCGGGTGCGGCAAACAAACAACTCATGGCGCAAGCAATTAGTGTTGGTCATAAGCCGGTGGGGTTAAGTTTATATGAAGCAGGGATCACCGCCTCGCAAAAATTAAAAGCATTGGGTCAAGTAGGTCAATGTCACAACAATGCTGATTCTATTATTAATGATTTACTCAGTGCTGGCCGGTTACCAATCATCAGTTCTATCGGCTTTGATGAGCAGGGCTTGTTATACAACGTTAATGCCGATGAAGCAGCCGCCGCAATGGCAAGTAATTTAAATGCAGAACTTATTTTTATGACGGACGTAGAGGCGGTACTTGATGCCAATAAGCAGCCTTTACATCAACTTGACACAAAACACATTGATACTTTAATTGCAGAGGGAGTAATTGTGGGCGGGATGGAGGTCAAAGTTAAGACCAGTCTTCACGCTGCCCAACATTTACGACGCGGTGTGTACATTTCCAGCTGGCAAAAGCCAGAAAACTTAACTGCTTTGCTGCAAGGCGAGCATGTCGGAACTAAAGTAACACCATAGGTTGAACATGTTTAAAGATTTTTTAACGGGTCTAGAATTAGACCAACAAGGCGCACTAAATTTATTAAAATTAGCGCAAGATATTAAAGAAAGCCCTGCAAAGTATAGCCAAGTGCTAGCTGGTAAGTCAGTGGTTACTTTGTTTGAAAAGCAAAGTTTACGTACTCGCCTTTCATTTGATATTGGTATAAACCGTTTAGGGGGCCATGCGGTATACCTTGACCAACAAAATGGTGCAATGGGCGCCCGCGAATCAATAAAAGATTTTGCCTTAAATATTTCGACTTGGGCAGACGGGATTGTTGCGCGGGTTAATCAGCACAGTACGTTAACGACACTCGGTGAGTATTCATCCGTTCCTGTGATTAACAGTTTGTGTGATTTATATCACCCATGCCAAGCATTAGCTGATTTTTTAACGCTACAAGAAGTACATGGTGATGTTAGCCAGTTAAAGCTTGCCTACCTAGGTGAGGGCAATAATGTAACGCACTCATTAATGCTATTAGCCGCTACTTTAGGAACAGACTTTGTCGCTGTAACACCAAAAGGCAGCTCACCTGATTCGCAAGTACTTAAAAAAGCAGAGCAAATAGCAGCGATGAATGGCGCTTCTGTAATGGTAAGTGACAGGGTTGAGGCTGCAGTAGGCGCTAATGTTGTTTACGCCGATACCTGGGTATCAATGGGGGATACAACTCCCCTTGAGCAAGTAAAAGAAAAATACATGCCTTATCAATTAAACCAGGCATTGTTAGAAAAAACCGGTGCAACTACGGTATTACATTGCCAACCGGCACACCGTGAGTTTGAAATTACTTCTGAGGTAATGGATGGCCCTGCATCAAAAATTATACAGCAAGCAGAAAACCGCATGCATGCGCAAAATGCGCTATTAGTTACATTGTTAAATCCAAATTTTGTTAAGGAACACCTATGAGTTCAATTAAAAAAGTCGTTTTAGCCTATTCAGGTGGTCTTGATACATCGGCTATCGTGCCATGGTTAAAAGAGAACTACGGCTGTGAAGTTATTGCCTTTGTTGCCGATGTTGGCCAAGGCGCTGAAGAACTTGAAGGCGTAGAAGCTAAAGCTATAGCGTCTGGTGCATCTGAGTGTTACGTGGTTGATTTAAAAGATGAGATGGTAAGCGATTATATTTACCCAACGCTTAAAACGGGTTCTATATATGAAGGGACTTATTTACTTGGTACTTCTATGGCGCGTCCAATCATTGCTAAAGCGCAAGTTGAAATTGCACGTAAAGTAGGTGCCGATGCACTTTCTCATGGCTGTACGGGTAAAGGTAACGACCAAGTACGTTTTGAGTCATGTTTTGCCGCACTCGCACCTGATTTAAAAGTGATTGCGCCATGGCGTGAGTGGGATTTATCAAGCCGTGAATCATTGCTTGATTACCTAGCTGAACGTGACATTCCATGTTCTGCGTCAGCAACTAAAATTTACAGTCGTGATGCTAACGCATGGCATATTTCTCACGAAGGCGGTGAACTTGAAGACCCTTGGTGTGAGCCAAGTGAGCAAGTATGGACATGGACTAATTCACCAGAGCAAGCGCCCGATAAAGCTGAGCATGTCACTTTATCAGTTGTAGAAGGTGAAGTGGTTGCTGTAAACGACGAACAATTAAAGCCTTACGACTGTTTAGTTAAACTAAACGACATAGCTGCCCCGCATGGTGTTGGTCGTGTTGATATTGTAGAAAACCGTTTAGTGGGCATGAAATCACGCGGTTGTTACGAAACACCAGGCGGTACAGTGATCATGGCTGCGCTTCAAGCAATTGATGAGCTCGTTCTTGATAAGTCAAGCCGTAAATGGAAAGAGGTACTCGGTGGTGAATTTTCGCATTTAGTTTACGACGGTCGTTGGTTTACGCCGCTTAAAGATTCTATTTTAGCCGGTGCAGAAGCGCTTTCTACGTTAGCAACAGGTGAAGTGGTACTTAAACTTTATAAAGGGCAAGTAACAGCGGTTCAGAAAAAATCACCTAACAGTTTATACAGCGAAGATTTTGCTACTTTCGGTGAAGACGATGTTTATGACCAATCGCACGCAGAAGGCTTTATTCGTTTATTCTCGCTATCAAGCAGAATTTCAGCATTAGCTAAAAAGTAATTTTTTATGCCCCTTGGAATTAAGGGGCTATTATCGGGTTTGGAGAAATTTCATGGCATTATGGGGCGGACGTTTTTCTACGGGTCCAGATGAAGCGTTTAAACAGTTTAACGATTCACTTCCCTTCGATTATCAATTAGCAGAGCAAGATATAATTGGCTCTGTTGCATGGGCTGGTGCACTTGAACAAGTAAGTGTGTTATCTAGTGATGAGCACAAAAAGCTGGTATCGGCACTTTATGAGTTACTTGAAGAGGTAAAAGCAGACCCAATGGCTGTAGCTATCTCAGGTGCAGAGGATATTCACTCGCATGTTGAAGCTGCACTAATTGAAAAAGTAGGTGATTTAGCTAAAAAGTTACACACAGGCCGAAGCCGTAACGACCAAGTTGCTACCGACTTTAGACTCTGGTGCCGCGATACCGCCGATCATATTTTAAAAGCGATTGCGCAACTTAAAGCAGAGTTTATTGGCTTAGCTGAACGTGAACTTGGCACAATATTACCAGGTTATACCCACTTACAGCGTGCACAACCGGTGTTATTTAGCCATTGGTGTATGGCTTATGTAGAAATGCTTGAGCGTGATGAAAGTCGATTACAAGATGCCCAAGCACGAATGAATTATTGCCCACTCGGCAGTGGCGCTCTTGCAGGCACTGCATACCCGATTGACCGCCATGCACTTGCACAAGGGCTAGGGTTTACTGGCGCGACTAAGAATAGTTTAGATGGCGTATCTGATCGTGACTTTGTGGTTGAGCTATTAAGCTGCGCGTCTATTTCTATGATCCACTTATCGCGGATGTCTGAAGACCTAATTTTTTATAACTCAGGCGAAGCTGGCTTTATTGAACTGGCTGATAATGTTACATCGGGCTCATCTTTGATGCCGCAGAAAAAGAACCCAGATGCATTAGAGCTAATTCGTGGTAAAACTGGCCGGGTGTTTGGTGCGTTTAGCGCAATGATGATGACTCTAAAAGCACTACCGCTTGCCTACAATAAAGACATGCAAGAAGACAAAGAAGGCATTTTTGATGCCATGCCAACATGGCTTGCGTGTATTCATATGGCACAAGCGTGTATTAAAGGTATAAAAGTTAAAGCAGATAAAACCCTTGCAGCGGCAAAAGGTGGCCACGCGAATGCAACCGAACTTGCTGATTATTTAGTGGCTAAAGGTGTACCGTTCAGAGAAGGGCATCATATTGTTGGGGTGTTGGTACAATTAGCTATTAGTGAAGATAAAACGTTAGAGGAGCTTTCACTAGAGCAGTATAAATCAGTAAACCCCGTGTTTGAAGATGACGTGTATCCGGTACTTGAAATTGACGCCTGTATCAAAGCACGCCAAGCGCTTGGCGGTACATCATTAGAGCAAGTAAGCAAAGCGGTGAAAGACGCGAAAAAAAAACAGCAAATAACGGTTCGTGATGCCAATTTAGATGACGTAGAAGCAATTGCTAAACTCGTACAGCACTGGGCAACAGTCGGCGAAAATTTACCGCGAGCTAAAAGTGATATGGTGCACTCAATTAATGAGTTTGCCGTAACCGAGATAGACGGTCAGGTATCGGGTTGTGCTTCACTTTATATTTACGACACAGGATTAGCTGAAATACGTTCATTAGGCATTGATCCTAAAAGCGCAGTAACGGGGCAGGGACGAGAACTGGTTGAACACTTATTAGTGAAAGCCAAAAAGTTGGCACTTAATCGTGTCATTGTTCTGACTCGTGTACCTGACTTTTTCGAAAATCAGCGGTTTAGTTTCTGTAATAAAGAGAGCCTACCTGAAAAAGTAATGAAAGATTGCGAGCTATGTTTACGCAAAGAAAACTGTGATGAAGTCGCAATGGAATATATGTTAAAGCCAAGTAATAGCATGGAGATCCCCTGTAAAAACGTGGCTTGAGCAATCCCTAGGATAAAAAACGCACGGTGACCCCGATGCGTTTTTTTTTGAGTAAAATAAAATAATTTTTTAATTAATATACTATTAATTTAAAGTTGGCATATCGTTTGCTTTTATTGTTCTGTAGCGTGTTGTTGAGTCAATTAAACAACGTAGGCAATGCGTTACTGCAGTTATTTAGTAACTGCTTCAGGTGGTGTGATTTAAATTTGCGCCAATAATAAATTTAATACTCAAAAGGATTAATCACATGCAAATTTCAGCGAACAGCCAAGTACAAATGCAAGCATACAATAAAACGCAACAATTAAAGCCTGCAATGGAACAAACTGCTAGCCCTAAAACCCTACAATCTGATACAGTAAGTATCTCTAAAGAGGCTATGGCTGCCGCAAGCGGCGCAGATCTTCACCGCGTAGGTGGGATTGTTATACCTACAAGACCTAAATGATACTAAAGGTTATGGATGTTTTTAACTGAGTTTTTTGGTTTATTTTCTTTATCAGCTTTCTCTATGTGGGGATTTCTTATGGCGTTTTTTTTTAACGCCTTTGTGTACTCATTGAACACTAAAAGAAACTCCACTCTCTTTGTCAGCTCGTTTGTGATGATGGTCTCTTATACCATTTCAGATTACTTCCTCACATGGTTATCTATTCGAACAGCAAATTATCTCGATTGGGCACTTTATGATTTGGCTACTATAGCTGTATTATTTATTGTCTATTATTTCATTAAAAAGACCTCATCGTCATTTTTATATCTGATAGTTGGTTTGACGATAAACTCACTGCTCTTTCTACTAATGTATATAGATGTATTTTTATTGAATAATAGAACTGCATGGATATTCTGGGATATTTATACTTTTACGATCAATGTGGTTGATTTTATAATGATCATAGCTTTAATAGTAGACCGTGATTTCCTTGGCTTACACACCCTTAAAAATAAACTCATTTCATTATTCAAAACGTCTGAGCTTAACCAAATCCAATAAATGTATTATGTAGACTTATTTTTAGCAGATTATATTGATGCATTTATACAATGGGGCTTTTTAATGGCTTTGTTGTACACATTTGTATCGAGTATAAATACAGCTAATAAATTACTGGTCTATTTAGCTTCAATAATGTTCTTTTCTTACCTTATTGGTGACTTCCTTTTAGTTTTCAAAAACGTTTACCTTAACTGGATTTTTTTTGATTTCGCTACAGTTTGTATTATTTTTATAATAACAAAAGCTTCAAGCTTTGAAAGCGATGTGGCTAAAAACTATATTGTTAGTGGCTTATTGATTAATGCTTGTTTAACGTATGCTATTTACATAGATCTTTATATAAACTGGAACTCAGATCCTTGGTGGTTGTGGAGCCTGTACTCTATGGGGGTTAATGTTGTTGATTTACTAATGATTATTGCTATTTTTATCAATAAAGACTTTTTAGGGCTAATGAAACTTAAAGGTCGTTTATTTAGATCACGCACTGAGTTTAAAAGCCTATAATGACGGATCTATTATGGCTGCTTGTTAAAGTTGGCGAGAATTTAGGTAATTTTATATTGTGGTTATTTTTAATCGCTTTTCTATTTAACCTTTCTTCGAGCATTAATAAACAAGATAAAAGTTTACTGCATATTTCATTAATAATGATGATATCTTATTTTCTAAGTGCATTTTTAAGCCTCGAAACTTCTACGTATAAAGATTATTTCATATTTGATCTCACAACTATTTTGATACTTTTTTTGTGGCGAAAAATAACGTTGCAAAATACACCTATTGCTTTTTATTACTTAATTCTGGGGTTGGGTGTTAATACCTGTTTATTTTTGGGGATGCATTATGATATTCAAGTTAAAGGAAACATTGATTATTGGTGGTTTTGGGCTGCATATGGGTTTGGCGTTATTCTATTTGATCTTATAATGGCATTGGCACTATTTATCAATAAAGATTTTTTGGGCTTAGTGAGGCTTAAGAGCGTTCTGTTTCCATCAAGAGCGAAGCTACCTAGCGTAATGTAACGATACGCTAGGTGTTGTGTTTAATGCTTAGTTTTCCCAAGCCTTGATTGCAGCGCCTTCATTACTATGGTGTCAACAAACTCACTCACATCCCCGTTATGGCGTGCTACTTCTTTTACTAGTGTTGATGATATAAAAGTATTGCGCTCGGCGGGCGTTAAAAATACGCTTTCTAAATCAGGGTTTAAACGGCGGTTCATATTCGCGAGCTGAAACTCGTAATCAAAATCAGAAACCGCTCTTATGCCTCTGATCAGTACATTAGCATTATGGTCACGGGCTAAATCGGCGAGTAGCCCTGAAAAGCCAATGACTTTTACATTATCTAAATGGCTTAAAATCTCATTTGCTAAATCAACGCGTTCTTCTAAAGTAAAACACGGTTTTTTACTTGGGTTATGAGCAATAGCCACAATAACTGTATCGAACATTTTAGCCGCACGCTGAATTAAATCAGTGTGGCCGTTGGTAAGAGGGTCAAATGTGCCTGGGTAGATTGCGGTCACTTTCATAATATTTACTGTGTTATTATTTTTAGCCGTAGTGTAGCAGTGTTTAGTGTGCAAAGCAGCCTTGTGAGTAAATTGTATATAACTGCAGCTGCGCAGTGTTACAAATGCAATGATTTGTTTATACTAGGCGGATTATTTTAATGCAGCATCGTATTTTCGAAAATTGAGTAATGAGTATATGAATACCAAGGATAAAATAATTCAAACCAGTATTTCATTGTTTAATGAACATGGTGAAAGAGCAATATCTACTAATCATATTGCATCGAGTTTAGGCATGAGTCCGGGTAATCTTTACTACCACTTTAAAAATAAAGAAGACATTATTCGCCATATATTTGCACTTTATCGTGATCATTTAAGTACTCACTTTAAGCCAGTTGATAAAGGCGACGATGCTTTTGAGCATCTTGGCCCTTATTTAGATTCGCTATTTGAATTAATGTGGCGCTATCATTTTTTTTACGACAACCTTGGCGATATTCTTGCTCGCGATAGCCATTTAAAACAGGGTTACATTGATTTTCAGCAGGAATTACTTGAGCAGGTACGTAACATCATTTTGGCCTTGCGGGATAGTGAAATTATTGCCATTGATGAACAAGATGCCATTGAACTTGCTCATACGCTAAAATTAACGGTCAGCTTTTGGACACCCTATATGAAAGCAAGAAGGCTTAGTGGTGTGCTGGTTGAGCAAGATATTTACCCTGGTATTGTAAAAGTACTGACCTTATTTAAAGCCTACAGTACAGAAAAAAGCGCAAATAAAATTAATCAGTTAAGAGACAAGTACGCACTTTTAGCAAATGCTGCTCCCCAGAATCCTTAAGCCCGTTAAGTTGGTTAGTTCCTAGGCGCTAAATTTTTTGCTATAATCCGCCGCGCCCAATACCTGGGTGCGCGAATTCCCGCAGTCTAAGAGTTAAACTATGCTTAAATTTATCGTCAAACTTCACCCTGAAATAGCCATTAAAAGCCGTTCAGTCCGTAAACGCTTTACTAAAGTGTTAGAAAATAACATTAAAATTGTATTGCGTCGTGTTGACGAAAAAGTACAGGTACGTAATAACTGGGATAACATTTCAGTTGTAACAAAACTTGACGATGCTCAAACTCGCCTTGATTTTATCGACAGCTTACAACGTATACCTGGCATCGTGCAGTTTATTGAAGTGACTGAAACAGACTTTAAAACGATTGATGACATTTATCAAAAAACTATTGAGCTAGTTGGTCACACTATTATTGGTAAAACCTTTTGTGTCCGCGCTAAGCGCATAGGTCAACATGATTTTACTTCAACTGAGCTAGAGCGTTACGTTGGTGGCGGGCTTAATCAACATGTTGAAGGGGCTCGAGTAAAGCTAAGTCGCCCAGAAGTAACGATTCGTTTAGAAATTAAAGACGAAAAAGCCTACATAGTAACGCAAACGCATTTAGGAATGGCGGGCTTTCCACTGCCAACACAAGACGATGTATTATCGCTTATGTCTGGTGGGTTTGATTCTGGCGTTGCCAGTTATCAAATGATCCGTAAAGGTGCTCGCACGCACTTTTTATTCTTTAATTTAGGTGGCGCTGCCCATGAAATTGGGGTTAAGCAAGCGAGCTACTATCTATGGAAACAATACAGCTCTACTCACAAAGTTAAGTTTATTACTGTTGATTTTGAACCGGTTGTTGCTGAAATCTTAGAAAACATTGAGAACAGTCAAATGGGTGTTGTGCTTAAACGTATGATGATGCGAGCGGGTAGTGCCGTTGCTGAAAAACTAAATATTCAAGCTTTGGTAACGGGTGAAAGTATAGGTCAGGTGTCTAGCCAAACCTTAGCTAATTTAAGCGTGATTGACCGTGTAACCGAGACGCTGATTTTACGCCCACTTATCCAACATGATAAGCAAGAGATCATTAATATAGCGCGCCAAATAGGTACTGCAGAAATGGCTGAGACGATGCCTGAATACTGTGGTGTGATCTCTAAAAAGCCGACGGTTAAAGCCAAAATTGAAGTCATTAAAGCAGAAGAAGAGAAGTTTGATTTTGACGTATTAGATACCGTTATTGATAACGCCCGTGTTATGGATGTGCGCGATATTGATGTTGAAGCTAAGCAAGAGCTTAAAGAGGCAGAATCAGTTACAGAGTTACCAGAGGGAGCGGTTGTTGTTGATATTCGCTCACCTGAGGAAGAAGATGCTGCTCCGCTTGAAATTGATGGTATTGAAGTTATTCATTTACCGTTTTTCCGTTTAGCAACTAAGTTTGGTGATTTACCTAAAGGTAAAGACTATTACTTATATTGTCAAAAAGGGGTAATGAGCCAGTTACAAGCGCTTATTCTTCACGAAGAAGGCTTTACCACTGTAAAAGTCTATCGTCCTTAATGGCTAAATATATTAGGGTCTGTTGACCCTTTGAGGTTAAATTTGCAGCAGTCTGTTTGGTATTTAGGCAAGGCAGAGCCTATGTGGTGTTATTCCCCATAAATAGGCGATAACGCAGCATCAATGCCAAACAGGCGCTGCCCGAAGGGTTCTGCCTAGGGGCGATTTACTCTTTGTTGCCTACATGGATGTAGGTAAGGGGCGTGAGCAGGACGCGGAAGCTTTGCTCGGTTTTTACTTAGCCCACTAGGTTACAAACCTCGCGCCGCGATTAAACCACCCCTAGTTTGAACAAATTGTAATCCGAAAAAGTCAACAGACCCTAGATGCGCGGATTTATTCCGTGCTTTTTTTTGCCAAAATTTCAGTAAGTAAGGCGTCGTTATACGGGGTCGCAATATGGTGCAGTTTTCCTTGCTCACTTATATAGCCACAAATTGCCATGATCTCAGTTTGCCTATTATGCAAAACATCTTGATGCATAGATGAGTAATTCTCTGCCGTTAAACTCATTACCTTGTAGGCGCGCTCGAGGGCATCAATAAGCTTAATATTAAGTTTAAGCGCGGTCGCAATATGGCACGCCTCTGTTAATAAATTAATAATTGAGCTATTAAACTGTGGCGCACGCAACTGGCCATTTTTTATATTGTACAGAGCGGTTAATGGATTTATTGCAATATTAACCAGTAGCTTTTCAAACCGTAGTTGTTCAATATTGTTACTGACAATTAACTGTGGAATGGTGTGTAATTGCTCACTAAGCTGTTGAATATTTTGAATAGCTAGTTGATTACAGCCCCCTAATACACTTTGCCCGTTTCCGGTATGCTGCACAATATTAGGGTTTGACTTAAATCCAGCTATGCTGGTGGTTAAAAAGTACAACGACTGCTGCTTTGTTAGTTGTTCATTTAATTGTTCAACATTACCCATGCCATTATGACTCAGTATAATATGGGTATTATTGCCTAGATAAGGTTTTACTTGAGCATAGGCTTGTTGCACTGCAAACGCTTTTACCGTGAATAAAACAATATCAAATTCAGGAGTTTGAGATAACTGCTCTTGTGAGATAAAAGTGGCGTTAATTTTTTCAGACGCAGCGTTACTGTGGCTGTAAAAGCGAGTATTAACTGTGCCTTTTCGAGTAAGTATATATATAGCGTGATGTTTGGCTAAAAAGTGGCTAAATAACAAGCCAATAGCGCCATCACCTACAACAAGTATGTTAGCCATAATGCTTCTTTTTACGCAGTGTTAACAGGGCTTTAGCTAAAAAGTAGCTCGCTGCACCAATAAAATCGGCAACAAAATCGGCCAGTGATGCTTGTCTGTAAGGAAGGCTATCTTGCATAATTTCTATTGCTGCACCGTAACCAGCGAGTAATAGTATTTGTGCATATAATGGGAGTTTAAACGCTTTATCCATAATAATGGCAAGTAAAAAGAAGATACCAAAATGCGCCACTTTATCTACATGCGGAAATAAGTTTGCCGCGCCCTTTACCTCTTTAGCAAATAAGAAGGTAAACGCAACAATACTAATTAAAAAAATTGCTTGGTAAACACGCCTTGTCACGAAAATTCCTAAAATCGTATAAAAAAGAAGCCTCAGTATATCAAACTAATTTAGTATCGCACCTGAACAAAATGCAGAAAAATGTAAAGATTTATCATTTTAACGTTATAATTGCGGCATAAAATTAAGATTAGATAGTTAGGAGAACGCTATGCCTTCATTTGATATTGTATCTGAAGTAGAAATGAACGAAGCACAAAACGCGGTTGATAACGCCAATCGTGAATTAGAAACACGATTTGATTTTAGAGGCGTTGATGCCTCAATTGAATTAAACGATAAAACAATTAAATTAAAAGCTGAAGCAGATGCTCAGGTTATGCAGTTGTTTGATATTTTAGCTGGAAAAGTTTCAAAGCGTGGGATGGATGTTGCAAGCTTAGAGCTACAAGATATTTCTCGTGCGGGCAAAAATGTTTTTCGTAACGTTGCACTTAAACAGGGTATCGAAAAAGACATGGCTAAAAAAGTAGTAAAAGCCATCAAAGATTCTAAAGTAAAAGTACAAGCGGCCATTCAAGGTGAAGAAGTTCGCGTAACAGGTAAAAAGCGTGATGACTTACAAGCGGCTATGCAAGTTGTACGTACTGCTGATTTAGGTCAACCATTTCAGTTTAAAAACTTCCGCGATTAATTTATTGCCTCGAGCTCGGCACTATAGGCGCTGAGCTCAAAGCAACATGTATTTAGCCAAACACGTTATATTGTTAGGCTTTTTATTTTTGGATCTATGATAATTATCGAACCCCGAACCCCGTATCCTGAATCTTTGGGTTTTTAGATGTTTAGACGTCCATTGACTTTTTTTAGTGAACAGATAACAATAGCAGCCTATTTTCAAGGTGCTTGCTAAACACTTCAATGGTGTGATTTTTTTGGTAGGATAATCGGGAAGTTGGTGCGTTTTCATTGATGAAGTCAATCCCAACACTGCCCCCGCAACGGTAAAGTTATGCTGTATTAAATTATGCTAACTGAGTCCGGAGACCGGCCTTGATTTAATCTTACTTACTAACATCTTTGCGGTGGGCAAAGATAGGGGACATGATGTTAAATAAAACCGCTCTGGGTGTGGCCATTTCGGCTGCACTCTCTATTTCTATATCTGCTGCAGAACAAACCATTGAAAAAATAACCGTTACTGCGAATAAATTTGAACAACCTATAAATGATGTATTAGCAAGTGTGGCAGTTATCGACCGCGCTGATATTGAAAAAGCTAATTACCGAGATTTACCAGCAATATTAAATACCATAGCTGGGGTTGATATTGTTCGTAATGGTGGGTTAGGTCAAAAGGCAGATATATTTGTTCGCGGGGCCAGCGCTAAATATACCTTAGTATTGGTTGATGGCGTAAGAGTGAGCGATGCAAGTTCAGGTAGTGTATCGCTGACGAATATTCCAGTTAACAGTATCGAGCGTGTTGAGCTTATTAAAGGGGCAAGAGCTGCTATTTATGGCTCTGATGCGGTAGCCGGAGTAATTAATATTATCACCCGTAAAGCCTCAAATAACTTGCTTTCGGCTACTTTAGGCAGCCATAGCTACAGTAATTATCAGCTTGCTGGTGGGCTTGTAAAAGAGGCGCTTAGCTTTAATTATAATTTAGGCTACGAAGAGACGGATGGTTTTGATGTAACTGGCAAAGATCCAGCGGCTGAGTACACAAAAGATCATGATGATGATGGCTATAAAAATAAAAACATTGGCTTTAATTTAGCTTATGAACTTGCTGAGCTAGGCCAATTGAGCCTGCAATCTCAGTACAGTGAAGGTGAAGCACAATATGATAATGCATGGGGTAACGATGCCTACGACTTTGAAAATTACACCGCTAAGCTAGGCTGGAACAAAGCCTCTGATGTATATAGCCAAAGTACTTCGGTGAGCGTTTCGCAAGAAGAAAATACCCAAACAGGTACCGATGTGCAGCAAGTGTATAGCACAGAGCGTGTTGAGTTTGAATATCGAGGGCTTTATACCCTTACTGAAGAACTTGATATATCGGGTGGCTTTAATTATTTATCTGAGGATTTATCAAACTCGTCAGCAACGTCATCAGAAGAAAAACGCGATAATAAGGCGTTATTTATAGGCGCGTTTTATTGCCATAACAAATGGTTAGCAAATGCGGTTGTTAGAACCGATGATTATGACTTCCATGGCCGTGCAAACACTTACAGTACAGGACTTGGTTACAAAGCGAATAACTATGTAACACTACGTTTAAATCACGGTACTGCATTTAGAGCTCCTTCGTTAATTAATGCGTTTGTGACTAACAGCCCGTACTATTTACCAAACAATAATATTAAACCTGAAGAAGCGTTAAATAATGAGCTTGGTATAACTTTAGAAACCCAATGGGGCCGTTATGATATTGCTATTTTCGATAACCGTATCAATAATTTGATTAGTAATAATTATGATGCAGACTCAGGTAAATATATTGCCACTAACATAGATAAAGTATCTATGCAGGGATTTGAGCTGTCGGCAGAGTTTTCAGCGCTAGGCTTTGAACACTCGGTTAATTTTAGCTTTTTAGACGCTACAGATGAAAAAACGAATACCGATTTACCACGCAGGCCTTCTGAATCGTTTAATTATCAACTCGCTAAAACATGGGGTGATTTTGATGCCAGCTTGGATATGCAATATCGCTCATCGCGTCCTTCGATTGCGTATTATGACTCGGAGCTCGCTGCTTATACGGTATTTAATATAGCAGCCAATTACCAGTTGCTAGATAATTTGTCGTTAGCTGCTCGAATAGAGAATATTACTGATGAAGAATATTTTACTGCTGCGACGGGCTTTGCTGCCAGTGGTAAGCTATTAGGTTATAACAGCGCAGGAAGAACTTTCTTTGTAGGGGCAAATTATCAGTTTTAGTCACTTATCCTAGTTGCCAAGGAACAAATAGCCCAGCTTATTGCTGGGCTATTTATTAAAAGCACTTTATTCCGATAAAAACTCGCTAAATTCGGTTTCAAACTTATGTAATTTGGGTGCAATTAAAATACTGCAATAGCCCTGCTCAGGATTTTCATTGAAATAGTCCTGATGGTAGTGCTCTGCGGGGTAAAAAGTGGTTGCTGGGCTCACCTCAGTCACTATAGGTTCGCTAACATGACTTTGCAGCTCTGCAATAACGGCCTGTGTTTGCAATTGTTGTTGCTGATCATGGTAATACACAACGCTGCGGTATTGAGTACCTATATCGTTACCTTGGCGATTTAACTGGGTGGCATCATGCAAGGTAAAAAACATTGCGAGTAAGGTTTCAAAGCTGATAATACTGGCATCAAATTCAACCTTAATAACCTCTGCATGGCCACTGTTGCCTGTGCAAATAGTTTTGTAGGTTGGGTTATCAGTATGTCCACCAGTATAACCAGAGCAAACACTGAGTACACCTTTTACACGCCTAAATGCTGCATCAATACACCAAAAACAGCCGCCGCCGAGTGTTGCTACTTGTGTGGTCGAACTCATAAGTACTTCCTCAATTGTTAGGGATATGTGCACTGAATAAAGCGCCGTAACAGCTAGTTACGACGCTCTAAGTGACTTAGATCTCTTTAAGCGGTTTTTCAGCGGCTTGCTTATCAAGTTTTTGTTGTAAAAACTCAGGTGATTGTGTGTTTCGCGCTAGTGCGTAATAAGCGGCTGGCACCACAAACAGAGTTAGTATGGTTGCAACCGTTACGCCAGTAAATACTACCACACCAATTACCATTCTACTTTCCGAGCCTGGACCGGAAGCCAACACCAAAGGTACGGCACTCATAACCGTTGTTAGGGAGGTCATAATAATAGGGCGCAAACGCTGTGTAGCCGCTTGTAAAATGGCCTCACTAAATTCTACGCCTTTATCACGTAACTGGTTGGTAAATTCAACAATCAGTATACCGTTTTTAGCACTTAACCCTATGAGCATAACAATACCTATTTGGCTGTATATATTAAGCGTTAACCCCATACTCCACAGCCCAAACATGGCACCCATTAAACCAAGTGGCACAGTTAACATAATAACAAATGGATGCATAAAACTTTCAAACTGAGCTGCCAGTACTAAAAAGGTCACGGTTAATGCCAGCACAAACACGTAGGTCATGGCTGAGGCACCTTCATAAAACAATTGCGACTCACCTTTATAGTCAATGGCACCATCAATGTCGTTTTCCTCTGTGGCAACCTTGTTTAAAAAGTTTAGTGCTTGTTCTAGCGTGTAACCATCAGCGAGGTTGGCACTTAAAGTAATTGCACGCATTCGGTTATAGCGATTTAAACGCGAGGCGGTGGCTTCTTCTTTTAAGCTAATAAGGCTATCAAGAGGAACAAGTTCTCCGCTACGTGATTTTAGGTAAATATTTGAAATATCAGTCGGGTTGGCAAAGTCTTGTTTTGTGCCCTTTAAAATTACATCGTATTCTTCACCGCGGTCAATAAAGGTGGTTACACGGCGTTGGCCAAGCATGGTTTCAAGTGTACGACCCACATCAGAGACTGATACGCCTAAATCAGCGGCTTTATTTTTATCAATACTGACTAAAAACTGAGGGAAGGTTTCTTTATAATCATGATCAATACGCACTAATCCAGGGTTTTTCTCAGCGCGTTTAATAATTCTATCTCGCCAATCGGCAAGTTGAGCATAATCATTACCTTGCAAAACAAATTCAATAGGGCGAGATGAACCACCTCCGCCAATACCACGGCGCATAATAGCAAATGCACGGACGTCGGTGACCTCTTGCATTTTGCCGCTTATTTCATCCATGACTTCCCATGTTGAGCGTTTGCGCTTATCCCAATCAGCCATGCCAACAATAGCCACGCCGCCACTGCCACCCCAACCTGGGACTCGAACAAGCACTCGACTTAGTTCGCCAGATTCAGAATAAGGCATTAAGCGCTCTTCAACTTTTGCCATATTGGCGGCATTATTCTCATAACTAGCCCCTTCAGGGCCATTCATAAGCACAAAGAAAGTGCCACGGTCTTCTTTAGGGGTAAGTTCAGAGGGTATTTGTAAAAATAATGAATAACTAACAAACCCAGCCAAAACTAAGCTCAGCATTAAGCCCCATTTACGGGTCATGTTTGACGCTAAAGCGTTACGGTATCCATTTTCTAATTTAGTAAAAAAACGGTCCATAACTTGGCTAAACTTACTTTCTTTTTCAGAGGCCTTTAACACTTTTGAACACAGCGCCGGAGAGAGTGTTAATGCAGTAATGCTGGAGAAAAACACGGCAGCACTTACCGCCATAGCAAACTCTGTAAATAGTGCGCCAATTCGTCCTTCCATAAACACTAATGGTACAAACACGGATATAAGCACTAAGGTGGTGGCTATAATTGCAAAGCCCACCTCACGTGCGCCGCGATAAGCTGCCAATAAAGGCGGTTCACCAAGTTCAATACGGCGGTGAATATTCTCTAGCATTACAATGGCATCATCGACCACTAAGCCTATTGCTAATACTAGTGCCAGTAGAGTTAATAAGTTAATTGAATAACCCATTGCTAATAAAAACATAAAACTACCGACTAAGGCGACCGGTACGGTGACCGCAGGAATAAGAGTGGCGCGAATGTTACCTAAAAATATAAAGATAATAAGCACGACTAACCCCATAGAAATTGCTAAAGTTTTATAAACCTCATTAATTGACTCTTTAATAAATACCGAAGAATCATAACTGTCTTCTATGGTGGTGCCTTCAGGTAAATTACGTTTTATTTTTTCCAGTTCACTGCGGGCGTTATCAACCACAGTTAGGGTATTGGCTTTGGCTTGTTTAACAATACCCATACCAATCATATTACGGCCATTTCCGCGAAATAAGCTTTCATCATCGGCGGCTTCTAGTTTTACATCAGCCACTTCGCCTAGACGTACTAAATAACCATCTTCACCTCGCTTAATGACAAGGTTTTGAAAATCACGTTGGTTTTTATAGCTGCGTGCAGTGCGCACAGTAAAATCACGATCAACCGATTCAATTTCACCCGCCGGAAGCTCTACATTTTCACTGCGAAGTGTTTGCTCAATATCACTGGAGGTAATGCCACGAGCTGCCATCGCTTGGCGGTTTAGCCATACTTTCATAGCATACTTTCGCTCTCCCCCAATACGCACATTTGATACACCATCAACAACGGCCAAACGGTCGACAATAAAACGCTGTGCATAATCAGAAAGCTGCAATGAATCCATGGTTTCACTGTTAAGTACAAACCACGCGATAGGGCTTTCGTCACTATTTGATTTTGATACTTCAGGAGGACGCACTTGTTCGGGTAGGCTATCAAGTGCACGCGCTACACGTTCACGCACATCGTTGGAGGCATCGTCTATGTCACGGCTAATATTAAACTCAATGGTAATGTTTGAGCGGCCATTACGACTCGATGAGTTAATACTTTTAATACCCTCAATCCCCGAAATACGGTTTTCGATAACTTGGGTTATTTTTGTTTCAATAATTTCAGCAGATGCACCGGTATATTCAGTACTAATATTTACAATCGGTGTTTCAATATCTGGATACTCTCGCAAAGGCAACATGCTAAAAGCAACTAAGCCAAATGTGAGTAACAGTAAGTTAATAACAATCGCAAAAACGGGGCGTTTGACGCTAGTATCGGTAATTTTCACGTGTTACCCCTTAACGCTTACTTTACTACCTGAGCGAATTTTAATTATTCCCTCGGTAACAATTTGCTCGCCATTACTTAACCCTTTGTCTATCGCAACCCAGCCATTATTTCTACTTGCAACATGTACTTCTTTACGGTTTGCTATGCCATCTTCAATTTGAAAAACATAGTGTTTATCTTGCAGAGGAATAATGGCCTTTTCAGGCACCATCAGCGCTTGGTTACTGCTCAGTTCTAAAGCGGTATTAAGCAACATACCTGGGCGAAGTAAACCTGATTTATTAGCAAAACTTGCTGTTACTTCTACACTGCGAGTGATTGAGTCGATACGTGAGCTTATATGGGTTACTTTACCGCTGAAGGTTTGATCAGGGTAAGCATCGTTTTGAGTGCGAACAATCATTCCATTTTTCAGTTGAGCTAAATACTTTTCAGGCATTTTAAAATCAACTTTTATAATACTAATGTCATCGAGGGTTGTGATCACAGTACTATTATTAATATACGCACCCACCGATATTTCGCGTTTCCCCAGTAACCCAGAAAAAGGCGCGGTGATGGCCATTTCATTGAGTTTGGTTTTAGCACTTTCAAGTTGTGCTTCGCTGGCATCAACGCGAGCGAGTTGTTCTTCAAGCAATGACTTGGCCGTCGCTTGCGAGCGAGAAAGCTCGGTCAGTCTGGCTAATTGACGTTTTTCTTCTTGTAAATTAATGCTAAGTTCTTTTACTGCAAATTGTTCTTGTTGGTTTTGCAGTTGTACTAATTTTTGTCCTTTGCTGACCAAGTCGCCATCTTCAAAGTAAATGCTAGTGACATAATCGTTTTGGGCGCTTTTAATGTAGATAGCCTGATTAGCACGAGCACTGCCAATGGCTTCAATCATAATTGCGTTTTCTTGCGATCTTACCGTGTGGGCAGAGACTTGCGTTGTCATTGCCGAGTAATTGGCTTGCTCGCCCTGTGATGCGGGAAAATACAAATAAACGCTAAAAATTATTAGTAACGAAATAATAAATGGAAATAAGGCTTTACCTGATTGTTTAGAGTGCATTGTTTTCATACCTGAAAATAGATTATAAGTATTGTACGAAATCAGGACAAAAAAAGGCGGTTATGTATCTCATTAATTTGTGCGTTAAGCGTAAAAATAACTGATACTTAGTCATTGCGCATATTTAACAGTAATAATGGGAGTTAATTGATGAGCTTTAAAACATCATGCAAACGCTGTTTAACGCTGAGAAAGTTAGCATTGTGGGCTATTATTATGTTTATATTTTATATGGCGTTTTTTCAGTATGGCTAATATAAATAAACAAATACTAAAATACCGAGCGCAAGGCGCTAAAAATGGAATTGAAATATTAGTGGTCGGCAGCATTGGCTTGATTGTTATCATGCTGTTTAATTTATTACGCCCAGGCGAAATAAGTATTATCGAAATTTTTTTAGTAAGTTTATGTATTGCTGCAATTTTAATTGGCTTTTTTAAAACACAAGAACCTTTTTATAGTATTATTTTAACTGAGCAGCAATTAATATATCAGCATAAGTATGGACAATGGCATTTACACCCAGAGAATTTGCACCATTGTGGTATACCTAAGGTTGATAATGGCATTGATTACCTTGAGCTTAATGCGATTGGTATTAAGTTAAATGATATAGATTCATTCTTGTCTGCTTTAGCTCCAAGAATTGCGGGTAAATTATTGATAGAGCAGCGACATTTCTTTATGCAAGTTGTTCAAAAAAATTGCAAAAATGGGCATTGCCCATCAGAATGGTTAGTTGAAGATAATAAATATAGGTCAAAAAAAGGAATTGACTATAATGGGCTTATAGCAATGTTTGCTAATAGGGCTAAGCATCTTCAGCTTCTAACAGGGTATGACTTACTTTTACCAGCCAGTGTAATAGAAAGTGATATTTGGGAATTTAGCGCAAATTTAAATAAATGGAAGCGCGATCCCTCTCAGTTTATAAAGTCGCAGTGTGAATAATAATAATATAAGCACTCACTGCGGGATTAGGAATAACTATGAGCCAAAACAGATCTTTCATTAAAAGTGGTCGAAACACCATAATACATAAAGACAGAAAACTAGATTTAGTGATTGTTAATGGTGAGACTCACCCTAAAATTAAAGTAACAGGCAATGGTCTTGAGCCATTTAAAGAAGAACTGCCAAAAAACCGCCGAGATGCAAAAGAGCGTTACCTCGATGTTATTTATATTACGAGTGCTGATGTATTTAGCGAAGAAAAACAATTGTTGTTTATTCAATCCTTAGATGGCCGCGAATATAAAGTAGATTACAGTAAAGTTGGCACTAAATTATTTGTTCGTATTCATCAAGATAGTTACTTATAATTTATAATGGCATTTTTTTTGCTTAATAGTTTTATTAGATAATTTTAAGACAAAAAGGTGCTGAGTATGAAAGCAATTTCGTTAATACCACTTATGTCATGTTTGCTTTTGGCTGCATGCGGAGGGGGAGGCGGTGCTGATAACAGTGATATAAAAACATCAGTATTTGCAGGTAACGATCTTCAAGTTGTAGAAAAATCAGAGTTTACTATTTCTGCAAAAGGCTCTCCTGCAGATGGTACATTTACTTGGCAGCGTGTAAGTGGCCCTATTATAGATGTGTTTCCGCTTGAAGGGGCTGAACAAACCATTACTGCACCAGATGTAAAGTCTGACAGTGAACTGGTATTAAGAGTTAGCTATCAAACCTCAGATGGCAGTTTAGTGAATGACGACTTGAGTGTTTTCATTGCCTCTAATAATCAGCTTCCTCTTGCTGTTGTTACTCAAGTTGCTCCTGCAAACTTGCCCTCAGTTTATAAGGATACTGTAACTCTTAGTGGTTTAACTTCCACAGACCCAGATGAAAATGGCGAAATTAGCAGTTATTTGTGGCAATTATTGTTAGGGCCGGATTTAACAATTGATAGCTATACCAATCCAACGCTTAGTTTTTCTCATCCATTATTAGAAAATAACACCAACTTAAAATGGCAGCTCACCGTAACAGATGATGAGGGCGGAGTATCTGCATCACAATTTGATATGACCCTTAATAAAACAGCTCAAGTGATTATTGCCGATGCAGGCGCTAATCAAACAGTAGAAGAGTTTGATAAGGTTATTTTAGATGCCACTGCAAGCGAAGCGGCAACTCAATCTTATCAATGTATGTGGCAACAACTTACCGGTAATGCAGAAACCCTGATTGAATCACAGTCATGTACTGCCAGCTTTTTTGCCTCTGATATTGATTTAAATGCAACGCTTAGCTTTGAAGTACAAGTTATGGACTTAAAAGGGCGCACCGACACAGATACCGTATTTATTGATGTAACACCCAAAGCGCTTGGGTTAATAAATGATACAGGGGTAGGAGAGTGTTATAACAATACTCAGCGAATTAACTGTAATAATGATGAATTTCCAGCTCAAGATGCTGATCTTGGGCGCGATAGTTTTGCCAATCGTTTAGGTAAAGTGGGTAAAGGGAATCTGGCTTTTGATTACACCAAACTTAATGAGTTTGCCGATGAGCTTCTCGATGATGCGCAAAACTTTAGCTGTATTCGTGATAATACTACCGGCCTTGTTTGGGAAGTGAAAAGCCCTTATTCCGGTGTGTTACCAAATACCACTTTACGAGATGGACAAAACCGCTATATTTGGCAAGGGACTGTCAATAGTGGCGATGTAGCGGGTAGTGATAATACCACATGTCCGAGCAATACTGATTGTGGCTTACAAACCTATATTGATGAAGTTAATGCGCTTGATTTTTGTGGCGGCAGTAATTGGCGTTTACCTACTTATACTGAGTTGTTAGGCTTAATTGATTACGGTAAACAAGGGCAAAATGTATTGATAGATACTGCATTTTTTCCTAATACACCATCGACTAACAGTGTAGGGCATTTACGTTACTGGACCTCACAGACCGCGGTTGATGGTGCCAGTTTATCTCAGGCTTACACTATCGATATGATGGATGGCAATGATTTAGCCTATCCAAAAGATAATACCGCTTACGTGCGCTTAGTTAGAAATCGTTAAGGTGATTATTATGAAATTAATTAAAGTCTCTATGTTATTAGCCTTGGGATTATGCCAGTCACTTGCAGCGCAGCAGTGTTATGAAGAGGTAGCGACTAGCGATGATACCGACCGATTTGTGATTAATATTGATGGCACTGTGTCAGATACTAAAACAGGGCTAATGTGGCAGCGCTGTAACTATGGTCAAGTTTATAATAGCGAAACAACTAGCTGCGATGGTGATACTCAACCATTAAACTGGCAGGCCTCACTTAAAGGCGCACTGAATGACACCACGGCAAATTATAACGACTGGCAAGTGCCGAGTATTAAAGAGTTAGCTAGTATAGTAGATCACCGTTGTACCGATCCAAGTATTAATGCGGGTATTTTTTTAGCAACGCAGTCGCAAAATTATTGGTCTAATACCTCGGGTATTAGCAATATAAATTCGGCATGGGTTTATCAATTTTCCAGTGGTTTAAATAGCTTACATGCTAAAACAAGTAACGTATATTTACGCCTAGTACGCTATGAGAAGTAGTTAATTAATATATTAGCGAATCTAAAAATGCTCTTTTATTTACGGTTAGCCTTTTTATTTACACTATTTTAATAATAAAGCCTGGTTGTAGTTGTCACCTAGGCTATTTTTTTGCCATTATAGGCCGTGAATTAACGACCAAGGACTATAAAGGTGTATTTAAGCTATTTTGGTTTACAAGAAAAGCCATTCTCAATTTCGCCTAATCCCCACTACTTATTTTTAAGTGAACGCCACAAAGAAGCATTAGCACACCTTACCTATGGACTAGGTGAAGACGGTGGCTTTGTGCTGTTAACTGGTGAAGTGGGTACGGGTAAAACCACCATAACACGTAGTATGTTAGAGCGACTGCCTGAAAATACCCAAGTAGCCATGATCTATAATCCTGCCTTATCAGAACTTGAACTGTTAGCCAGTATTTGCGATGAATTACAAATAACTTACGACGCCAAAAATGCCACGCTGAAGAGTCTAACGGATGTGATTAAAAAGCACCTCGAGTTTAATAATAAAGCGGGGGGGCATACTATTTTAATTATTGATGAGGCACAGCTACTTGCCCCCGATGTGCTTGAACAACTTCGCTTATTAACCAATATCGAAACCGACCATAAAAAGTTATTACAAATAGTATTAGTAGGGCAGCCTGAGTTACAGGTACTTCTAAAGCGAAATGAGTTAAGACAGCTGGCACAACGTATTACTGCTAGGTATCACTTGTTAGCGCTAACACCAGGGCAAACCATTGCTTATATTCAACATCGGCTACATATTGCAGGTTGTGACAAGAAAATATTTTCAATGGAAGCGATGCAAATGGTGCATCAGCTCACAGGCGGCGTGCCACGATTAATGAACCTGGTGTGTGAACGCGCATTAGTAGGGGCATTTTCCAAACAGCAAGAAATTGTTGGCAGTGATATTGTTAAGCAAGCGGCGAGTGAATCTTTACCTATCGACTTTATTGCTACAAATAATAAGGTGAGTAAAACAGGTTCTATTTGGCCTTATAGTGCTGCTGCGTTAATGCTTTTTGGTGCAGGAATTGGCCTGTCATTTATTCTTTAGTTAGGTGATTCATGTCTTATTTATTAGATGCGTTAAAGCAGTCAAAGCACGATACCATGAGCGCAGAGCAATATGACTTGCAAGCGCAACAATTAAAACAACAACGCCAGTTGATGGCCTATCGTCGAATTAGTTTTTTACTCGCAGGAAGTTTATTGGCAACGGGTATATTGACCAGTGGCTTTTTTGTCGGTAAGTGGCTGCAACAAGAAAATGTAGCCGTAAAAAATGAGGTTGTTCAAAATGACCTTAGTCAAAAAGACTCAGCAGTAGTAGAAAAACCAACAAGCCCAGAGGAAGTAAAAAAAACGGTTGCTCAAACAGTAACAACCCCTCAAACGCCCCTTGTTACAACTGCGCCTAACAATTCTGTGCCACTGGCAGGGCAATTGGTTTATGTACAAACCCCAACGGGTGTACAGCAAATGTTGCTTACGCCACAAGGGCAATATTTACCTATGAGCGTTAATCAAGCGTCTCAAGGGCAAACGCAAAATTTCTCGGCGCAGAGTAACGTTTCATCTAGTTTTCAATCACCGAGCAACCAACCTCAAAGTGTACCAACTCAATCAACGAAAAGAACACTCAGTGCCGATGAGTTGAGTAAATACAAAGTGTTAGGTAAACCACTTAATCAAAATGTGCCTGCCCAGCCAGAATCAACCGCTGAACTAGATACGGTTCCCGACACGCTGAAAAATGCGTTTGCGCAAGCCGTTAATGATACAGAAACAACAGCCGACTACGAAGTAACTCAAGGCTCTCGTCATTCATCACGGGTACAACCCGTTGAGCTACTGCCTGATGGCCTACAAAGTATGTTGCCAAGCATTAAATATCAGGCACATATTTATTCGTCGACAGCAGATAAACGCTGGATAAAGCTCAATGGCAGAGAGCTATATGAGGGGGAGTCTATTGGTGCGTTGAAGGTGTTAGAAATAGCGCCGGATCAGAGCGTACTTGATTTTGATGGCTATGAGTTTAGCTTAAAAGCCCTGCAAGATTGGCCACAATAGTGGCCAATTAACTAAAGATAGAGTGCTTATAAAAGCCCTCTAAATCTATATTATACTCTTTGGGTTTTATTGCTGACTCAAGCGTGTCTTGTGTTCTTTTGCTTGATAAGTCAATATCTTGAACTTCAGTGTAACGCCCATGTTTGGCATTAAAAAACGTTTTTACGACTGGTTTTAATGGTGTTGCAGGGTTACTTTGGGTCACCAGCCCCACTTTTTGGCTGGAAAGTTTTACCAGCGTGCCCACAGGGTGAATACCAATGCATTGAATAAACTTATTCAGCAGCACGCCATCAAAGCTATCTGGGCAACCTTGTTTTAATATTTTAAACGCCTTAATTGGCTCCATACCCGCTTTATAAACGCGTTCAGCGGTTAATGCATCATATACATCAACAATAGAGGCCATACGAACGTATTTGCTTATTTCATCGCCTTTCTTACCAAAGGGGTAGCCTTTACCATCTAAGCGCTCATGGTGCATACCTGCGATATCAACAGCAATCCCCGTTAATCCTGCGTCTTCTAGTATTTCTTTGCTAAAGCGCGCATGGTTTTGCATCACTTTAAATTCTTCGTCACTATAGCGACCTGGTTTGTTGAGAATCGCGTCAGGTATTTTTATTTTTCCCATATCATGCAATAGGGCACCTGTTGCAAGTTCTTCAATGATTGGTTTTTCAATATTGAGATGTTTTGCAAAAATACTCATTAAAATAGACACATTTATCGAGTGCTCTAATAAATAGGCATCTTTTTGGCGCATTTGCGTAATGCACGCCAGCGCATCTTGATTTCTAAAGACGGAGTCAATAAACCCGCTAGCCAGCTCCCTAAAAGGAGCAACATCAACAGTGCGGCCAGATTCTATATCGCCAAATGCTTTGGTTTGTAAGTTTTTTGCTTCATCGTAAAGCTTTTTAGCTTTACTCATTTCTTGCTCAGCGCTGTGGGTTATTAACCATGGATCGCGCTTTTTGATTTCGTGCTTAGTAGCAGGCGTTGCTTGCGTTTCAGGTTCTTCAGAGGTGAGCATTTTATCAGGATCGATTTCAACCTTTAAAATGCCAGATTTTATTAATTTGTCAATTCCACTTTGAGTTTTAACCCAGCCTTGGTTTTTTATTCTAATATTGCCAGTTTGCTTAACAACTTTTTGTACAAACATACCAGGTTTTAGCTGTGTAGTCGGAATGGTTTTCAAAGTGAACTCTAATTAACAAATATGATTAGTGAAAGTAACAAATAAATTCACATTTAGAAATAAAAAAAGGCATCAAATTGATGCCTTTTTAATTAAATGATGACTATTATCTATTCATCATCTTCAACAAGCGTCATCAACGAGGTGTTACCGCCTGATGCCGTTGTATCGATACTGATTGTTTTTTCAGTAATAAGGCGCTTAATTAGCGTGTCGTAATACTCTGAGCTGATCACTGGCAGTATTGCGCCTTTACGTTGTGCAAGCTGTTGGCTGAAGTAGCCTAAGCGAGAAGAACGTGCAGCAACTACCGCACCCGCTAGGTGAGGGTGTGCCAATATAGCTTGTAACTGGTTTGGTTTAGCTACTTGGAAAACACCTTCAGCAACGCCGGTTGCAATAAACTTATCTCTAAAGGCAACCGCTTCGTCGTAAAATATTTCAGATGCAACAGTAATTACCGTATTACCAGCCGCTAGTGCGGTAATAATAGACAGTGCCCAAAAGTTAAATGAGGTGCTTTTATCTGCGTAACAAACCACACAACCACGAGCTTCAAGGTGAAGTGTATTCGACTCACCTGTTGGCCCTGGCAATGTTGTATATTTACGCATGTGCTTTTCTAAGCGGTTTAACTGAGCGCGAGCATCGGCAAGTGTTAACGCTAAATCGTCCGCGAGGTCGTCAATAATTTCAACAGTCGCTACTTTCGCTAATAACTGACGTACCGCAGAAACACGGTCATTCAGTGGCGTTGCACGCCAGATTTTTTCATCGCGCATAGAGTTAACCATTAGCTTTTCTACTTGCTCATTTGCGCCACTGTAGTGGTGTAAATCAAGCTCATCTGGCGTTAGGTTAGTCATTTGTACGTTATCTGGTGAAGCTTTTTCTTTTATTAGACGTTGTAGGTAGTTTGGTCCACCGGCTTTAGGGCCAGTACCAGAGAGTCCACGGCCACCAAACGGTTGCACGCCAACAATGGCACCAATCATATTACGGTTGATGTATACGTTACCTGCGCGCGACATTTTCGCTAAATGTTCACAACGTTCTTCAATGCGAGAGTGAATACCCATTGTTAAGCCGTAACCCGTGTTGTTGATTTGGTCGACAACATTATCAAGCTCACTCGATTTAAAGCGGATAACATGCACACAAGGGCCAAATACTTCACGTTTTAATACCGATAAGTCTTTAATTTCGTATAAACGTGGTGCAAAGAAAAATGCGCCATTTTCGCTGTTATCAGGAATTTTACACTCATAGTGAAGTGTTGCATTACCCTTTAGGTATTCAACATGGTCGTTGAGTGTTTTAAGCGCTTTTTCATCTATTACTGGGCCTACGTCTGTAGAGAGTAATGATGGGTCGCCAATATGCAACTCAGCAAGTGCGCCTTTAAGCATATCGATAATGCCATCAGCTACGTCTTCTTGGATAAAGAGTACGCGTAATGCTGAACAACGTTGACCCGCACTTTGGAAACCAGAACTGATAACATCATCAACAACTTGCTCAGGAAGCGCTGTTGAGTCAACAATCATACAGTTTTGGCCGCCAGTTTCTGCAATTAAAGGCACCTGAATATCGTTACGTGCCGCTAATGTTTGCGAGATAAGCGTGCCCGTTTCAGTTGAACCTGTAAACATAACAGCTTGAATACGCTCATCAGGAACAATGGTTTTACCCACTTCGCTACCGCGAGCAATGACAGGTTGTACAACGTGCTCAGGTAAACCAACTGATAGCATTAATTCAATAGCACGAAGTGCGATTAAGCTGGTTTGCTCTGCTGGTTTTGCAATAACCGTGTTACCGGTAACAATGGCCGCTGCAACTTGACCCAAGAAAATAGCGAGCGGGAAGTTCCATGGGCTAATACATAAAATAACACCACGGGCTTCAAAGCGCTCATCTTGCGCAAGCTCTTCAGCACGGGCTGCGTAGTAACGACAAAAATCAACCGCTTCACGTACTTCATCAATACCATCTTGTGCTACTTTACCTGCTTCTTTAATACAGATAGCTACAAGCTCATCGTGATGGCGCTCTAAAATATCAGCAACGCGACGTAATAAATTGGCGCGCTCTTTTACCGGTGTTTGTGACCATGATTCAAATGCGGTTTCAGCGTTGGCTAGCAACACTTTCATTTCATCGCTATTTTGTAATTTTATATGGCCAATAATTTCTTTATGGTTTGCAGGGTTTTTAACTGCCAACGCGCCTTCTGGTACTTGGCTTTCATCAATTAAGTGCTCTTCAAACCAAGTGTCTAAATTTTCTTTAAACGGGGTGATCACGTTAATATCAGTTAAGTCCATACCTTTTGAATTGGCACGTTCTTCACCGTATAAATCAATTGGCATTTTTATTTGCGTGTTGTATTTATTACGTAAACCTTGCAGTGTTTCAACAGGATCTGGTAATAACGCTTCAACCGGTTTTGTGGTATCCACAATGGCATTTACAAATGATGAGTTAGCGCCATTTTCTAGTAAACGACGTACAAGGTAAGCAAGTAGGTCTTCGTGTTGGCCTACCGGTGCGTATACACGGCACTGAATTTTTTCTTCATTAACGATTTGGTCAAATAAAGATTCACCCATACCGTGAAGACGTTGGAATTCAAAACCTTGGTTATCACCTTTGGCCACTTCTAAAATAGTCGCTGCAGTGTAGGCGTTGTGAGTTGCAAATTGCGGGTAAAGTACATCACGTGCTTCAAGCATTTTAATCGCACACGCTTTATATGATACATCCGTGGTTGCTTTACGCGTAAACACCGGGAAGTGATCTAAACCATCTTGTTGTGTGGTTTTGATTTCTGTATCCCAGTATGCGCCTTTTACTAAACGCACCATCATTTTGCGACCCACACGGGTTGCTAGGTCGGTTAGCCATTCAATAACGAAAATAGCGCGTTTTTGATAAGCCTGAACCGCTAAACCAAAACCTTGCCAATCGCCTAAATCGTTATCGCTAAATACTGCCTCAATAACATCAAGAGAAATATCTAAACGGTCAGCTTCTTCAGCATCAACAGTAAAGCCGATATCGTATTTTTTAGCGGCAAGGGCTAGTTCTTTTAGTTTTGGAACGATTTCTTCCATTACACGCTCTCTATGAGTGAACTCATATCGAGGGTGAATAGCCGATAACTTTACAGAAATCCCCGGGCTTTTTATTGGACCACGGCCATTTGCGGCTTTACCGATAGCATGAATCGCATTCATGTAGCTATCAAAGTAACGCTTGGCGTCTTTCATTGTGCGAGCACCTTCGCCTAGCATATCGTAAGAATATACATAGCCTTTTTGCTCTTTTTCAGCAGCACGCTCAATCGCTTCGTTAATGGTACGACCCATTACGAACTGTTTGCCCATTATCTTCATAGCAAAGTTAACAGACTTACGTATAACTGGCTCGCCTAAACGACCAATGGTTTTTTTGAGTATGCCAAACTGTTGCTCTTTAGTCTTATCGTTATAGTTAACCATTTTACCGGTTACTAATAATCCCCAAGACGAGGCATTAACGAATAAAGAGTCACTACTACCTAAGTGAGAGCTCCAATCGCCGTTTGCTAATTTATCACGTATTAATGTTTCTTGAGTTGCTTTATCAGGAACACGAAGCAGCGCTTCGGCTAAACACATTAATACCACACCCTCTTCACTCGATAGTGAAAATTCATTTAATAGCGCATCAACACCGCTTTGACCGTCTTGGTCTTTACGAATGTTTAAAACTATTTGGCGAGCTCTTTCCCATGCACGGCTTCGTGCTTTAACACCGACTTCTGCAAGTGGTAAAATGTGATCAATAACCGCATTTTCATCTATACGGTAGAAGTCACGGATCTTTTGTCTGATCGGACAAGTCGTTGTTAAATCGCCATTGAATAACATAAGCAACCCTCAGGAGTGTTAAGACTTAGGGTAATTGTTAATTACCGCTAAATGTTGTTGGTGTAAAGCATGCATTCTAATTAAAATCCAGCAGAATATGCTGGTTAATTTTGCCGTTTTACGATAATTTACAGGGCATATTATTAACTTATCCATATAAAATACTGATATGACTAATCCGAATAGATTACGCCTGCTTGATCGTATCGATATATCAATTTTAGACGTTTTGCAGCGCAATGGTAGAATTTCAAATGTTAACCTCGCAAAACAAGTGAATTTAAGTCCTAGTCCTTGTTTAGATAGAGTTAAACGTCTGGAGCAAGAAGGCTACATTGAGGGATATTTTGCAAAGTTAAGCGAGGAAAAGCTCAATCAAAGCTTAGTGGCGCATGTGCAGGTATCGTTAGTCACCTCAAATACCGCGGTATTTAAAGTGTTTCGCGAACACATTCTTAAAATTAAGCAGGTTGTTGAATGTGACATGGTAGCGGGTGGTTACGACTATTTATTAAAAATTCGCGTCTCTAATATGGATGAATACAGAGAAGTATTAGGTGATTTGGTTGATATTCCAGGGGTGGGTACACACCACACTTACATGGTAATAGAAAAAATCAAACAGGATCCTGGACTGCGTTTAGATATGTAATTTTTGAGTACATTATTACAGGTATAAAAAATTGCAGGCATAAAAAAAGCATCTTTTTGATGCTTTTTTTATGCCTGCAATATAGGTGGCGCTTACGCCCAACCTTCATAGCGTTTTCTGCGCGATAACACAATAGTTAAAATAATTCCTAAGAACAAACCTAAAAATGCAATAGCACCACCATAAGTGAGTAGCTGACGCTTTTCTTTAGCACTGGTTGCTTGCTTTAATTGTTGTTCTTGAGCAAGCGAGTCTTGTAATTGATTTATTTGTGCTAACAGCTGAGCATTTTGTTCGGTTAGCTGTGAGTTTTGTTCTTGTAGTTCAGGTAATTCTACTTGCGCTTGGCGTAATTTATTTTGCATAGCGCTAATTTCGCTGTTAAGCGCTTGATACTGCTGCTTTAAACCAGCTGATTCGCTGATGAATTTAGCCTCTACCCAGCCTTCACGGTCTTTATCATCTTTAACTTTTATAAAACCGTTTTGTTCATCAGATAATAAAGTCAGTTGCGTGCCTGCATCAATAGAACCGAGTAAGCGATAGTCTTTACTGGCGCCTGAACGCATAAAAGTATACAAGTTATCGATTATATAAGCTGTTTTAGCATTAGTAGGCGGCGTTGATTGAGCTTCCTCTGCTTGGCTCATAAACGGGGCGGCTGTTAAAAGCAGCCATAGTAAACAGTGTTTTAGCATTTATCTACCTTGTTAATCTAGCAGTGTCTGTTGTGAACGTGATTTTTATTTCGCATAAGTATATAGATAGTATGGATTTAATAGTTTAATAGCAAGATAGATATTGTAACCAAAGCATTTTGCTTGCGTGTTTATGACTAAAAAATTTGCAATATAGGTCTGCTTTGTTTATTTTGAGCACTTATTAATTTTAAGGGTAATCCGCAAGCCTAATGGATACTGAGATAGAACTGAAGTTTTTGGTATCAGATGACGTCATTCCACTGATCCCCTCACTAATTACTCAATTTGCAAAAAAAGTCACAAACAAACCTTCTAAAAGTTTGCAAAATGCTTATTATGATACACCAAGCAGAGAGCTGAGAGCACTCGATATTGGCTTTAGAACGCGTTGTACAGACGAGCGCTGTGAGCAAACAATTAAGCTTGCAGGAGACGTGGTGGGGGGATTACATCAACGTCCAGAATATAACCTTCCCATAGAAACAAATCGACCTAATTTAATGGCGTTTGATTCATCAATTTGGCCACACGGCATGCAAATTGATGTTATATCACAAAACCTCTACCCTATATTTAGTACTAATTTTATCCGCCGTACGTGGTTAATTGAAACGCAAAATGGTGCCAAAATTGAAGTGGTATTAGATAAAGGTGAAGTGGCCGCCTCGGGTAAAGTGGAGATTATTAGCGAGCTTGAAATAGAGCTCGTCGAAGGTAGCCGAGACGAGCTATTTGCTTTAGCAGATAAATTAATAAGCCAAAACAGTGTGCGCTTGGGGCTTTATTCAAAAGCAGCAAGAGGCTACCGCCTAGCGGATAACACACCGTTACAACCGAGTAAATCTATCGGTTTTGTTAAACTTACTAAGCAAGCCACTCAAGAGCAAGCACTTATTGAAGCCATGGGCTTTGGTATTCGCTTTGTGCAAAAACATGAGCAATGCTATTTTGATAAGCCAAGTTTAAAAACATTAAAACGTGTGACCGACGGTATTAGTTTAATTCGTCATAACTTTTGGTTATTTGATGATATTGTCAGTAAAGACAGCACCGAGCACCTCAGAACGGAGTTAAAGTGGTTATTGAGTGAATTAGCATGGGTTGAAAATGCCATTCAGTTAAAAACTTACACTTCTAAGCGCCATGCTTTTTATAAAAAAATAAACAGTGCGCCCGCCTTAGCTCAAGTTATTAACGATTTAAAAGAGTTACAACCGAGTATTGATGATATTTTTGCGCTTTTTCATAGTGCGCGTTACAACCGTTTATTGCTGAGCTTAACAACGTGGCTGATAAATAAGCAGTGGCGTAAAGACTGGAGCCAAGCAGAGCTACAAAACGCTGAGCAGCCCGTTATTGATATTGCTCATCGTTTATTTGATAAAGATTGGAAAAATTTACACCGCTTATTGCCTAAAGAGCAAAGTTTAGCGGGCAATGATTATTTAAATTTTCGTACTCAGTTAGAAAATAGCTTACTCAGTGGTAACTGTTTAGGTGCACTGTTTAATAAAGATGAACGATTAGAATTTAGGCTTCCTTGGCTCGATATTTCTCATGGCATGTATGAGCTAAGCACGCTTGATTATTTAAAACAGCTGTGTGGCGGGCAAGAAGATGCTCAACTAGCAAAAATACAACTATGGTTGGAACAAAAGTCTGACTTTTTAGTCAGTGCCATGGAGCAAAGTCGACACGCTTCATTTGATACAGAACCGTATTGGCTTTGATGGCTAAGCACTTTTGCACGCTTAACTTGTTGCAAAAGTGCATTATTCTATCGCTTTTGTGTTTTGTTACAAATGTGTATTCACAGCCCTCTTGGCAGCTTTACGAGAGTAAACAGGGGGTGAGTATTTATTTTCAGCGTTTGAGCGATGATACCTTGAAAATGAAAGCTGAAACGGTGGTTAAGAATACCACAGCAGAAGATTTAATCGCCTTACTCAGTGATACCGATGCTGCTCCCCGCTGGATAGAAAATATTGCTAAAGTAAAATTACTGAAATATTTAAGCCCCTCAGAAAACCTTGTTTACAGCTTTATTGACTCCCCTTGGCCCGTTGCAAATAGAGATTTAGTCACGTATTCGTGCTATACAAAACGCAGCGCGTTGCAAACTCAACTTAGTATTCATGCCCGTCCTGATTTTTTACCTCAAACTAAAGGGGTAGTAAGAATAAGCACATTAGATGCGACGTGGTTACTGACTCAGCAAGCGAATAACTTGCATATTGACTATCAGGTTTATGCGTTACCAGGTGGAAATATACCCAATTGGCTAAATAACCGAGTCGCTCTAAAAAGCACCTTTAACACGCTAATAAATCTAGCTGAAATACTCACGACAAAGCAGTACACAGCAAAGCCAACCGTCATTCGCACCGGTAATTGCACGCATAGCTAATGACCTCAGTTATATACAAAAAAAGTGACCTGAGTGGTCACTTTTTTAATTGTTATAAGCGCACAATCATTAGTATTTAGCGGATTGACCGTCTTTAGGTATAGACTGTTTTATAAACTCGCGTAAATCGTTGTTAGAGCTTTCTAAATCTGCATGACGTAGGTACATCATGTGGCCACTACGGTAGCCTTTAAAGCTCAATCTATCTTGCATTTTGCCACTTGGATCTAGTTGCCACATTGTGTATTTAGCATCAAAGTAATTGGTTGCACCGTCAAAATAACCCGCCTGAACCATCACATTTAAATAAGGGTTTTGAGCCATAGCTAAACGCAAGTTTTCACCGGTATTGTTTCCGCTTCTGTCCCATGGGTGAACGTTACCAAATAAGTTATACTTGATGTCGGTTTTGTAATTAAGCTCTTCACGAAGATAATAGTTAATTGCAGGGGTAAAAGAGTGCAGCCACGATGTAAGCTCTGCCCAGTAATCTGGTGACTCACCGGCATCGCGCTTATCAATCCCTAAATAGCGCGAATCCAGTCGCCCGACCATTTGTCCGCGTTCACGTAATAACTCTTTCCAAAAAAACTGTGTTGGAATATCTAAGTTATTTTGGCTAACAAATGTTTCAGATAGACCTGCATATTTGGCCATTTTTTTAATAATACGACGTTTTTCATCTGGGGCAATAAATCCGCCTTTTGCAAGCGCGGGAATGAGCTCATTAACGGTAAACTGTTCCACTTCAGGTAATAGCTCGTCTAAGTCTTTAGCTTGTAAATCAGCGTTTAATGCCTTGTGGTACCACGCTGTAGCTGCAAAGTAAGGTAAGCGGTTAGCGGCTTTTACAGGGCCGTCGCGCTTAATACCAATATCGGTAGGTGAAACGAGTACAACACCGTTAATGTACATCCATTGACTATTTTGTAGCTCATGCGCTAAGCCTGATACACGAGTGGTACCATAGCTTTCACCAATTAAAAATTTAGGAGAGCGCCAGCGTTCATTGCGAGATACAAAAGTATTAAGCCACTCTGCTAGATATTTTATATCGGCATTCACACCAAAAAATAACTCTTTTTGTTTATCCTTTGGTAGAAGGTTACCATCTTTATCTTCAACGACACGCGAATAACCCGTGTTTACAGGGTTTACGTAAACGATGTCGGCTACGTCTAAAACCGAGTAAGGGTTATCTTTAACACCGTAAGGTTGAATAGGGTAGCCTTCGTCGTCAATTTTTAAAACGCGTGGGCCGGTGTATGCTAAATGCATCCAAACTGACGCTGAGCCTGGGCCACCATTGAATGAAATAAGTAATGGGCGCTTTGTTCTATCATCGACCTTATCGCGCGTGTAGTAAGTGTATTGAAGGGTTGCGATGGCGTCTCCCTTGTCATCCCATACCGGTTGTGTGCCAGCTGCTACTGTGTAAGAAAATCGTTCATTATTTATTTTTGCTTTGTGCTGGGTAACCACTTTACTGTCAATATCAATACGACGTTGATTATCGGCAAACGAGGCGCTACTTAGGGTGAGCGCAATAGCGGCAATGGGTAAAAATAGACTTCGACTAAATTTCATAAGTGACCCTTTTTATTTTATGTACTGCAGTTATAGCGATATTTGAGTAAAAAACAAAAGTAATGAGACTAGCTGCCGATAATAATCGTTGAGTTAGCGAGTAACCACCTCTGTTAAGAATAAACTTTGTTTAATAGTTAGACTTTTTTAAACGCCTTCTTTGTATTTCATTGATATCGCACCAATCCTGCATTTTGCATAAAAAAAGCGCACCTAAATGGTGCGCTTTTTTGTTTTATATATTATTTATTTTTTTAAGTTTATGTTTTTATTATTAATTTAAAAATGGCACAAAGGTTGGATTGTATATAGGAAATACAATAACAAGCTAGCGTCCTAAGGGGGCCTTTGTGAAAATGATCAGTGCAATAATAAAGCCATTCAAACTAGATGATGTGCGTGAAGCACTCGCTGATTTAGGCATCGAAGGAATGACAGTGGTTGACGTTAAGGGATTTGGACGTCAAAGAGGGCATACTGAGTTATACCGTGGTGCTGAATATCAGGTTGACTTTATACCTAAAATTAAACTTGAAATTGCTACTCGTAGTGAAAATTGCCAACGCGTTGTAGAAACCATTACCAAAGTCGCTGGAACGGGCAAAATTGGTGACGGCAAAATTTTTGTTTACGACCTAGACCAAATCGTCCGTATTCGTACTGGCGAGCTTGATGATGATGCAATTTAAGGGGGCAACATGGAAAATACAATTATAGAGCTGAAGTTTTCGCTCGATACGTTTTACTTTTTAATGTCTGGCATCTTAGTCATGTGGATGGCAGCCGGTTTTGCAATGTTAGAAGCGGGTTTAGTGCGCTCAAAAAATACCACAGAAATTCTAACTAAAAATATCGCACTTTATTCTATCGCGTGTACTATGTTTTTGTTGATAGGCTACAACATTATGTACGTAGATAATGTTGAAGGCGGTGTTATTCCTTCGTTTGGTGGCCTAATAGGTAGCCAAGCGGCAGATGCTAATCATTCATTAGAGTCTGACTTTTTCTTCCAAGTAGTGTTTGTTGCAACGGCCATGTCTATCGTATCTGGCGCCGTAGCTGAGCGTATGAAATTATGGGCTTTCTTAGTGTTTACCGTAGTACTAACAGGATTAATTTACCCAATTGAAGGTTACTGGACATGGGGCGGCGGATTCTTATCTGAATTAGGCTTTGTTGATTTTGCAGGCTCTGCCATTGTACATGCAACGGGTGCGGCTGCAGCGCTTGCAGGTGTAATACTACTGGGTGCACGTAAAGGTAAATATGGTAAAAATGGTGAAATTTACCCAATTCCAGGTTCAAACTTGCCACTTGCTACATTAGGCACGTTTATTTTATGGATGGGTTGGTTTGGCTTTAACGGCGGATCACAGTTATTAATTTCAGATAAAGAAAACGCAACAGCGGTAGGTCAAATATTACTTAATACCAATGCTGCTGCAGCTATGGGGGCAATTTCAGCCTTGTTCTTATGTAAACTTTTATGGGGCAAAGCCGATTTAACCATGGTACTTAATGGTGCACTTGCAGGCTTAGTGGTTATTACTGCAGACCCATTATCACCATCACCACTAATGGCGTGTTTATTTGGCTTACTAGGTGGCTCATTAGTGATACTTAGTATTGTCGCATTGGACAAAGCGAAGATAGATGATCCCGTGGGCGCTATTTCTGTTCACGGTGTGTGTGGCATCCTAGGTATAGTGCTAGTACCTGTTACTAATGCTGAGGCCAGCATTGTTAATCAGTTGATTGGCCTACTATGTATTATTGGTTTTGTGTTTATTGCTTCATTCATTGTGTGGGCTATCCTCAAGCAAACCATGGGTATTCGTGTTACCGAAGAAGAAGAGTTAAACGGTATGGATCAACACGATTGTGGTATTGATGCTTATCCAGAATTTGTTTCAGTAAGAAGTAATTAAAAGTAAAAGTATTGTGTGTTCAATCAAAGCCCTACTCAGTTAGGGCTTTTTTGATTTCAGGAAGGGTTAATTTTTCAGGTGTTAGAGTAATGTGATAAGCTCCTCGCGTTAAATCAACCTTTGGAATGTATTACACTTAAATGGCTGAAAAAAAGAAAACACCGACCAGTAAATCCTCGACTAAGCGCGCTACTAAGTCATCTAAAACATCAGCGCGAAAAAGTGCTGCAAATAAAACCGCAAGTTCGGCTAAACGGCCATTTTTAAAAACTTTGTTTTCTATTTTTTGGAAACTGAGTCTGGCGACGTTTATCGCCATTGCACTTTATTTTATTTATCTTGATGCAAAAATCACCCGCCAATTTGAAGGCAATAAATGGCAACTTCCAGCCCAAGTGTATGCGCGTTCAATGACTTTTTTTCCTGGGCAGTTTTTATCTGAGCAAGAAGTTTTATGGGAGCTTAAACGTTTAAATTACACGGCAGTTAATCGCTTGAGCCGCACAGGGCAATATATTAAAACAGCTAATAGTATTAAGATTTTTCGTCGTGATTTTGAGTTTTATGATGGTTTAGAAAATGCTCATGTAATTGAATTACGTTTCTCTGGGGAAAAGGTAGCCAGTATTAAAGATAAGTTTGGCCGTCGCTTAAACACTGCCAGATTAGAGCCTGTACAAATAGCCCGTATAGGTAATGACTCAAAACAAGACCGCGAATTTGTGCCATTAGATAAATTTCCTGACATGCTTAAAAATGCTTTGTTAGTGGTCGAAGACCGCGATTTTTATGATCATCACGGTGTATCGGTATTTTCAATTTTACGCGCTTTGTATACTAATATTCGCGCAGGGCGCACCGTGCAAGGGGGGAGCACATTAACCCAGCAGCTGGCTAAAAATATTTACCTTACCCGTGAGCGTTCGTTAGTGCGTAAAATTAATGAAGCCTTTATTGCGCTTATTCTTGATTACCGTTACTCAAAAGATCAGATTCTCGAAGCCTATTTAAACGAAGTGTACTTAGGTCAGTCATACAACCAAGGAGTACATGGAATGGGGCTGGCCGCCGAGTTTTACTTTGCCAAACCTGTTGATGAACTCGAGTACGACCAAATTGCCTTGCTGGTGGCTATGGTTAAAGGCCCATCTTATTACAATCCTAGACGTTACAAAGAACGTGCGATGGAGCGTCGTGACCTAGTGCTGCGTTTAATGGTCGATAATAAACTTATTTCTACTAAAGAGTATAGAGCCTCGTTAAAGCGCGCAATTGATATTGCACCAATGAAAGCCAGCTTACAAAAGTCTTACCCAGGTTACTTAGAGTTGGTTAATCGCGAGTTGAAACAACTGCTACCTGATCAAGACGTATTGGATGCAGGGGTGCGCGTATTTACCTACTTCGATTTGCAAAAGCAAACAGCAATGGAAGAGTCGATTAAGGCCAGTTTACCTTATTTGGAAAGACGTCCAAATACCAAAGAATTAGAAGCGGCGATGATCTCCGTTAATGTTGAAAAAGCTGGTGTATCAGCGTTAGTGTCTGGGCGCGATGTGCGTTACTCAGGGTTTAACCGGGTGCTTGATACCAAGCGCAATATTGGCTCATTAGTTAAACCGGCAGTGTATTTAAGTGCACTGCAGCTTCCTCATTATAATTTAGCGACATTGCTTGATGATTCACCCGTGCAAGTCACCAACGAAGAAGGAAAAATATGGCAGCCAGAAAACTTTGATCATCAATACCGAGGTGCCGTGCCTCTTTATAAAGCATTCAGCCATAGCATTAATATTCCGGCAGTTAACTTAGGGCTTGATGTTGGGGTTGATAAAGTTGCTAATACACTCAGAGGACTAGGTGCTAAAGGCCATATTAATGAATATCCGTCGCTGCTATTAGGGGCTATTGAAATGTCGAGTTTTGAAGTGGCTCAGCTTTATACCACAATTGCTGCTGATGGCGAATACAGAGAGCTGACGTCTATTTCTGCGTTAACCGACTCTGTTGGTAAAGTACTTTATAAGCATAAAGTGAGTAACGAACAACGCTTTGATAAAGATGCCATGTACATGACCAAATACGCTATGAAGCGAGTAACTAAAGATGGCACCGCTAAGCGCTTAAATTTACATTTTCCGTCAATCCAGTTGGCAGGTAAAACAGGCACCAGTAATGAATTACGCGACAGCTGGTTTGCTGGATTTGATCAAAATACAGTGACGGTTGCATGGATAGGCCGTGACGATAATAAAAGCACCGGCTTAACCGGCAGTGTTGGCGCGCTTGAAACCTATATTCGTTATTTAAAACCGCTAAACCCCCAAGCCATTGCCGATACTCGTCCACCTTCAATTCGGTGGGCATTTGTAAACGAGCAAACCGGGAAGCAAGCACCACCAGGGTGTGGCAAAGTGATTCAATTACCGCTTAGGGCCAGTGAGTTTAAACCAAGGCCCCAATGTATTCGCTAAGTAATAAAAACAAAAAAGCCCGAAAGGGCTTTTTTCATGGATTTTTTTAATAAAGGACTAGTGAAATGTTTTTATTTATTTTTATAGTATAAATATTGTTCACCTGTTGTTAGTTTAAAGGAATGGGTGTTTGTTTTTTTTTTGTTAAATTTGTTGTTTTTTATTTGCATTTTTATTTCATGGGCATATTATAAATATGCCTTTAAGGCATATAATTATAATTTCAAACAGGGATAAATAATGAAATCAATATTTAGGAAAAGTATAACGGCAATTGCCGTATCAGCATCCTTAGGCCTAGCATTACCTGCTGTTGCGTCTGATGTAATAGGAACTGTAAATAATATTAATGATAATAGTTCTTACACTGTAAAAGTTAAAAACCCTGCAACTGGTTTAGAGCGAACTCTAAGTATTTCTAGTGAAGGTACTTTTCGCTTTGCCTCTCTGCCTACAGGTAGTTACGAGATACAAATATTAAAAGGCGATGCTGTAGTTGCTGAAGACCGCGTTAGAGTCTCTTTAGGTGCCAATTCAAAAGCTAACTTTGACCTAAACAGTTTCGATTCTTCTGGTCCAGAGGTAATTCAAGTTGTTGGTGCTCGTATTTCATCAATAGATCTTTCAACAGCTGATTCGGGCCTAGTTATTACAGATGCTGAAATTGACAGAATGCCAATTAATCGTGATTTAACATCAGTTGCATTATTAGCACCTGGGGCTGTAAAAGGCGATAGCGCATTTGGAAATACAGCGTCATTTGGTGGTTCTTCTGTTGCTGAAAATGCATGTTATATTAACGGGTTAGAAGTTACTAATACTCGCCAAGGCTTAGGGTGTGGCGAAGTCCCGTTTGAATTCTATGACCAATTTCAAGTTAAAACCGGTGGTTATTCAGCCAAGTTTGGCCGAGCTACTGGTGGTACTATTAATACAACTACAAAAGGCGGTACTAACGAGTGGGAATTTTCTGCTGTAGTTCAGTACCAACCTGATTCTTTGCAAGAAGAGGGCAGCATTTCGCGTGGCAATAATGGAGCAGGTCAAATTTTCAGAGATGAAAGCTATGACTCTGATAACAAGACTGACGTTACACTTGCTGTTGGTGGTCCACTTATTGAAGACACACTTTTTTTCTATGGTTTAATAAACCCTCGTGATACTGAGTCGTCTTATACTTGGGGTGGAGATGAATTTTCACCGAACGATCAGTACCGAGAAGAATCTGCATCTGGCGGAGATAATTTATTCTGGGGTGGTAAACTCGATTGGGATATTAATGAAAACCATCGCTTAAGCTATTTTGCTTATTCAAATCGTCGTGATATTGAGCGTTCTGTTTATGATTACAACAACGGTGTTATAGGCGACCGCAAAGATGGTGCATTACTTAAGCGTGGTGGCGAAGCGCAAAGCTTGAGTTACACAGGTGTACTAACTGAAGATTTAGTTGTCACAGCAATGGCTGGTACAATTGAGACTGAGTATGAAACGCAATCAGAAAACTTAATTTGCCCAAGTATTACAGATTCTCGTGGTACTTCTAATCCAATCACTGGTTGTGGTGCTGGTGGTAGCTTTGGTGCAAATAATGATGAAAATACTCAGTACCGCCTTGATATTGAGTATGTTTGGCAAGATCATCAAATTAGCTTTGGTATCGATTATCAAGAGCGTGAATCTGAGCGTGTAAGTCGTCCTATCGGTGGTCACAGTTATGATTACCGTACATTAGCGGCTAACGGCAGTTTTCAAGCTGATAATGGCGTATTAACAAACAATACTGGTAATGTATTACAATACGTTGAAGATCGAGTGTTTGATGGTGGCGGTAGCTTTAAGTCAGAGCTTACGGCTTATTACCTAGAAGATAATTGGCAAGTAACAGATGATTTTGCGGTAACTGTCGGCTTACGTATAGATGAGTTTGATAGTTGGGGCACAACAGGTAAGCTACTTACAAGCTTCAAAACGGATGTTGCACCTCGTTTAGGTTTTACATGGGATCCAACAAGTACTGGCGATACAAAAGTATATGGTACTTATGGACGTTATTACCTACCTGTTGCAAATAATACTATCTTCCGCGCAGCTTCAGGTGTAAGTGATATTACTACCGCTTATACATATACGGGTGTTGATGCTACAACAGGTGCTCCAACGGGTCTTTCTCCATTAGCAGATACTATTGGTTCTGGCGGTCTTGAAAACTCTCAACAAGTGAGCGGTGTTCCGGTTATCCCAGAAAAAGATATTTTCCAAGCGCAAGAAGCTGACCCATTCTCGAAAGATGAATATATTTTAGGCGTACAGCAAGCACTAAATGATGAGTACACTGTTGGTGTTAAAGGTGTATATCGTGAGGTTGCTACGGCTTTGGATGACTATTGTGGTCGTTATGCATACCCATTTTGTGTAATGATTAACCCTGGTTCTTCGTCAAGCTGGTATAAAGATGGAGTGTATTGGAACGGTACAAGCAATGATCCAACTAATGAGGTTAATGATGGTATACCAGATGCAAATTCACTAACGACTTACTCTGCCGACACTATAGGTTTACCTAAGGCTAATAATGAATATACCGCCGTAGAGTTTAACTTAAATTATCAGGCTGATACGATTCGTTACCAGTTTGGTTATACATGGGCACGAAGTGTTGGTAACTTTGAAGGTGCTGTTAAATCCGATATTGGCCAAGCTGATGCGGGTATTACACAAGACTTCGACTTCCCAGCTGTAATGGATGGCTCTCAGGGTTATCAACCTAATGATCGTCGTCATACATTTAAATTCTTTGGTAGTTGGGAGCCAGTTGAAAACTTGACTGTAGGTTGGAATGCAACATTACAAAGTGGTCGTCCTAAAAGTTTATTCGGCCAAGGTTACCCGTCAAAAGATCCAAATCTAAATGGTGGTTGGGGTGATACTTTCTACATTTACACAAATGAGTGTCCTGATACCAATGGTAATGGTGAATGTGAGCAAGAAGAAAAAATCTATGAGAAGCATGACCGTGGTACAAATGGTCGTACACCATGGACATTTAACTTAGATTTATCTGCTGCATATGACTTTACTGTTTCAGATATTGATATGAGAGCATCAATCAATGTGTTCAACATATTAAATAGTCAGTCAGAGGCTTCTTTGAATGAGCATTACGAGCAAAATGAAGGCGAAGTTAATGCTTACCATGACGCTGCTTACTCTTGGCAGACTCCACGTTATGTTCGTATAGGGTTTGAAGCTCGATTCTAAACTTTATATAGCATCACAATAATATAAATAATAAAAAAGCCCGAAAGGGCTTTTTTTATGCGAAAGCTTTTTTTGTCCTGAAATGCATTACACATTTAGGATCTATTTATGAAGACCATTGAAATTAAGGGCGCTAAGCGTACCCAACGAGATTGTACATTAGGCTTTAAACTATCCGTTGTTAAGTAAGTAGAAAAAGGTGACTTCACACACAAGCAAGCGCAAAGCATATATTAACGGTCATTAGTAACTGATAGTTATAGTCGGAGAATAATGGATTATGAGCTGAGTGATGAAATGAAAGCGCTATATATGACGATTAAGCATAGCGTTTTTAAATGTGACGCGATTCATCATTCAGATAGAGGTTTACAGTGTTGCTCTGAAGTATATCAAGATGAGTTATTTAAAGAGAGAATTAAGCCATCGATGACGGATATAACTGTTATCAAAACACCTGAGTAGAGCGTAGAAACGGGATATTAAAGTAATATTCCTACTGTATAAATGTTATACATGGTAGAGTTAAGCTGCTTGTTGAGGAGTTGATATTCATATAAAATGAAATGCGTTCGTACTTAAGTTTGGGTATGAAAATACCAAATCAAGTGTATAAAAAAACTTGGTACTGACACACCAAGCCCCTCATTAAAACCGTCAAATTATTTCAGGACGGGGCAATTATTAATTTTTTAAGATTTAAAAAATTGCATTGATTTAGTCAGATCATCCGATAGTTGCCGTAATCGCTGAGCATCCTGTAAGGAAGACTGTGCCGAACTAAGCGTATGATTAGCTAGGTTACTCACCTCCTCAGAGTCGCCTAGAGCTTGTGCCGTAGCTTGTGATTGCTCTTTTACTCGCAGGGCTATTTCTTCTCCTTGTTGTTTAATCATATTCATACTGTATTCTGCATCTTGTAACACTTGATTTGTTTGTGTTGCGGCATCAACAGATTGCTCCATTTTTTCTACACTAGAATGCATTTTTTGCTGTGTATCTTCAGATGCTTGTTGCAACGAGCTAATAATTTGATGTATTTCTTGGGTTTGCGTTTGTGTGCGTTTAGCGAGTGTCCTTACTTCATCTGCAACAACTGCAAAACCACGGCCATGCTCTCCTGCGCGAGCGGCTTCAATAGCGGCATTAAGTGCTAGCAAGTTGGTTTGCTCGGCTATTTCACTTATCCCTTTGCTTACTTTGCTTATTTCTTGGCTATCTTGGGCAAGCTTATTAAGCGATTGCTGGCTGTGTGTAAATTCAACTTTTAAGTCCTGCATGTATTTAGCCAGCTCCATCGTGTTATCTGCGCCTTGTTTAACATGTTTTGTTGCTTTTTGAGCTGTGAGCATTGCCTTATTAGCTGAGTCCTCAACGCTGTGTGCGCTATGGCTCATATTACTTAGGGCTGAGTTAATAGCATTAACGCGGTTTTGCTGCTTTTCTACATCCTGACTCGTTTGGCTACTTACATGAGATAAGGAGTAGGTTGCATCAGATAGTGAATGTGTGCTGCTTTTAACCTTCTCTAATAGCTGTGTAAAAGCACGTAATAAAGCATTGTACCTTTGGGCAATGATGTCCATTTCATCGTGAGTACTTGAATTGATCTTCGAGTTTAAATCGCCATTGGCTGCTTGCTCTGCACAAAGAGCAAATTGGGTAATAGTATCAACTACAACAAAGTAAAAGCCGACCATAAGATATAAAGCAAATAGCAAACTGATCACAGAGGCCGCTAATACTAAGTTGCGTATCCACAATTGTGAGGCGTATTTTTTTTCAATAAGACTCTCAAGAGTTGGGATACTTTTTTCAACTAGCGTATTAATACTCGTGTTTACATTGTTAGTGAGCTTCGCAAATTCTGCTTTTGTTAAGGCTATGTTGTCAGGTTCGAGTAATTTTTTTTCTATGGCGTTTTTAAATGTATTGATTGCGCTGTGTAATTGTTTTAGTGGCGCAGATAAGGCTTCGCTCACGGTGCTATCAGCATCGGTTGCTACTTTAAGTGTTTTATATAATTGATTTTCATAAAGGGGTAACGATTTATTTAAGTTAGATAGCGCAATAAAGGTTTCAGGAGTAAATCGATTATTATCGATCACAGTGTTTGCACTCCGAGTTAGTAAGTTAATTTGGACAATTAGCGAGGGTAAAGGCAGTACTAATGAGCGGTTAAGATAGGAGCTTGCAAGCTGGTTATCTAGCGCTAAGTTAGATTCAATAGAAATAAACTCGAGTATATCCTGAGTTTTAGTACTATTGATTTGATAGCCTAACGCACGTGCAACTTGTGGATTTTTATCTGTGTTGCCATCTATTTGGTTACTTAAGATGCGATGGTAACCTTTTAAGCCCTGTTGCTGCATTTGCGAAACACTAATACTGTTACCTAGCAAAGACACTAAAAAAAATAAACTCAGCGCTAATGGTAATAATAAAATTCCAAACACAACACTAATTTTTGTTTTATATTTTAAATTTGCCATGAGTGTGATGGCGGGGGCTGCTAAGTGTCTTAATCCTGACATAGTTTTCTCTTATAATTGATTTAGGCTACATAGACCGTATAAAGTCTAATTATTATTCAAATATAAGCGTTTACAAATAAAAAAAGCCCTTTCGGGCTCTTTATCAATTTTTTATTATTAATTTGTGTTTTATACGTAATTAATAACGTTATAAAGTGTACTTATAGCTTAGCAAAAGCGCGCTCTGCCGCTTCAATTGTTGCTTGAACTTCTTGCTCTGTGTGCGCAGCACAAACAAAACCAGCTTCAAACGCTGAAGGTGCTAAATAAACTCCTTCTTCAAGCATTAAGTGGAAGAACTTTTTAAAGCGCTCTAAATCACATTCAGTGGCTTGTTTGTAAGTAGTTACTTTTTCTGCATCGGTGAAGAAAAAGCCATACATACCGCCAGCGTAGTTAGTCGTTAAGGCAATACCTGCTTTTTTAGCTGCGGCTTCAAAGCCTTCACAAATCGCTTTACTAATGGCTTCTAACTTATCATGCACGCCAGGAGCGCTTAGTAGTTCAAGTGATTTTAAGCCTGCTGCCATCGCAATAGGGTTACCTGAAAGTGTACCCGCTTGATAAACAGGGCCTACAGGAGCTATGTAATCCATGATTTCTGTTTTACCACCAAACGCGCCTACTGGCATGCCACCACCAATTACTTTACCTAAACAGGTTAAGTCTGGTTTGATGTTGTAATACGCTTGAGCGCCACCAAGGGCGACACGAAAACCTGTCATTACTTCATCAAAAATAAGCACGGATTGGTATTGATCACATACTTCACGCAGTCCTTCTAAAAAGCCGGGTACTGGTGGAATACAGTTCATGTTACCGGCAACTGGTTCAACAATAATACACGCGATTTCATCGGCGTACTTGGCAAAAATCGCTTTCACTTCTTCAATATTGTTAAACGAAACGGTGAGTGTGTGCTTAGCTAAATCTTCAGGAATACCTGGAGAGTTAGGTACACCCATAGTTAATGCGCCAGAGCCGGCTTTTACTAGTAATGAGTCTGCATGGCCGTGGTAACACCCTTCAAATTTTAAGATTTTGTCACGACCAGTAAAACCACGGGCTAAACGAATTGCACTCATTGTTGCTTCAGTACCAGAGCTTACCATGCGTACTTTTTCGATTGATGGTACTAGCTCTTTTACTTTTTCAGCCATTAAAATTTCAGCTTCAGTAGGCGCTCCGTAGCTTAAACCATTTTCTACCGCGTCATGCACTGCTTGTTTAATTTCAGGGTGATTGTGGCCCATAATCATTGGACCCCAAGAGCCTACATAATCGATGTAACGGTTGCCATCAGCATCAAATGTAAACGCGCCCTGTGCTTTAGTAATAAACAGCGGGGTACCACCTACACCATTAAATGCACGCACTGGCGAATTTACTCCACCAGGAATAGAGTCTTGAGCTCGTTTAAATAAGTCTTGGCTAATTGTCATGAAAAATCCTATTGTTTTATCACTTTAAAATTAAAGCTTAGCTGTCGCGTTTGCGGCTAAACCAAGGAACGCTTACTTCATACTGCTCGACTTTGTTTTCTACGCCGAGGGTTAAAGCAAACAGTGCCATACGAATGAGTACGCCATTTTGTACTTGGCGGAATATCGCTAGATTGTCGTTAGCATTTAAGTCGTTATCAAGTTCGTTTGCCTCTAGGCGACTATCGCGAGGAAGCGGGTGCATTAATACTGAATTAGGTTTGCAATGAGTATTATAAATAGACTGGCTAATTCTAAATCCACCACGATACTTATTAGCTTCTTCTTGTGATGGAAAACGCTCTTCTTGGATTCGTGTTTGATAAACGATATCGGCTGCTAAGTTACCTTCCATTTTATCTACCAGTTCAATTTTATGACCGGCATTTTCAACCGCAGATAAAATTGAGTCAGGCATTTGCAAGCCATTAGGGGCAACCATCGAAAACTTAATGTCTTTGTAATGGCACAGTAACTTAGAGAGTGAGTGAACAGTACGGCCATATTTTAAATCGCCGACTAGCGCAATATGCATACCATCGATATTTTGATCGAAGCGGTTAAGTTCACGCTCAATAGTTAATAAATCAAGCAATGCTTGGGTAGGGTGCTCATTGGGTCCGTCACCACCGTTTATTACTGGTACGCTGCAACCTGTTGCAAATTCAGCTACCGAGCCTGAGTCAGGATGGCGCATAGCAACAGCATCAGCATAAGCTGAAATAACTCGTGCGGTATCATAAAGTGATTCGCCCTTAGCAAGCGCAGAGCTTTGCATGCCGGTGGTTTCACGAACTAGTCCACCGAGTAAGTTAAACGCAGTGCCAAAACTAACACGAGTACGTGTACTGGGTTCAAAAAATAGATTTGCTAAAATAGCGCCTTCAAGCACGTTGGTCCGCTTTTGTTTTTTAGCGTATGGCTCCATTTTTTTTGCCACAGCAAATATGCGTTCAATACAGTCTCGGTCGAGTTGATTAACAGAGAGTATATTTTCACCTTGGAAACTGAACATGGGGTTATTCCTAGTTATTCAAAAAGGCGCGATAATCCACAAAGGAGCACGCAATCGCGCGTATTATACAAACTTAGTATGCGACTTGGCAGCGTAATTTATAAGCCTTTGCTAAAAGCTTGGCTTAATAATCGCCAAAGCGACAATAACGAGTAGCGCTAAAACAGGTAGCTCGTTGAAAATGCGATAAAACCGATCGCTTTTGGTATTTCTATCGTGTTTAAAATCAGCTAATAATTTGAAACAGTAGCCATGATAAATATATAAAATAATCACCAGCACGAGTTTGTAATGCAGCCACATGCTGTAACGAAACCATTCTCGGCCGTATTCAACAATAGTCAATACGCCAAATACTGCGGTAAGCACCGCAAAGGGTGTAACAAAATAAAGTAGCCGACGTTCCATTACTTTTAGCATTGAGTTACACGATTTTTCTTCACTCATAGCGTGATAAACAAAAAGTCGAGGTAGGTAAAAAATACCGGCAAACCAAGCAATCATAAAAAATACGTGTAAGGTTTTGTAGATTAATAATGCGCTCATATTGTTCTCATTATTGTTAAAGTAGACTGTTACGTATGGTTAAAATATGGTGAATTTGATCCCACCTTAGTAATCCCATAATTTGTTGATTATCTAATAAGTTATATACATAAAGTGCACCACTGCGTTTATCATTCAAAATTTCAAATGCATCTGCAAGGGTGGCTTGGCTGCTAATACCTTGTAAGCTAATGTATTTTATATTGACCGCCTGATCAGACATTAAACTTAAGTCATATTCAGCTAGGCGATAACCATTTTCTTCATCAAATACAATTAATGGTGTTTGGCTGTCCATGGCATCTAGACTGTTTTTTATTTGCTCTTTATCGTCGGAGTAGAGCAGTTTAAAGTCTTCATCCATATCATCCATTACCCCTACTTTTTGTAGGGCTTCAGTGGCGGGAGAGACATGATAGGGAAGCCCTTGAAAGTCTAATTGCTGTAAAAATATAGAGCGGTTACCAAATACCTGCAAAGCTGTAACGTAGGCGGTGGTAATGACGATCATCGCCGGTACAATAATTTCCGGTGACGAGGTCAGCTCCATTACGGTGGTCAGTGCTGCTAAGGGGGAGTGCAACGTTGCCGCCAGTAAGCCAGCCATGCCCAGCACCCCGTAAGTGCCGGCTATATCGGTGCCGGGGCTAATAAATTGAGCAAAAAATGCCATTAAAGTACCGGTTAAAACGCCAAGCCCAATAACCGGACCAATTAACCCACCAGGGATACCTAAGCCAATAGCAAACAAAGTGGCTAATAACTTGGCAATTAAAATAGTGGTGAGTAGTTGAATATTTTCAGGTGACTCTACCGCAATAGTTATCGCACTCATACCCGAGCCCATTGCTTGTGGAACTGCGTAAGCAATTAAACTGGCAATACACCCTGCAATTATTAAACGTGGAAACATACTTAATGGTTTAAAGGTTTTAATGATCAGCATTAAGTTTTGGTTAAAAGCATAAGCCACCGCGCCCAGCCCCATGCCACACAAAATCAAATAGGGGTAATGCCAACCACTTAAGGGGGCAATGCTAATCAACGCAAGTTCTGAGCCCTCACCAAATACAAACTGAGTGGCTAATGCGCCGGTAACAGCTGCGAGCATTATCGGCACAAAAATATGTACTTTGTATTCCCTGAGCACCACTTCCATTACAAAAATAACCGCAGCAAGCGGGGTATTGAACGACGCAGCAATTCCCGCAGCAACGCCACATCCACTGAGGGTACGCATAGCGTTGTGAGGTAAGTGTAATTTATTTGCTAATATGCTCGCCCCTGCTGCCCCCATATGAACTGATGGGCCTTCGCGACCAACAGAAAAACCGCTGATCAGCGCCAGTGCACCACCAACAAACTGATTAACCGTGTTATACAGTGGCATTTGCCCGTAATGGCGCTTGATTCTGTGTATTACAAAAGGAATACCTAAGCGGTAATGTTTAAAGCCAGTGAAAGCCGCAAATGTAGCTATTAATAACGCTGCAATTAAAGGCATTAATACCCGTTCTAAAGTGGGTAGGGTGGTAAAATCGTCAGGAGTTTCTAGAAATAAACTTTGGAAAAATAAAATGGTTAAGCGGAACAGTATAATAAAAAATGCAGCAATTAATCCGGCACTTACGCCTAATAAGCATAATTGTACGGATGTTTTTGGTTTTGCTAATCGACGTCTCAGTCGCTCAAGCCACATGCTTTATTTCCCCGTAGCATTTTTAGGGGTCAAGTTTATCAAAATAGTCTAGGGAAGTCCTTGAGATTTTTAACAACAGATTAATTTAAATTTAATTTATACTGCACCTATTCACAGAGTGAGCTAAACAAGCCATGTTAGCATTGGAGCGTAGAAGCAGGATTAACTATACTTGATTAAAATACTCAGGTATTAGATAATCTCGCGCATTAGTATTAAGGTATTGAGGGTTATAAGATGTCTGAAGAATTACCCATTAAGTTTAGCGACGCAGCCGCTGTGCGTGTTAAACAGTTAATCGACGAAGAAGAAAACCCAGATCTAAAACTGCGTGTTTATGTCACAGGCGGTGGGTGTTCAGGTTTTCAATACGGTTTTACTTTTGATGAAAAAGCGAATCCTGGCGATTTAGAAATTGTTAAAAATGGGGTTACCTTAGTCATTGACCCTATGAGTATCCAGTATTTAGTTGATGGCGAAGTTGACTACACCGAAGGGTTAGAAGGGGCACGCTTTTTTGTCTCTAACCCTAATGCCACAACAACGTGTGGCTGTGGCGCTAGTTTTAGCGTGTAAAGATACCGTTATTTGAAAAAAAACCGCTTAATTAGCGGTTTTTTTATGTGTTTAAAATCATAACTCAGTTGGTCTGTATTCTGTTATTTGCATTATTAATACAAAAAAACCAAGTACGAATGCAGAGAAAGCTAAAATATAGATAAAGCCTTTTTTACCCTGTTTGATTGGAATTGCATAATGGCGCAAAAAAAAGTACCAGCCCAAGCATAAAATAATAGGCAGTAAAAAAAGTAGTCTAAACATGATTTAGCCTTTTTAAGCAAATAATAAGTTAATAATAAACGGCTTATATTTAAATGAAACAAAAAAGTTATAAAATATTTAACCTTATTCAGAGTTAGTAAATATTTGTTGTTAAACTTTAATCGTAGAATTACCAATTAATCATTCAGATCAACGGTGAATGGTATATAATGTATCCAAGAATGAAACGGGCAAGGTTTCATTTTTCACAATAATAAAGAGTTAGTACATATTTGAGTGTTTTTGTTGATTGAATTGTAAGCGTTTACACTGCGCTTTAGTGAGTGGTTGTAGGTTTACAGTGTTGGCGATTTTAAGCGCTTAGCTATATGTATATTTAAACAACGAGTAGGAGTTGTATATGATGGGTAAAACCGTATCTTCGGAAGAAAATGCAAAGTTAACAAAGTGGCTTAAAACTAAGCGCCATGAAAAAGGCTACACAATGCGCAGCCTAGCGCAAATTTTGGGTACGCCACATTCTTTTATTGGCAAAATTGAAAATCAAGAGCGTCGCTTAGATGTGATTGAGTTTGTTCGCTACTGTAATGCATTAGAAGTCGACCCGTATGAAGCATTAAGCTTAATTAAAGCTGACTAACGCTTTCTTTTTGGCTGTAATCGTAAAGTTAAATTAGCGTCTACAGCCAATACTAGTGCAGGGATGCATTAGGTGTTACCTACTATGATAATTTTGCTCTAATGCATATAGTTTGTGCCTAATTAGATATAAAAATATTAATGAAGGTAAAACCATAAGTGCTGTTAAAACAAAAAATAATGACCAATTCCCCATTAGCCAATCATCGATAACTACGCCACTATAACTCGATAATAACGTACGCCCTAAATTACCCAATGATGCCAATAGCGCATAATGGGTGGCGCTAAATGCTCTGTCACACAGCATAGATATAAAGGCAACCATTGCCACTAAAGACCAAGCTTGGGTAAAGCCATCAACTACAATTGCCATTGCATATAAGTGTTCTTGTGGCCCTGCTAAAGCAATCCAAGAAAACATTAAGTTAGATGCAGCCATGGCTACGCCACTTATAAATAAGCCTTTTACTATGCCATATTTGTGGTTAAAAATACTGCCCAAAAAGGCAAATACAATGGTGATTAAACCCGTGCCCAGCTTGGAGTAATTTGCTATTTGGGTATTACTAAAGCCCACTTCTTTATAAAATACAATCGACATTCGTGCTAAAAATGCTTCACCAATTTTAAATAAGAAAATAAATGCCAGCAGTGCTAAAGCGGTTTTAACCCCATTTTTAGCAAAAAAGGTTTTAAATGGGTCAACCACGGTAACGCCTAACCATGCGAGTGTTTTTGTTAGTGGAGTTTGTTTAGTTGTTGCGAGCTTTTCAAGGTAAACACGTTCTAGCTCGGCATGAACGGCTTCGCGATTTGATTGCGGCTCTTTAGCCCAAAACACACAGCTAATTAATAACAGCATAATCGCAGATAAAAAATAATAGACCTGCGGCCAGTCTATGTTTGGCATATCTGCCATGTAAAAGGGCACAGCCCCTAATAAAGCATAACCTGTCCACCAACCTGATGTAGCCATTGCGGCGGCTGCGGTGGCTTTGTGAGATTCATTTTCACTAAGAGTGTCTATTCGAAAAGCATCTATAGCAATATCTTGCGTTGCAGAGGCTATGGCGATCAGCAAGCAAAGTGCGGCGGCAATCGCTAGGTTTGCTTTTAGATCAAGCCCTGCAAGTAGTAACGTGCCAAGTAAAATAAAGCTTTGGCAAAACAGGATCCAACTACGACGCTGACCAAGCCAGTTGTACAAAAAGGGCAGTTTAGTGCGATCTATTAAAGGCGACCATAAAAAATTGATACTATAGGCACCAAACACAATGCCAAATAAGCCTATCATGCTGCGACTCAAACCTTCATCTTTAAGCCAAGCCGACATTACCGAGCCAATTAACACCCACGGAAAACCACTGCTCATTCCAAATATAAAAACATTAATTAAACGTTTATCTTTAAAATAAGAAAAGTATTCGCTAACAGAAAGTGTGCTATTCATAGAGGCTCATTGGCTTATACAAAGAGCAGCTAAGGCTGCTCTTATTAAAAAAGTTATAAAGGAACTTGCTCAAGCACCTTAATATTTAATATAACGACCGGTTTTTCGGGTACAAAGTTGTAGCCAATTTTGTCATTAAATCCGGTTTTTACAGCCATGATTTTATCGAGTGTTTCATAGCCTTCCATCACACTGCCAAACACTGCAAACCCCCAATCACGGCCAGGGTTTAAATGATCGTTATCATCCATATTAAAAAAGAACTGACGCGTTCCTGAGTGTGGTTCACGGTCTTGATAGGCCATAGCAATGCTATACATATCGTTTGTTAAGCCGTTACCGCTTTCATTAAAAATAGGGTCGTTTTCATGTAGACCATTGTAATCTTTATCATAACCACCGCCTTGAATTACAAAGTCACGATCATTTTCTACGTCGCGTTCTACACGATGAAACAGACTGCCTTGATAGCTTTTATCCGACACGTACGTTAAAAAATTATTGACCGTAATAGGAGCTCTTGAGCGGTCTAATTCAACCACAATGCTGCCCAACGATGTCACAATTTCTACCCGAGGAAAAATGTTATCTTTTTGCACAAAACGACCCTCTTGAGCCGCTAAGCTACTAACGCTAAATAATAAGCTTACGCAGATTAAAAAAAGTTGCTTCATTGTTAACCTTCTAAAAATGCAATTAATTCTGGGTCAGATACAATGCGGGTAATTAACTGCTCAGTCAACTTATTGAGCTGACCTTCAACTTTTGCCCTATCGTGACCAAGCGGGCCAGATAAATTAGCATTACCGCTGTAGCGTTTACTAAAATTACTGGTCGGGCGAATTACCCGCACTTCAAATTCAATCTTGGCTTCACTGGTATGGCTCATTAGCGTTTCTGTAACTACCGCTTGCAGTGCATGAATATCTAACTCAAAACGCAATTGCGCTAAATTAGAAATGCTGGCGCCATTGCGACTCAGCGCGCTGTCTAGCGCACTTTTAACCGACTCAGTAATACCCGTACTGGCAATGGTTTTTGTTTTGCTTGATTCAATCAGTTTTAAGGTTGCACTGTCACCACGTAAATCAATTACACTGGTATTTAAACTACTGTTTATTGAGCTTATTTGACCACTTTTATACACAGGGTTAAGAATAAGTTGATTAGGCTGATTGGCACATCCCGAAAAAACCACTAATGTACAACAGCTCAATAATGCTTTTAAGAGTTTCATTTATAACGTCCCACTATTTTTAGTTGCGCTGAGTACCACAAACTTTTTATTAGAGCCTAATAAAGTACAGTTACCAAACATACGGTTTAGTTTGTCATGGTAATCTAGATGGCGGTTACCAATAATACGCAGCTCGCCACCTTCTTTTAATGTGTCTTTTGCTTGCTTGAACATTTGCCACGCTATGTGGTCGGTAACCGCTTGCGCTTGGTGAAATGGCGGATTACACAATACAATATCAGCGCTTTCACGTTCAAAGTCAGTTAAACAATCATTCTCTATAAAGGTACATTGTTCAAACTTGTCTTCCATGTTGAGCTCAATGTTGAGTCGAGCTGATTCAACCGCCATATATGACTCATCAACAAAGCTAATATGAGCATTAGGACAGCGCGCTAATGTCATTAAACCAACTACGCCATTACCACAGCCTAAATCAATAATATTTTTGGCTTTATTTGTTTGCGGCAAATAATTAAAAAAGAAACGCGCGCCAATATCAAGTGAATCACGTGAAAACACATTGGCATGATTGCTTATTGTAAAATCAGTGCCTTCGAGCGGCCAGCTCACTGGGAAATCTGCACCTTTATAACCGCCAGCGGCTTGGCTAATAATTAAGCGTGATTTTTTTACTGCGAGGCTTGTTTTCGTCTCACCAATAAAATCTTCAAATGCTTTAATCGTAGAGTTATGCACGTCTTTAGTTTTTGCTGCGCCAATAACCGGTGTACCGGGCGCCAGTGCTTCGCTTAATTCAGATAGCTGATACTGTAAAAAAGCCAATGTGCGTGGTACTTTTACCAACACTAGGTCTACTTGTTCGGGCAAAGCCGATAAACTATCAAGCTGGCTAAACGCAGTTGTTGCAATTTTGTTTTGCGCTAAGTTATAAGCCGCCGCCTGATGGCTAATATATGAGTCGTTTACTGAACAAACTGTTAATTGTTGCTTGCTAAAGTAACAGCTAAGTGCACCAAAGCTGTCGTTTAAGATCAGTAATGAGCGACAATCAGGGTAGTGTTCATTAACATAGTCAATGAGGTATTCGTCTGCTGAATCCCACGCTTGTAAGCTGCGGTTTTTTTGATCCAAAGGAAAGCGTTCAAGAGTAAAGGTGTTATCGCCGAGCGTAGCTTGCGTAGTCATAATAGTTTAATGATCGGTAATCAAATGATAGGTAAATTCTAACATGCAACCGCCAAACGCCAACCCCCAACTGTTACCAAATGGCTTTTCTTATCAAAGTAGGGTGCTTAGTGCGCAAAAAAGCCTCGATTTATTTTATTATTTGCAGCAAAACTTAAATTGGCAACAACCAAATATCACGGTGTTTGGCAAAACGGGGCCAATACCTAGGCTGCAATGTTTTATTAGCGAAGAGAATCTTGAGTACGGCTATTCTGGGCATAAACTCGATTTAGAGCCTTGGCCAGACGTATTACTTGCTATGCGAACACGTTTAGAAAATCACCTACAGCAACCGTTTAATTCAATTTTGGTTAATTATTATCGAGATGGCCACGATAGTATGGGCTGGCATAGCGATGATGAGGCGCAGCTAGGGCCTGAGCCTACCATAGCCTGTGTATCGCTTGGCGCAGAGCGATTATTTAAACTTAAACACAAAGTAAGTAACCGCATTACTAACATTAAATTACAAAGTGGTAGCTGTTTAATAATGAGCGGCCAAAGCCAACAAAATTACCAACATGCATTGCCCAAACAAACAACGCTTAAACATCCTCGAATAAGTTTAACGTTTCGCTATATCAGGGTCTGTTGATCTTTGCGGATTAGAATTTGTTCAAACTAGGAGCGGTTTAATCGCGGCGCGAGGTTTGTAATCTAGTGGGCTCGATAACTGCTCCTGCGTTATTCTACTGGCTTACATCCATGTAAGAATAAGTAAAAACCGAGCAAAGCTTCCGCGTCCTGCTCACGCCCCTTACCTACATCCATGTAGGCAACAAAGAGTAAATCGCTCCTAGGCAGAACCCGAAGGGCTGCGCCTGTTTGGCATTGATGCTGCGTTATCGCCTATTTATGGGGAATAACCACACCACATAGGCTCTGCCTTGCCTCAATACCAAACAGGCTGCTGCAAATTTAACCTTGAAAGGTCAACAGACCCTAATAATGGTTTCAGTTAAATAGCATTAGCCATGGTATAGCCGCAGTTGTTATAGTAAGCACATAACTGAATTTTGAGGATGGTTTTTATGTCAATGCAAGAACAAATACGTAACAAGCTAGCCGATGCGATTGCGTGCAAGCATTTAAATGTGATCAACGAAAGCCATATGCACAGTGCAGGCACTGAATCACACTTTAAAGTGATTGTAGTTAGTGAGGAATTTGCTGGTAAGCGATTATTGCAGCGTCATCGTGAAATTAACGAAATTTTAAAAGATGAGCTGGCAAATCATATTCATGCGCTTGCGATGCACACTTACACTCCTGAGGAATTTACAGAGCACGACGGTGAAGCGCCGCAGTCGCCTAACTGTATGGGTGGCTCAAAAATTGGATAACAGGTAGCTAGAAGGTGGTTTGAGCAGAGCGTAACTGATCAGATCAGTTTTTTTTGTTTTAGCCTTTAAACTAGCGCTAATTTTTATTGTAAAAGATATAGGATGATCAATGGTCATTAAGCCTAAAATTCGCGGATTTATCTGCACCAATGCACACCCAGTAGGCTGTGCAGAGCATGTACAAGAACAAATTAATTATGTTAAGCAGCAAGGGGCATTAAAAAATGCACCTAAAAATGTATTAGTTATTGGTGCGTCTACAGGCTATGGCCTAGCGTCTCGCATTACCGCTGCATTTGGTGGTGGCGCTAAAACATTAGGTGTGTTCTTTGAAAAAGAAGGCACTGAGCGTAAAACAGGCTCTGCGGGTTGGTATAATACGGCGGCGTTTCAAGCAGCCGCTGAAGCTGAAGGTTTATGGTCAAAAAATATTAATGGTGATGCGTTTTCTAACGAAATTAAACAAAAAACAATCGACACCATTAAAGCTGAATTAGGTAAAGTTGACTGTATTATTTACAGCTTAGCATCACCACGTCGTACTGATCCAAATACCGGCGAAGTGTTTTCTTCAACGCTTAAGCCAATTGGTAATGCGGTAACCACTAAAAACTTAAATACGTCAAAGCGTGAAATTGATGAAGTAACTGTTGAAGCGGCAAACCAAGACGATATCGACAACACTATTAAAGTAATGGGTGGCGAAGATTGGGAAATGTGGATTGACGCACTTAAAGAAGCGGATGTATTAGCAGATAACTTTAAAACCACGGCTTACACTTATATTGGTAAAGAACTAACGTGGCCAATTTACGGTCATGCAACAATTGGAAAAGCCAAAGAAGATTTAGACCGTGCCACTGCTGCTATTAAAGCTGCTACCCAAGATTTAAATGGTGAAGCCTACGTTTCATCGCTTAATGCGGTTGTTACTCAAGCAAGCTCTGCAATCCCAATCATGCCGCTTTATATTTCTGCCTTGTTTAAAGTGATGAAGGCTGATGGCACTTACGAGGGCACAATTGAGCAAATTCATGCGCTATTCAGTGAGAACTTATACGGTGATTCACCTCGCTTTGACGAGGGCGGGCATTTATTCCAAAACTATAAAGAACTGGAAGATGACGTTCAATCTCGCGTTCAAGCCATTTGGGATAGTGTAGATACAAACTCAATTGATGAGTTAACCGATTATATTGGTTACCATAATGAATTTTTACGCTTGTTTGGTTTTGGTATTGACGCGGTTGATTATGAACAAGATGTAAATCCTGTTGCACCTATTGCCAATATGATTGACTAACTTGTCGCTGATAGCGCATTTTTGAAAAAGTCGCCTTGTGCGGCTTTTTTGTTTTTTAGCTTTGATTTGAAAAAATATTTGCTAATTGTTGGCTAATTTACCACTTTGGTCTAGCTTGTATTTTATTAATTGTTAATTACAAAACTAAATAAACGTTTCTCTCGTATAATTTTCATAAATACACTCGCATAGTCAGCCACAATAATGTTAAAATCAAAGCAATATGTGAGGAGTTTTACTGCGCTGCTTGTTTGGTATTTATAGCGAGTCATTTTATATAGCTTGCAATAATACAAATAGCGGCGTGGTTAGTACGATTTTTCAGTTTCTTTCCGTTAATGTAGTGCAAGTGCGTATGATCAATATAAAAAAAGGTCTGGATTTACCCTTAGAGGGCGCACCTCAGCAAGTTATTCATGATGGTTCTGCCGTCAAACGTGTAGCTGTGCTAGGTGAAGAGTTTATCGGTATGCGTCCAACCATGCATGTTCGTGTGGATGACCAAGTCAAAAAAGGCCAGGTACTTTTTGAAGATAAAAAGAACCCAGGCGTATTATTTACTGCACCAGCTTCTGGTACAGTAAAAGAAATTAATCGCGGTGCTAAACGTGTTCTGCAATCTGTTGTTATTGAAGTAAACGGCAATGAGCAAATCACCTTTGGTTCTTTCTCGGAAACTGAGCTTAACAGCTTAGACCGTGAAAAAGCTAAAGAAGTACTAGTTCAATCGGGTCAATGGGTAGCACTTCGTGCTCGTCCATTTAGTAAAGTTGCAGCGTTGGATGCAAATCCCAGCTCTATTTTTGTGACAGCTATCGATACCAATCCACTTGCTGCAGATCCTGCAGTAATTATTGCTGAAAATGCGAAAGCGTTTGAAGCAGGTTTGGCTGTTGTGTCACGTTTAACCGATGGCAAAGTATTTGTTTGTAAGCAAGCAGGTAGTCAAGTTCCTAGTTCACCTATTGCTCAAGTAGAAGTACATGAGTTTGGTGGCGTGCACCCAGCTGGCCTTGTTGGCACTCATATCCATCACCTTGACCCAGTATCTGCTAGTAAGCAAGTTTGGCACATTGGTTACCAAGACGTTATTGCGTATGGTCACCTTTTCCTTACTGGTGAAATTTACACAGACCGTGTGATTTCGCTTGCAGGTCCGCGTGTTAAGAATCCTCGTTTAGTGAAAACACAATTAGGTGCTTCATTAGATGACTTAGTAGCAGGTGAATTAGAAGACGGTGATAACCGTGTTATTTCTGGTTCTGTACTTGCAGGTGCTACGTCGTCTGGTGTTCATGCATTCTTAGGCCGTTACCACGTTCAAGTATCTGTATTACTTGAAGGTCGCGAAAAAGAATTGTTTGGCTGGATTGCACCAGGTAGTGATAAATTCTCTGTAACGCGTACATTCTTGTCTCACCTTACACCGAGTCGTTTATTTAAAATGACAACGTCTACGGGCGGTTCAAAACGTGCCATGGTTCCACTTGGAAGCTATGAGCGTGTTATGCCACTTGATATTTTGCCAACGCTTTTATTACGTGACTTATTGTCTCGTGATTTAGACAGTGCAATTTCATTAGGTGCGCTTGAATTAGATGAAGAAGATTTAGCGTTATGCACCTTCGTTTGTCCTGGCAAATACGAGTACGGCGCAGCCCTACGCGATTGCTTAACTACGATCGAGAAGGAAGGCTAAAATGGG